>ERZ1026862.1957-NODE-1957-length-11310-cov-4.968370_pt1 | contig 11310 bp, 7 predicted proteins | sample MGYA00380161_ERZ1026862 | MGnify/ENA primary metagenome ERZ1026862 (study PRJEB33269, sample SAMEA4719797) | human gut metagenome | biome: human-associated habitat; feature: organic feature; material: feces | place: Cameroon | collected 2013-10 ... | reverse complement strand
ATTCTACACTGTTCTGTGGCACATTACTCTGAAAGCGATTTGTAAAATAACAGAACTCCTCACGTGCCTCAAACACGCCACCTCCCGGCCAACCCTAAGTTTTCCTTTTCAAAATCGCCTTGTCCGGTAAATCCCCACCCTCACCGGACAAACTCATATCGATGCCGGTTTTGTCCGGCGATTCAAGCGCTTTCCCGGACAATATGACCGATCTCGTGGAATATGCAGGCGATTTGCTCTTCGGTCGTCAAATTGTATTCCGCGATCTGCCTTTCACAATAACCTATGGATCTTATAGGATAGCTGAAAGAGAATGGCGACTCTTTGAATACATTGGCAAATATTGTGAGTTTGTCTTCCGGTTCGGATATAAACTTTATCCCTAAGGCTTCCTTGCCAGCATATTCATTAATAATAGCGTTCACTTTCTCTCCAAACATGGAGGGAAAGTTAAGATAGGCATTTTGAAATAGAATTTTCATTCTTCCGTCCACTCGCTCCCCACGGCTTCAACTGGGGATTATACCAATACAAAAAGTGTGGAGCCAATTCCGTCTATCTCAAAGAAGGTTCTGGCAAAACCTAAAGCTAAGTAATGTTGAAAAAATAAGTTGCATCAATCGGTAAAATCGAATACATAGAATCACCCTTGAACATCAATGTATTGCAAATTTAAAGTGATGCAGGTTATTTTTTACATTTTACTAAATAGACTGAAACAATCCCCACACCTGTATCGTTGGGTGTAGAGTACACGCAAGCGGATACAGATGAAAAGGTGTTGTCGTTCATCCTTAGCTTTATCGAAAACTGCCAGATTTTCTTTGAAGGATAGTGCGAAAACACTTTCATCATTATGTATGTTTTGGGCATCTGCACCAAAACGTTACAAAGGTAAGAATATTTTTGGATTTGACTGCACCTTTTGCGGAGACTGTCTCGGCAATGGTCTCGGGCGACGGTCACGTTGATTTCATGGATCAAGCTTCTATACCATTCTTGACCAGTGGGACTGGGCTAGAGCCTTTCTTATTGACTTGATAGCACTCTCAAGCGACAAAAATGGCTTAAAATGTCGCTTGAGGGTGTCATTTGACACTCTTCGGCAACGAAAAAGGCCTCAAGCGTCGCCGAGCATCACCGCTCAGGACAGACATTGTAACAAAGAGGTCATCGATTCCGGATGATTTGTCACAGAAGGACAATCCATAGATAGGATGATAACCGCAATACTAATTACAGCAATGGCTTGAGCTAACCCTTTTTGAACAGTGACTTCAGATCCATTATGAAGAAATCGTCCAGAGGCAGAGCATGGGGGCCAACAATGAATGCGGCAGTGACTTTATCCGCAAATCGTTCTTTGAATTTTTCAAAACCTACGGTCTTGTCAACGCTGCCACTTTTGACCTCTATGGCAACCAGTGCCTGCCCTTTTCTCAGAACATAATCGCACTCCTGCCTTCTTTCATTTCTCCAATAAAACAACTCATAGTCATCGGTCATCGCCCTGTTGGCCAAATGCGCACCGACCGCCGACTCAACCAGACGTCCCCACTCTGCCGGATCCACACGTGCTTCGTCAAAAGAGAATGTTCCGAACCTGTTGCGGAACGCATTGTTGAACACCTGCATTTTGGGGACAGACTGTTTCTCTTTCACTCTCGATGGAGAGTAGTTCTGAAGAGGTTGTACTATCATCGACTTGTTGAGTATGTCAAGATAATTTTTGATTGTCGGAACGGTACCACTGTTCATCGTTCCTTGCATCTTTGTAAGAGACAATTCCTTGGCAGATTCAATGCAGGCGAGTTCAAACACTTGCCTTAGAAGAGCCGGATTACGGATCTCTTCTATCTCAAGAATATCCCGTGTCAGAATCGGCGATATTATGGAATCCTCCATAAGGTTACGCCACCTATCTTCATCTTGAATATCAGGTGCAAGTCCCGGAAATCCACCGAAGTAAACATATTCATCCATCGAAAAACCAAAGGCCTCGTGCATTTCCTGCCAATCCCAATAGCCCATTTTTATGGTCTCAAAGCGCCCCTCAAGGGATTCTTCAAGTCCTTTCTGCAACAGAAGGCGGGAAGAACCGAGTAAAATCACCTTCAGATTACGGTGACTTCTGGAATCCTCGTCCCATTCCTTCTTAACCTGCTCGCTCCAACCTCTGATTTTCTGGACTTCATCAATGATCAGGATATGTTCTTGCTCAGAATGAATATCCATCCGCATACGCACCTGCTGCCATTTGTTTGGTATCCACGAAGAGTCAAAACGATTGACACCACCCGCAGCGAAAAAATCAAACGGAACCGAAATCCCTTCCGTAAACTGTCCGACCAATGTGGATTTCCCGACCTGACGCGGCCCCATTACTATCTGCATTCTACGCCGTGGCTCAGCCATTCGTGATTTAAGAATATTCAGATGTCGCCTTTGATACATAGTGATTTTACAAATTGTGTTTTACAAATTTATAAAACATATTTTACAAAATCACAAAGTTCAAGATAATTAATTGACATCAAGCCCTCTACCATGCAGCGATAATGACGTAAAAATCCCCACTTACACCGGACAAAACTCATTTCGCTGCCAGTTTGTCCGGTTAGCAAGCATTTCCCCGGACAAACCTCTGCCCAATCGCCAAACCAAATCGCAGGTCGCAGAACTGCCAAAAGCGACTTGAATATACAAACGCGATGGGAGCCTCTTATCTCTTCCTCTTGAAATAAGCGATGGTCTTGTCGTAATAGCCGTTGTCAACCCTGAGTTTTCCCTCACATTTTGCAAAACACCTTCAGGGCGATCGGCCACAGAACCGCCCACAGGCCACTTTGTCATGAATATCTCGCCCCCGATCGCACGACTTTTTCAAGCTTATCGTCATTCTACACTGTTCTGTGGCACATTACTCTGAAAGCGATTTGTAAAATAACAGAACTCCTCACGTGCCTCAAACACGCCACCTCCCGGCCAACCCCAAGTTTTCCCTTACATTTTGGAAAACACCTTCAGGGCGATCGTGCACAGAACCGCCCACAGACCACTTTGTCATGAATATCTCGCCCCCGATCGCACGACTTTTTCAAGCTTATCGTCATTCTACACTGTTCTGTGGCACATTACTCTGAAAGCGATTTGTAAAAATATCTCTATCCAAAAGGTGGGGAGGAAAACATGATAATAGGGAGAAAATTTCTATATTTGCAGAAAAGTAGGGAGAAAATGGAGGCGGATCTTGAAAACATCATCAATGAATATCGGCGACTGGGCATCGACCAACAGATAGATTACGACAAGTTCTATCTGTACTCCCTCATCACGCATTCCACGGCGATGGAGGGTTCGACAATCACGGAGGTCGAGAACCAGATCATGTTCGACCAAGGGGTCAGCATCAAAGGGAAAAGTATTGAAGAACAGAATATGAACCTTGACCTCAAGGCAGCCTATGAGAGGTCTATTGAATATGCAAGGGCTCATACACCGATAACGACGGACATGCTTATGGAACTATCCTCCTTGGTAATGAAGAACACCGGGAAAGATTACAAAACCGCGTTAGGAGAGTTTTCCTCGGCGAAAGGCCAGTTGCGGCTGCTGAATGTCACCGCGGGATTCGGAGGCAAATCCTATATGAATTACAGTAAGGTTCCCGCAAGACTGGCCGAGTTTTGCGAGCGGACCAACGAAGCGAGACGAGGTGTCAAAAGCAAAGATATCAACCTGTTATATTCAATAAGTTTCGATGCTCATTTCAACTTGGTCACCATCCATCCTTGGGCAGACGGAAACGGCAGGATGGCCCGCCTGCTGATGAATCAACTCCAATTCGAGTTCGGCCTTATCCCTTCGATCATATTAAAGGAAGACAAGGAGGATTACATCAAATCGCTCATCGCGGCCCGGGAAAGCGATGACTTGAACATATTCAGAGATTTTATGTTCAGCACCACGGCAAAGGTCCTCCGCCGCGACATCGACAACTACCTGCAATCCACCGGCCTGCTCGAAGAGGAAAGCCCGTCCTATTCTGTCCGCGCTGGGAAAAAGCCGAAAAGCAGGGAGATAATCCTGAATATGTTGTCAAAGGACGGCTCCCTCACCTCAGCATCTCTGGCCAAGAGGTTAGGAATATCCCCGAAAGCCGTTGAAAAGCATCTCGCAAACCTGAAAGCCTCCGGCCTCCTCCGCCGCATCGGTCCAGACAAAGGTGGGCATTGGGAGGTCAACGAAATCGCCCAAAAACGTCGCCTGGAGAGGCGCCTCTCCGATCTCGACGGCAGCACTTTCTCCACATAATGCTCCCCTCGTATGCATTTTTGCCTTCGACAAGAGCAATAGCACTCGTTTTCAATCCAGTCGTCGTACCATAAAGTGTTGAGCAACCAACATTAGTAGACAACAAGGCAGTTTCACAGAATGAATCTACAAAGAATCCAAAAAGGCAAGCTATAATGCGCCAAAACTAACGAAAATCATCAGTTTTGGCGTGTTATAAGACTTCACGTGACAAGTATTCGCTTTTGCAAAAGCAAATTTTGTAGCGTTTTCAACTTGTAGAAAAGCGAAAAACACCATTAAATTAGCTTTTACAAAAGCTGAATATGACTTTCCCTTGAAAATGCCCATCAAGTGGCCTATAGGCAAGTGCCACGCTCCACCTAAGAATTTTGGTAACGTGCAAAATTCTGGTGGAGCGTGGCATCGCCTATCATTGACTTCGCTATCAGACAATGGGCGCTTCGATGGTTGGTGAGCTTCATCGAACCACAAGCTCAGCGACCGAAAACCGTGATTAATATTAATGTATTGTCACTCCGCGAGGATGCTGGCCTTGGCGGCGAGCTGGGCGCGGAGGGCATCGATGGAATCGAAACGGCGCTCGTCACGAATCTTGCGGTGGAAGGTAACTTTGAGGTCTAGGCCGTAGATATCCTCGTTGAAATCGAAGATATTGGTCTCGATGGTGCGCTGGCCGCCGGCACGGACGGTCGGACGGACACCGATGTTGCACATTCCCTTGAACTTGCGGCCAAGGGTCTCGGCCTCAACGGAATAGACACCGTTTCCCGGCAACAGTTTCAACGGCTCGTAGAGCTGGATGTTAGCCGTCGGAAAACCGATTGTGCGGCCGAGCCGGTTACCCGCTACGACAACACCCAGCAATGAATATTCATACCCAAGCATAGCAGCCGCCTTCTCCATCTCCCCGGCGGCCACAGCCTCACGGATCTTCGTGGAGCTGACGGTAATGCCACCCGATGGAGAAGCCACGCTTCCAAGACGGATAACATCAAGCCCCTCACCTTCAGCGATTTTCCCGATTAATTCGGGAGTCTGGGGATTGCAACCCATACGATTGTCGTAGCCAATCAGAATCGCTTTCGCGCCGAAACGGGCTATGAGGACATCACGGAGATATTCCTGAGTGGTCAGTCTGCTGAATTCCTTGGTGAAAGGCAGCACCTCGACGTGGTCCACGCCAAGCCCTTTGAGCAACGCCTTCTTCTCCTCCAGCGAGGTCAGAAGCCGCAGGTTCCGGGCATCGTCCTGAAGCACGTTGCGTGGATGAGGCCAGAAAGTGACGACCATACTCTGGTCGCCCCTTTCCCTGGCCTCGTTCACAAGCCGCTCAATCACAAAACGGTGCCCGATGTGGACACCGTCAAAGAATCCGGTCGCTATAACCATTTCACTAATTCAAAATCCTGTCTGTGAGGCAATAACGGGTTCTTGGCGTACATTCTGACAGCCACCTGGTACATACCCGTCCTGTCCGGAAGGATAGACGCGCGGTACTTGGCGACACCATCATTGAACTCAACCACGTCAAAGTCGCACTTTTCCTGAATATGCAGCTGATGCTTCACATCGGTCGTCGCGAACAGCATCTCCACTCCGATGTCCTCTGGAGAAAGGTCTCCAAGATTCAGGACAACCTCTGAGGTCAGTGAGTTGGACTCGGAGAGACTGTAGGAAGAATCAGGCTGGGTCTGGGAGATCACCTCTATGTTCTGCCACTCACGACGGAGCCTCTTCTTCCAGGCCGAGATCTCACGGGCCATCTTATAGTCATCGGCGATCATCTTGTCGGAACGTTCAGACTGCGGATTGTAGTACTGGTTGCAGTAGTCAGTCAGCATTCTGTTGGTGGTGAAGTTGTTGGCCACCTGGGCGACAGTATTCTTGATGTAGCCGACCCAAGTCGGAGACAGTCCGAGGGACTTGTCCACATCGTAGTAGGCCGGAGCGATCTCGTTCTCGATGGTCGTGTAGATCGTGGCGGCGTCAAGTTCGTTCTGATAGTTCTGGTCATCGTACGTACGCTCCAGAGGGAGAGCCCAGCCGGCGCCCGGCTTGTAACCCTCGACCCACCAGCCGTCAAGCACGGAGAAGTGCATCACACCGTTCATAGAGGCCTTTTCTCCGGATGTTCCGGAAGCCTCCAGAGGTCTTGTAGGGTTGTTCATCCACACATCGACACCCTGCACAAGTCTTTTGGCGATGGAAATGTCGTAGCCTGGGATGAAGACGATCTTGCCGATGAAGCGGTCCAGCTTTGAAATCTCGATGATCCTCTTGATGAGATCCTGGCCGGCCTTGTCGGCAGGGTGAGCCTTGCCGGCGAACAGGAACTGGACCGGATGCACCGGATCGTTGACAATGGCGTCAAGCCTGTCAAGGTCAGAGAACAGAAGGGTTCCTCTCTTGTAGGTCGCGAAACGGCGGGCGAATCCGATTGTCAGAACATCGTCACGAAGGTTTTCCTTGATCGCCACAATCTGGCTTGGAGAGTAGTGGTTGCACTGTGTCGGGTCGGAAATACGCTCCTTCACGATGTCTATCAGCCTCTTCTTGAGGGTCTTTCTTGTCTCCCAGATCTCAGAATCAGGCACTTTGTAGATGCCCTCGAAGCAAGACTTGTCGTAGTGGTGCGTGGCGAACTCAGGACCGAACACACGGGCGTGGATCTTCTTCCACTCGGCCGCGGCCCAAGTCGGATAGTGGACACCGTTGGTCACGTAGCTGATGAACAGTTCCTCAGGCTGATAGCCAGGATAGATGCTGCTGAATATCTCCTTGCTGACATCCCCGTGCAGCATTGACACACCGTTCACATTCTGCGAAAGGTTCGCCGCAAGGAAGCTCATCGAGAACTTCTCGTTCACATCGTTGCCGTTCACCTTGCCGAGAGCCATCATCGTCTCCCAGTCAACCTTCAGTCGCTGAGGATAATGACCGATGTACTTTCTGAGCAGTCCCTCATCGAAAGCGTCGTGTCCGGCCGGCACAGGAGTGTGCGTGGTGAAGAGCGATGAGGCCCTTACGACTTCGACAGCCTCGCCGAAGTCGAGGTTGTCATTCTGAATATATTCACGAAGCCTCTCAAGCCCGGTGAACGCGGCGTGTCCCTCATTGCAATGGTAGATCTGCGGATTGATGCCGAGATTTCTGAGGGCCCTGATGCCGCCGACTCCGAGCAGAAGTTCCTGCTTAAGACGGTTCTCCCAGTCGCCGCCATAGAGGTGATAGGTCACCTGACGATCCTCAGGAGAGTTTGCCTCATAGTCAGTGTCAAGCAGATAGAGGTCGGTACGACCCACGGCCACCTTCCAGAGACGGGCTGTGATCGTGCGACCCGGGAAGGCCACGTTTGTGGTCATCCAGTTACCCTCCGCGTCCATGACCGGCTCTGCAGGGATCTTTGTGAAGTCCTGCGCGTCGTAACGGGCGACCTGCTCGCCCTGACCGGTGATGATCTGGGTGAAGTAGCCGTAACGGTACAGAAGTCCGACAGCCACAAGGTTGACGTTCATATCGCTGGTCTCCTTGAGGTAGTCACCGGCCAGAAGTCCAAGACCTCCGGAGTATATCTTCAGCGATGTGTCAAGACCATATTCCATACAGAAATATGCGATCGAAGGGTTGGTGCGCTCGGCCTTGAGTGCCATATAGGCGTTGAACTCGTCCATCACGGACTTGAGTTCGCCGAGGAAGGCCTCATCCTTCGCCAAAGCCTTGAACCTCTTGAGGCTCACAGCGTCAAGCAGAGCCATCGGGTTGTGGCAGGTGTTGTGCCAGATCACCGGATCAATAGACTTGAACAGGGATTTGGCGGACTCGTTCCAGCACCACCAAAGATTCTTGGAAAGTGTCTCAAGTCCTGAAAGAGCGTCTGGAAGATGACGGGTCACCATCACGCTCTTCCAAGTAGGGTCATTTATAACTATCTTCTTGTATGCCATTGATTTGTCTTCATTAAGTTCATCCGGGAAAGCACCTTTGGCCTCAATAACCTTCTCTATGGCCTTTGAATATGCTTCCTTGTAATACTGAATCTGGTTTTCCCACAGGGCTATCGTGGAGACATCCTTGGCCGAAGCCATATAAGCCTTGCGGCCCTCTCCATCCAAAGCGGCGATCTCCTTGATTCTCTCCACGACTCCGTCCACAACCTCGAAATAGTTGGAATCATTTCTGTCCAGGACCGTGATGCCTGGATGCTCCTTACCGTAGTGCGACCTTACCCAGAGACCGAATCCGGCCAGGCTGGTGGTCAGGGAAGGAATGCTGAACGCAAGGCTCTCCAGAGGGGTATATCCCCAAGGTTCGTAGTAGGACGGGAACAGGGTCAGGTCAAGTCCCACGAGCAAATCGTAGTACTTCATATTGAACACCCCGTCCGTTCCGTTCAGATAGGACGGAATGAAATAGACCTTCACACGGCTGCCCTTGGCGTTGGTGAAGCCCAACTCCTTGAAACGGCGGGTGATGACATCATATTCAGTGTCCATCAGATAGTGGGAGACCTGAGTCGTGTACTCCGAAGATCCGGTACCGGAAAGTTTGGCAACCAGATCCTTGTCGGCTCCGTTGTGGCCGGAAGGGATCATTATGAACGCCTGGATGTCACGGCCTTGCGGGTCGGTGTCCTGAAGTTTCTTGAGGGCGTCGATGAACACGTCGATGCCCTTGTTGCGATATTCATAACGCCCTCCGATGCCGATGAGGATAGCGTCCTTGGACACTTCCTCGCCGGACATCGCCGTGGCGACCTCTATCAGTCTGGCACGGGCCGCGCGGCGCTTTTCGCCATATTCCTCATCCGTCGCCGGAGTGAAGCTGTTCTCGAAGCCGTTCGGGGTCACTACGTCCACCTTGCGCTGAAGGAACTGCTCGCACTCCTTCGCGGTGATTTCACTGACGGTTGTGAATATGTCCGCGTTCTGCGCCGATTTCTTCTCAAGGGAGTGGCGGGCTATCACGTTGAATTGGCGGGCCTTCTGGTCTCCGTCGTAGAGATTCATCGAATCGTACAGAGGCAGGTTGTTGCCAGCGATGCAGCGTCCCACAACAGTGGCGTGGGTCGTGAACACGGTCGCGATCGGAAGCTGCTTGTACTTGAGGTAAAGCAGTCCGGCTCCGGTCTGCCACTCGTGGAACTGCGCCACGATCTTGTCCGACGCGCTCAGGTTGAAGTTCCTGAAGCTTTCTATGACCTTACCGGCTGCGTAGCCGAACAGGAAATTCTCTTTGTAGTCCCAGTTTCCGGTGATGGAATCGACCTGGAAACGCTCCCAATACTTGGACAGAATGTAGTCTTGGTTTGTCAGGAACTGCTTGAAATCCACCAGAATGGCGATCGGATTCCCAGGCACGTTCCATTTGCCGATCCGCACGCGGATTCCCTCCGAGGCGGCGTGAGCTTTCCATAGACTGTAAAGATGCGGATCCTCGATGAAATCCGGGTTGCTTTCAGTGTCCATCCAGACATCAGGGCCGATCAGGATGTGATGCTTGTGAAGCTGCTGCTTCAGGTAAAGCGACTTGGTGGCGATCACCGTGTAGATGCCTCCCACCTTGTTGCACACTTCCCAACTGACCTCAAACAAATAGTCTGGATTTGTCAGTTCGTTTGTCATTTATTTCTTTTTTACTTGTTTGGTTGTCTTCCTTGACGGTTTCTTCTTCGCCGGGGCGGGAGCATCGGCAACCGTCGAGCCTGCCGAAGCGTCCTTCACGACCTTCCGCACCGCCTTTCCCTTAGCCGGCGCCTTGACAGGCTCGGCGGCAGGTTTCACCTTCTTCCCCGAAGTGGTCATCGCGTCGTCAATCCTGATGATGAAGTCACTCAGCACGTTCATGTAGTTGATGAACGCCTCGTATGGGGTGTTGTACGGATTGAAGTAGCTGTGAACCTCCCCGTCGGAGAAAAACTTGGTGCTCATATAATAGAAATGGTCACTCTCCTGCAGATGTCCGAAATCCTCCCAAAGGACCGGATCGTTCAGGATGGCAAGCTTCTCGGCCAGCCCGTAGAGCTTGTTGTAAGCGTCCTGCTGGAGCTCGTTGCCCAGCCAGGCGCTGACATCCCTCTCCTCGTCAGCCCAGGAGATCGGATCCTGCACATCAATCTCGGCGATCGGCCTGAGCTTCCTCGCGGCCTGTGTCGGAGTGACAAACTCGAAAGAGCCGTCTTTCAACGCGATTTCCGGGAAATATCTCATGAAATCGAATATTCCCGAAGCCTCCTTCTGATGCTCTCCGAAGGTCTCGTAGTCCATAAACAGGTTCACAATGTCCCCGTCGGCGGCCTTGAGCCAGGAAAGGTATTTCTCGCCGGTAAGCGGCCAATCCTTCCACCCTCTGTCGGAGAAGCGGAACGCGATGTCGTCGCTCAGCGAATAGTTGCGCAGCAGCAGCTTCAGGTGCTTCTGCTGGCTGTCGGTGTAGATGTAGTCCGGACTCTTCCATCCAAGAATATGACGGGCGCCCTCAGCGAGCATAACCTTGAAACCGAGATCATATACATCCTTACCGATTGAGTCTGAATATATCAGCTCGGTGTTCCTGAAGGCCGTCGGCTTCACACCGAAATACTTCTCGATCGCTGCGGAATGCTTCTCAACCTGATGCTTGAACTCACCGAAATTGGCAAGCGAGGCGAGGGAGTGGTAATATGTCTCCCCCAGAAACTCCACGCATCCAGTCTGAGCCAGCTGGCGGAAACTGTCCAACACATCCGGGGCGTATCTCTCGAACTGCTCCAGAGCGGATCCGGTGATCGAGAATGCCACCTTGAAGTCGCCTCCGTGCTGTTTGATGAGGTCCAGCAGAAGGTTGTTCATAGGAATATAGCATCGCTGGGCTATCCTGCGGAGGATGGTTCTGCCAGCGAAATCGTCATAGTAGTGGGAATCCTTGCCGATGTCGAAGAATCGGTACTGCCTCAGCCTCGTAGGCTGATGAACCTGAAAATACAGACAGATGTTCTTTTTCATAATATTCCCTTAT
>ERZ1026862.1955-NODE-1955-length-11324-cov-16.838672_pt1 | contig 11324 bp, 9 predicted proteins | sample MGYA00380161_ERZ1026862 | MGnify/ENA primary metagenome ERZ1026862 (study PRJEB33269, sample SAMEA4719797) | human gut metagenome | biome: human-associated habitat; feature: organic feature; material: feces | place: Cameroon | collected 2013-10 ... | reverse complement strand
AGGCCAAGGAAATCCAAACAACAGAATATGTCCTAATAGGCACATTTGCAAGTTTCACTATCGCCATCCTTACAGGAATAGCAATAACACACTTATATTTGTGATACCTTTATATAACATTGACTTATGAATAAGAATATTGAGAATTTCTTAAATGAATATATGATAAATCCCGACCCGCAGTATGCAGTTTTTCTAAAGGGAAACTGGGGATGTGGTAAGACATTCTTTGTAAACAATTGGCTTAATTCATACAAAAAGAAGATTCCTGAAGAGCAAATACTAAAGCCTGTTATGGTTTCGCTTTATGGCTTAAGTGAGATTAAACAGATAACAGCAGCAATAAATAAGGCTCTTTATCCAATACTTTGTGGTAGGGCTGCAAAAGTTGGTAAAACTCTCACTAAGTTTTTATCTGCAATAGTTTTAAAACATGAAGTTGATGTAGACAAAGATGGCAATTCTGATTTCGAAATAGAGCTTGGTTTGGACTCTGTGTTGCTTTTGTTCAGTTCTGAAGACAACAGTGTAAAGAAAGGAAAATTGTTGATATTCGATGATATAGAACGTTGCGAAATGCCAATGAAAAGGCTCATGGGCTACCTTAACTATTTTGTAGAACTATGTCATAGCCATCTTATTATCATCGGTGATGAGAGTAAAATGACAGATGAGCAGAAAATCATATTCTCTGACTTTAAAGAAAAGACTATCGGTCGTGAATTTGAGATTAACACCAATGTAGGAAGTGCGATTAAAAATTTTACAGAACAAGAGCCAACCAATGAGTTTGTTCGCAAACATATCACTACCATAGAGAAAGTATTTTCAATGACAGATTGCCAGAATCTACGCATATTGAGACAAGCGCTATGGGACTTCGGAAGATTTGAAGAAACCATGATAGATTTCTCTAAGGAATCCAAATATGAGCATGTCATGCTGCATATTTTAGGATCATATATTATATCATATTGTGAATACAGAGGCGAAAATCACGATTTGTTGGATAAATGGGTTAAGTATAATTGTAATTGGGAGACAACAAATAAAGACGAGATAAACATGTTAAAGCAACAACTTGGGTATCTCTGCCAGAGATATAACAATAGTTCGATATCCCCTTATCAGACTTTCGACATCAGCTTGGTGGAGAAAATCATCACAGAACTAAATACCGGCATTTCTATTAAAGATTTTGCAGAAGGGTATTTTGCACCAGATGTTGATGAAAACCCTTGTACAAAAATCAATGATTCTTTTTCCATGGACAATGAAACTTTCTTGGTATTCTACAACAAATTAATAGACGACATATGTAATTTGAAGATAAAAGGATTTAGAGATTTGGGGTATGCACTTACCTACTTGTTTTCTTTGGATTTTCATAAAATAAAAGAAATCAATGAAACAGATTTCAACAGACTCCGTGATGTCCTTCCAAATTATTTACTAAATATAACAACAGCAGAAAACCTTTATTTTGCAAACTTAGAGTTTAAACGTGGCGTAAATTCTTATATGACAAATGACAATATTGAGCGTCTGTCTATTATATGCTCGACATTTTATAATGAATGTGAGAGAAGAATTATGGCAAGTAAAAATATCATGACTCTAACATTGGAAAATCTTAAAGATTCAAATGTGAAAGAGTTATTTAACATCAACAAGGAAGCCTTGCCTGACCATAGTTGTACTTATGAAATGGTTGCAATATTCAATAGTGTTGATATATCTTTATTATTCGAGAACCTATGCAAGCTCAATAATGCTTCATTGCAAACATTTAATAGTTTTATTAGAGAAAGATATAAACTATCCCATAGAATGGGAAATTGGATTAGCAATACAAACGATGATATAAAACCATTGCAGGAATTAAAAGGAAAAATAGACTCATACATTCTCAATGAACAATTAATGAGAAAGGAGGCTTTTCGTAGAATATCGAATTCTCTGGATGGAGCAATAAAAAGATGTCAAGGAGTATTAGGCGAACTATAAGTCTTGTTCATTTGAAATGTACGACCTCAAATATGGTAGAATAGGCGTATAGTATTATACAATATAAAAAGGAAACGGATTTCATCACTATTCGATGGAATCCGTCTTTTTTTGTTTATATCCTTATCTTCTATCTTTTTTTGTGTGAAAAGCACATTATAAGACATATATAACCGACATGGACGATGTCATTATTCGAATGAGGCATTGTCACACTGCCATACGCTTTCAAGTATGAAAATCAAGTTTGATTTTGTTTTTATCTACAATTGATGTTAAGAAACAGTCCTGGATGGGGCTGTTTTTCTTTTATCCAAATCTTTCGGAGTTTCTTTGCAACCGTTTTCGGAATGGCGCACAACCAAACGGCATGGACAAAAGAGATATTTTATCTGTGGGCATGTGCAGCCTTTCCTAAGCCTTCAAGCCAATTACATCATATATGAGAATTGCTTGTTGGGTAGTCAAAGAAAACGAAAAGAGACAATAGGAACAACAATGTATAATCAAACTTAAAAGAAATGAGTTCATACTTGATATTCGTACTTGTATTGACAGCGGTATATATCATCTACTACGCTGTTATAGTCACCAAAGACCTCTATGGCAAGAAGGATGATGCCAAGACAACGGAGGAAGTATTTGACGTTAGCAATATGGCTGATGCAGAGGAAAGCATCACCGTAGAAGAAAACAACGGAGGATTCAGTATTGGTGGAAACAGCTATGACACACAGGTGGATGCGGTGGCAGACTATGGTGTGGGAGAAGCTGCGAATAAGCCGAATGGCTACAATGATAACATAGTCGAAGCTGGACAGGACGAGTCGGACAGAATTAATGGAGGCTATGTCGGCAATGAAGCCAATGCTTCATCTGGAGAATCTGGTGATACAGACAAAGAGAGTGCTTTTGAGAAATTGAAAGCAAAGATGGAGGAACAGTTGGAAGAAACGGAAACGTATATGTCCAACCCACTGACCGATAAAGAACTATACACGGCAATGATTATGCGAGATCCGAAGCTAAAATGGCAAATGGTAAAGAATGAACTATGAAAATAAAACGGTTTCATTGGGCTTTGTCCGCATTGGTGTTGGGCATCCCCATTCGGGCAAGTGCCAAGTGTGGCGGTGTGAACTATAGTTGGGGAGCGGACGCACTGGCAAGCATGCACGACTACGTGGTGACAATGATGCTGTATGTGCTCTATCTGCTCTATGCCATAGCAGCCATAGTAGCGGTCATATCAGCATTGCAAATATATATCAAGATAAACGCAGGAGAAGACGGAGTAACGAAATCCATTATGATGTTAGTAGGCGCATGTCTGTTCATCATTGGAGCTTCTATCGTGTTTCCGGCATTCTTCGGGTATCAGATATGGTAGGTATTAGATTTAGGATAACGGTATCAGACAGGTAAATAGATTTTAGGATAACAACAGACTCAACTGCAGAAGAGTTATATAAAAAGTAACGATTAACAAACAAAAGGAAACAGAATGTTTAACAAGACAAAGAATTATTTGAAGAAGAAGGCAAAGAATGTGATGTCTTCTGGACGTTTAAAGGCAATGGCACTTATGCTCTTGGTGGGTTGTGGTGCAGCAATGGCGCAGAACTCGGCAGGTGACTACACAGCCGGCACGACAGCGTTGACGCAGGTAACGGAGGAAATCGCCAAGTATGTGCCCATCGTGGTGAAATTGTGCTATGCCATCGCAGGTGTAGTAGCTGTAGTCGGTGCTATCTCGGTGTACATCAGCATGAACAACGAGGAGCAGGACGTGAAAAAGAAGATTATGATGGTCGTTGGCGCATGTATCTTCCTGATTGCAGCAGCCCAGGCATTGCCTCTGTTCTTCGGTATCGGATAATGACACATAATCCGAACAACAGCAAGAAGTGAGATTGTCAAAAAGAGAGTGATAACGCAAAGAAACTATTGTTATGGACGCAGATAAAGAAGAACGCTATGCGGACTTCCCCGTGTTCAAGGGATTGCAAAAACCGCTTGAATTCATGGGATTCCAAGGACGCTATATCTATTGGGCGGCAGGTACGGCAGGTGGAGCCATTGTAGGTTTCATCATCGCTTACTGTTTGCTGGGATTCGTTGTAGGGCTCGTGGTGCTTGTATTTGCCATTTCCACAGGTGCTGCCCTCATTTTCCTCAAACAGCGGAAGGGACTGCATACCAAAAAGAGCGACCAAGGAGTGTATATCTACGCCCATAGCAAGAGCTTCTGATAAGGAAATCAAAAGAATAACCATCATGAGAGTTGTTGGGTTGATTGCATGTTGAACGAGGTAGGTTCGCTCCGACGGAAGAAAGAGTGAGCCTACCTTTATTTGTTGCTTCCTGAGAACAAAACATGGGAAGGAAATGCAAAAGAACAGCCACAGAGAGAATAACGAATAACCAGAAAGGAAAGAAATGATACTATACGTCATCTTGTTTTTCATTGCACTATGTATCGGCATGGCAACATCCGTATATGCCTTCGGTACTGGAGGTAAACGGAAAAAGATATTCGAGGACATCTACTTCTCGGTGGAGAAAGTGGACGGCATCGGCGTGGTGTATACCAAGAACGGTGACTACTCAGCCATACTGCGCATGGAAAATCCAGTGCAGAAATACTCCGCCAACATTGACAGCTACTATGAGTTTGCCCAACTCTTCACCGCTATCTGTCAGACCTTAGGCGAAGGCTATGCCATACACAAGCAGGATGTTTTTGTGCGCAAGCAGTTCAAGGACGAGAGTACGGACAAGCATGAGTTCTTGTCGGAAGCTTACTTCCGCTATTACGAAGGACGTGAATACACAGACAGCAGCACCTATCTGACCATCACCCAAGAAAACAAAAAGAGCAGTCTGTTCTCTTTTGACCATAAGAAGTGGCGCGACTTCATGGTAAAGGTTCGCAAGGTACATGACCAGTTGAAAGATGCAGGAGTGAAGGCATCCTTCCTCGGCAAGCAAGATACACAAGAATACGTAGACCGCTTCTTTGCCATGAACTTTCGGGACAAGACCGTAAGTATGACAGGCTTCAAGGTGGATGAAGAGACCATTGGTATGGGCGACAGACGTTGTAAAGTGTACAGTCTGGTAGATGTAGACTGCGCCAATCTACCCAGTGTCATCCGTCCATATACCAATATGGAAGTAAACAACACCAGTATGCCTATAGACCTACTATCGGTAGTAGACAACATACCAGGAGTGCAGTCGGTGGTGTACAACCAAATAATCTTCATGCCCAACCAAAAGAAAGAGTTGGCAGTATTGGACAAGAAGAAAAACCGCCATGCCTCGATGCCCAACCCAAGCAACCTGATTGCAGTGGAAGACATCAAGCGAGTGCAGGACGTGATAGCGAGAGAAAACAAACAACTCGTCTATACACATTATAATATTATAGTAACCGTGGCACCCAATGTAGATATTCAAAAGTGTACGAACCATATAGAAAACGCATTCGGGCGCATGGGCATCCACATATCCAAGCGAGCATACAACCAACTGGAACTGTTCGTCAACTCATTCCCAGGCAACTGCTTCGGAATGAGTGAAGACTACGACCGTTTCCTCACCCTATCGGATGCAGCCGTCAGTATGATGTACAAGGAGAAGATAGTACATAGCGAGGACACTCCTTTCAAGGTGTACTATACCGACCGACAGGGAGTGCCAGTAGCCATCGACATATCGGGAAAGGAAGGCAAGGACAAGTTGACAGACAACAGCAATTTCTTTGTGCTCGGACCTTCAGGCAGCGGCAAGAGTTTTTACGTCAATTCCATGGTACGCCAAGCCCATGAGCAGAATACCGACATCGTGTTGGTGGACACTGGTAATTCGTATGAAGGACTATGTGAATACTTCAACGGCAAGTATATCTCGTATACCGAAGAGCATCCCATCACGATGAATCCCTTCCAAATCAAGAGAGAAGAATGGAACATCGAGAAATTAGGATTCTTGAAAAACCTTGTCATGCTGATTTGGAAAGGCAGTCAAGGTACGGTAACAAAGACAGAAGACAAACTCATTGAGCAAGTCATCAACGAGTATTACGAGGCACATTTTGGAAAAGACAGTATTGGTCGTTTGTGTTTCAACAGCTTCTATGAGTTCAGTACAAGGCGCATACCAGAAATCTGTGAAGAGAACGGACTTCGAGGAATCGACTTGGCATCCTACAACTATCTGTTGAAAGAGTTCTACAAAGGAGGCAGTCACGAGTTGACACTCAACGAGAACATGGACAGCAGTCTGTTCGATGAGACCTTCATAGTGTTTGAAATCGACAGTATCAAGGACGACCCACTACTCTTCCCTCTTGTCACACTTATCATCATGGACGTGTTTCTGCAAAAGATGCGCATCAAGAAAAACCGCAAGATGCTCATCATCGAGGAGGCATGGAAAGCCATCGCATCGCCCATGATGGCAGAGTACATCAAGTATCTGTACAAGACCGCCCGTAAATTCTGGGCCAGTGTTGGTGTGGTGACTCAGGAGATACAAGACATTATCGGCAGTGAAATTGTGAAAGAAGCCATCATCAACAACTCCGACGTGGTGATGTTGCTTGATCAAAGCAAGTTCAGGGAGCGTTTTGATACCATCAAGACGATACTCGGTCTGACGGATGTGGACTGCAAGAAGATTTTTACGATTAACCGACTTGACAACAAGGAAGGACGTGCGTTCTTCCGAGAGGTGTTCATCCGTCGTGGACAGACCAGTGCCGTGTATGGCGTGGAGGAACCGCATGAGTGCTACATGACCTATACCACGGAGCGAGCTGAGAAGGAAGCATTGAAACTGTACAAACGAAAGTTAGAATGCAATCATCAGCAAGCCATCGAAGCATATTGCAGGGATTGGGATGCAAGTGGCATCAGCAAGTCTTTGGCTTTCGCTCAAAAAGTGAACGAAGCAGGACAAGTGCTGAATATAGGAAACTCTTCTAAGGGTAAGCCTTTCTAAGCCTCCTTATGCCTTTCTGGGAGTATGGGGTTGGGATTAAAAGATCTGAAGTGGGCTTGGACAAAAACGGAGTAAAAACACCAGTCTGTTTTTCTGAGCCTTCGGCTTACAGCTGTGTTTCGTACTTCCCTTACGAGAGTGAACTCTCGACGGGAAGTCCGCCCCACATCAGTAGTGGCGCATACGCCACTCAGAAAAACAAACTGGCAATAAACCGAGATAAACCGCTGGTGTTTGCAAAACAAAGACGCTGACATGTCAGTGTTATTATAAACAAAACAATAGCAACGAATGAAACGACTTCTAATTATCATGCTGACAATCTGTGTATGGACAAACAAAGTCTGTGCACAGTTTCACAGCATGAACTACGACAAGGAAACAGTGGCAGCAATGGCTACAGCTTTCGGAGCGGAAGCCGTGGCAGAAGGCTATTACAGCGAGCAGGTAGGTGCAATCTTGAAGCACTACAATGCAGCAGAGTTGGCGGCAGCAGGGATTTTCGCCAGTAAGTTTTTGGAACGCAAGGCAATGACCGATTTGGGATTGTGGAACAGCAGTACGGAGAACTACTATTACAAGCGCATCTACAATATGGTGAGTCATAAGATAATGCCAAAGATATGGACAGTCTCGAAGATGATGCTCCACTCTCCTCAGACCGCTTTGTATTGGGGCAGTTATCTGGTAAAGGTATGCGATGACACCAAGAATCTGTGTATGCAGTTTGAAAGTGTCGTCACCAACTCTACTTTGACATTTGCAGACATACAGTTTCTGGAAATCAACAAAGAGATAGCAGCCATACTGAAACTGTCGGACATCGGCAATGTAGACTGGAAAGGAATGCTGAATGATTTGGCGAAAGTACCGGGAAACTTCACGGTGGACAATCTGACGGCAGACATCGACAACCTATACAATATGGGAGTGGGACTTGCCACATCAGGCATGACCAATATCGGTGACGCACTGTTGCAGAAAAGTGCGTTCAAAGAAGTGTTTAACGGCAAGGTGGGCAAGGTCATAGACATATACAATAGCTATAACGACCTGTTTGAGCAATTTGACAAAGATGTGGGCAACACCTTATTGGGTATGGTAGGCGGCAAAGACAATGTCGCAGGACTGTTCAATATCGCCGACTACAATCTCACGTCGTGGGTAACCGACTATATGAGTGAGGCAAATGGACAGTACTACACCCAGCGCTGGTATATCTACCGTAGGGACAGAGGATCCGAAACCCTTGTAGAGTATAATCCTCCGACGGATGACAACAGCATATTGAAGGGCGACCACTGGTATAGGATAAGCACCAAAGACCCCGACTTCAAACCAGACGGAAATCAGAGGGAAGCCATTCTGCAAAACTCTGAAAGCCATGCCGGATGGTCTCGAACCAAGGTGCAGCAGCTGAACAATCTGAATGACGGATATAACTACAATATAAGCTATTGGTTAAGCAGCTATACCATCAGTAAAAAGAAAAAGCAGAAGCAAAAGGCATTCGCCTATCACATATTGGTTACAAAAAGTTGGGACAGAGAAGAAACTGTCTATGAAGACGTGTTCGACTCCTATTCAATGGACTTAAACACCTTCAAGGCACAACTGCAAGCACGTCTGTCGGAACTGAACGACAATGAAGAAGGCTACACCTATTATATAGGTAGCGACACACGCAACTACTATCAGGCAACCGATGCAGCAAAACTGAAAGGATGCGAGAGTGTAACCATAAGCGTGACATGCTCAGACGGTGTGACCTTGGGACAAGGAACAACGCAATACAAATGTAGCGAATGTGGCAAGTCGCTCAATGCACACAGCAAGGAATGCGCAATGAGAACAACCGTAATGGAAGGCAATTTGGATTTGTCGGAGTTTGACAAAATGCAGCAAGAAGCAGACAGTAAGGTGACAGTGTTGCAAGTGCAGATAGGACAGTTGGAAGCAGAAAACAAGGAGTTACTTCGCAAGATAGCCAATTCCAGTGTAGAAGATGCTGCCGTCTATCGCCAACAATACAATGCCAACAAAGACCAGATAGACAAACTGAATGTGGAGTTGGCTACATGGCGACAAAAGCAGCAAGAAATAGCAAAAGCCAAGGAAGAAGCAAGCAAGGACAATGACGTGGCAACCGATGACTACTATCACATTCCAGCCATCATGAACGATTGCAAGACAGCCTATAACCTCACTTGGCAGGACAAAGGAGTGTGGAATGGCTATATGTATACACGTAAAGCAACCGTCCCAAACATCAACGGCATCGTTACCTTCAAAGCAACATTGTCGATAGCGAGAAAGCCCAAGATTGTACTTGGTGTAAAGGTACACCGTGCCATCATGCAGATAGCATGGGACTTGACATCGGAATACACCAATACCAGTGTGGTAGACGTGATGACGCTTGACAGAAGCAAGTCAGAGCAAGAAAAAGTCGATGAAGTGAATTGTAGAATATCCGAGATAGCAAGGGAATATCCATCGTGCAAGATAACTACCGAATATGCCAAGAGTGACCCGATGGAAGAGCAAACCAACAGCGATGTGAAACATCTGTTGTGGTCGAGTGACCGACTGGAGATAGCACGAGAAGTGGACAGCCGTATCACAAAGATTTACGCTGACTTGGTATCACTGGAAAAGATGATGCACTACAAGCGGAGCATCATAGATGTACTAAAAAGTGCATTACCAGAGATTGACGATAACATGGGACGCAGACAGACCATATTGGAAGAATGCTATGAGCGTTGGATCAATGGAGCCAGAGGCAGAAAGGAGACAAGTGGATGAGGACGACTTTGATGATAGTAATGCTATTGACACTGTTACCCAATGCAGCAAGAGCCCAATGGGGCTTTGACGTGTCGAGTGTGGAAGCCTATATCAATGACCACAAGAAACAGCGTAGTCTGCTCTTGGCACGAAGTACATTGGAATACAGCAACCAATTACTGCACGACTATAGCCAGAAAGAGACAGGTGAATACAAGACACTGAATGTGGAATTGGACAAATACACCAGGGCGTTTGATGTGATAGACGTGATGTACCAGTCGTTGCGCATCGTGCTGAACTTAAAAAGCACCTACGAGAATGTGAGTGAACGGATTAGCGACTACAAGCGGTTATTAGAAGACTTCAACAGAAAAGTGGTGAAGCGCAAACATATAGCCCTTGCCGACACCATGCTATTATCCATCAATGCCAGAGCCATCAAGCAAATAGCAGCAGATGGAGAACAGCTATACAAGAGTGTGAACGATTTGGTGCTGTATGCTACAGGAGCGGCAGTTTGTTCCACCTCAGACTTGATAATGGTATTGGAAGCCGTCAACAATTCACTGGACAATATCGAGAGGCATTTGAATAGAGCCTATATTGAGACTTGGCGGTATGTGCAGGTGCGCATGGGATATTGGAAAGAAAAAGTGTATCGGACAAAGACCAAGGCAGAGATATTGGATGATGCGTTTGGACGGTGGCGAAAGGCAGGAAAACTGGGTAAAGGAGAATGATTCCTTTTATAGTGATAAGCCGAGATAAGCCTCTTTAGGCCGACTAAGCCATAAGGAGCCAACAATGTGATTTGAGAGCGAGAAAAGGGAATAATAAAAACAACAAACAGTTAGGACGGATGGGACAGACAAGGCAAATAAGAAGAATTACTGCTATTGTTGGAATTGGACTTTTGGCTACCAATATAGCATACGCCCAGGGCGTGACATATAATCACGACCCAGCGAAAAAGAACCAGATAATGGTGATGGAAACTGGAGGAGGTTCGCTGACTCCAGAACTATACTACTGGACATTTCACAAAAACTACAAAAAGTCGGCTGCAAGCAAGAATAAGCTGACCTATCGTACGGTAGCAGGTCTGAACGCCTATAATCAGGTGGCATATGCGGAGAATATAGACTCCGCACTGACAAGCAGAGCTGCGATAGAGGCATTGAATGTGGCAGATAGACAAATAGACTTGGCGTGGACAGCCGAAGGCAATAAGATAGAAGCGGCAATGGCAAGGTTCAAACAGAACATAGACCGCATAATGTTCGTTGGTTGCACAGCCAATGAAAAGCTACGCTGGACAGAGTATTACAATATGTACAACTGCGCCATCAATGCCACAAAAGATGCCTATATGCCCAATGCACAGCGAAAGAAAGAATACCTACGCATCTATGATGATGTGGTAAGGCAAAACGAAACACTGTTACGCTATCTTGTTCGACTGCATAGTGCATCACGCACCAACACCTTGCTTACGGCAACACATGAAAGAACGTTGC
>ERZ1026862.1954-NODE-1954-length-11326-cov-6.010736_pt1 | contig 11326 bp, 11 predicted proteins | sample MGYA00380161_ERZ1026862 | MGnify/ENA primary metagenome ERZ1026862 (study PRJEB33269, sample SAMEA4719797) | human gut metagenome | biome: human-associated habitat; feature: organic feature; material: feces | place: Cameroon | collected 2013-10 ... | reverse complement strand
AATGCCACGGATGGACAACTCTACGGCAAAGGTTATTCTTCTGGAGTAGACGGCGTGGATTCCTTTATATCGAATCAGTTATAAAGGAATCCGCTTCTGTTAAACTTTTATAAATAATCAGCTTGTTGCGGGTGCGGGTTATTATAGTATGTGGAAAAATTCATACCTTTGCAATCCGATTATTTATGGGGAAACACTTAGAACCCCGTGAGCGTTGTGTTAATAGTCGTGCTTTTGGCCGAGTGCGACGGTTAGTGAATCAGCGTTCAAACGACTTTCCCGGCATGCTGATTTTACCGCATATATAATATAAAGGTAAAGGCAAGAGTTGGAAAGACGTAAAGAAAGTAATAAAAAAAACGTTTTTTAGTAGTAAAATTTAAACATCAGAATGAACACTTTAAGTTACAAGACTATTTCCGCAAACAAGGAAACAGTAAACAAAGAGTGGGTTGTTATTGACGCCACAGACCAGGTAGTTGGTCGTCTTTGCTCAAAGGTAGCAAAACTGTTGCGCGGAAAGTACAAGCCAAACTTCACTCCACACGTAGACTGTGGTGACAACGTAATCATCATCAACGCCGGCAAGGCTTACTTCACCGGCAAGAAGGAAACCGACAAGGTTTACACACGTTATACTGGTTATCCAGGCGGTCAGCGCTTCAACACACCAGCCGAGCTTCGTACTCGCAAGGGCGGTGTAGAAAAGATTATCCGTCATGCAGTAAAGGGTATGCTTCCAAAGGGTCCTCTCGGACGCCAAATCATGGACAACCTTTATGTATACGAGGGAACAGAGCACAACCACGAGGCTCAGAAACCAAAAGCAATTGATATTAACCAGTATAAATAATTCACACGATAATGGAAGTAATTAACGCAATTGGTCGCCGCAAGAGTGCCGTAGCACGTGTATACATGAGCGAGGGTACAGGCAAGATAACCATTAACAAGAAAGATATTACTGAGTATTTCCCATCAGCAATCGTACAGTACGTAGTAAAGCAGCCACTGTTGGCTCTCGACGCTGTTGAGAAGTATGACATCAAGGCAAACCTCGACGGTGGCGGTTTCACAGGTCAGAGCCAGGCTCTCCGCCTCGCTATCGCACGCGCACTCGTTAAGGTGAACGCTGAGGACAAGAAGACTTTGAAGGATCACGGTTTCATGACTCGCGACTCTCGTGCCGTTGAGCGTAAGAAGCCAGGTCAGCCAAAGGCTCGTCGTCGCTTCCAGTTCAGCCGGTTGGTTCTAACAAAAAAGAATTAAATAAGAAAGTAAACAACAACATTTAACAAGAAAACAAAATGTCAAGAACAAATTTTGATATGCTTCTGAAGGCCGGATGTCACTTCGGTCACCTTACCCGCAAGTGGAATCCTGCAATGGCTCCTTACATCTTCATGGAGCGCAACGGCATTCATATCATCGATCTGTACAAGACTGCTGCCAAGATTGACGAGGCTGCAGAGGCTCTGAAGCAGATTGCAAAGTCAGGAAAGAAAATCCTGTTCGTTGCTACTAAAAAACAGGCTAAGGACGTTGTAGCTGCAAAGGCTGCTTCTGTCAACATGCCATACGTTATCGAGCGCTGGCCAGGCGGTATGCTCACCAACTTCCCTACAATCCGCAAGGCTGTAAAGAAGATGGCCAACATCGATAAGCTGATGAACGACGGAACATACTCTAACCTGTCTAAGCGCGAAATCCTGCAGATCTCACGTCAGCGCGCTAAGCTCGAGAAGAACCTCGGTTCTATCGCTGACCTTACACGTCTGCCATCTGCACTCTTCGTAGTTGATGTTATGAAAGAGGCCATCGCCGTTAAAGAGGCTAAGCGTCTTGGTATTCCTGTATTCGCTATCGTGGATACAAACTCAAATCCTAAGGACGTTGACTTCATGATTCCTGCAAACGATGACGCTAAGGACAGCATCGACGTAATCCTGTCAGCTTGCTGCGACGCCATCAACGAGGGTCTCGAGGAGCGCAAGGTTGAGAAGGCTGACGAGAAGGCTGCCAAGGAGCAGGCTGAATCAGCTGAGGACAAGCCAAAGCGCGCACGTAAGGCTCGCAAGGACACTCCTGCAGAGGAGGCACCGGCAGAGGCTTAATCAATAAACAAGAGATTAGGGAACGTTGAATTAAATACATCTTGAAGACTTAATTCAATGTTCCTTTTTTCAATACTATTCTAAAACCTAATTCATTAAAAAGACTATGGCTGTATCAATAGCTGATATTCAGAAACTGCGCAAAATGACTGGCGCTGGTCTTTCTGATTGCAAGAAGGCTCTCACTGACGCTGAGGGCGATTTCGAAAAAGCAGTAGAGGTAATCCGCGAGAAGGGACAGGCTATCGCTGCAAAGCGTTCTGACCGTGAGACTTCTAACGGTTGTGTACTCGTAAAATACGCTGACAACTTCGGTGCAATTGTTGCCCTGAAGTGTGAGACTGACTTCGTTGCTAACGGAGCTGACTATATCAAACTTACACAGGATATCCTCGACGCTGCAGTTGCAGCTAAGGCTAAGAGCCTTGACGAGGTTAAGGAGCTGACATTGGCTGACGGAACAAAGGTTCAGGACGCTGTCATCGCACGCTCTGGTATCACTGGCGAGAAGATGGAGCTCGACGGCTACAACTTCATCGAGGGTGAGAACGTATCTACATACGACCACATGAGCAAGCACACTCTCTGTACAATGGTTCAGACAAACAAGTCTGCTGAGGAGCAGGCTCACGCTATCGCAATGCAGGTTGCAGCAATGAAGCCTCTGTTCCTTGACGAAGCATCTGTTTCTCAGGAGTTCATCGATGAGGAGAAGAAGGTTGCTGCTGAGAAGACAAAGCAGGAGCTGGTACAGAAGGCTGTAGAGGCTGCCTTGAAGAAGGCTGGCATCAACCCGGCACACGTTGATTCTGAGGAGCACATGGAATCTAACATGGGCAAGGGATGGATCACAGCTGAGGATGTTGCCAAGGCTAAGGAGATCATCGCTACTGTTTCTGCTGAGAAGGCTGCAAACCTCCCTGCTCCAATGATCGAGAACATCGTGAAGGGACGTATCAACCGCATCTTCAAGGAGAACTGCCTGCTCAACCAGGAGTTCATCCAGGACAGCAAGCTGTCTGTATCTGACTATCTGAAGGCTGCCGACAAGGACCTCACAGTAGTTGACTTCAAGCGCTTTTCTCTGAGCGCAGACTAATCCAAGGATTATTCTAAATTCTAATATAACAAGGCCAGGCAAGAGATTTCACAATCGTTTGCTTGGCTTTTACTGTTTCTTTATCTGCCCGGAAAATAATATTATACTGCGTATGAAAAAACTGAATATTCTTATAAAAGCACTATTATTAGTAATAGTCTCCATAACATGCCAATGTGCATACAGCCAGATTACTGTGGTTGACGCAAACGACAATCTGCCTGTTATATCAGCAAGCATATATAACGGCAACGGAACAGACGTTATAGGCATTACCGACTACGACGGGAAACTTCCTAAAGCAGCGGAACAGCTAAAGAGCATACACATACAACACATAAACTACACACCAGTAAACATTGACCTGCAGTCGCTGAAAGACTCTACGATATACCTCACACCATGCAGCCACATTCTTCCAGAAGTGAAAATAGCGAAGCAGAAAGATGCTATGCTCAGGATAAAAGTATACGTCAGGCAGATGACTATACTGAACAAAAAACCGGCAACAGTAAGCGAAAGCATGGTCTATCTGTATTTCAAGGAGAACGATTACAACGGCACACCTCATTCATACAAGATACTGTCGGAAGACAAATACAAGGACGAAAAGTCTTTTGAAGGGGAGAGCAAGATGCTCAAGTCTATAGCAAACTTCAGTGATCCTACATCATTCGCATCCTTCAACGGATACAAATACTATAACCCACTGAAAGGATCGAGAAGACTAAGAAGCAGTTGGAAAAGAACAGGCGGAATTTATTATATGAATGAAGACTCCATAAACAAACGCTGCGAAATAGTTAGAGACAGCATGTTTTCTGACAAGCCATTCAAAATTCCACTCTTTGGCTTCTCATTCGCCAACATGTACAACAGCGAGACATACAGTACGGAATACGGCGCACCAAAATTGTACAACCTGATAAACATGACAGACAGATACCGCATCTACCAGACAAAGACCATGGGGTATGTGGACACTGTCACGGAAATGTACGTACTCGGCATCGATTTGGTTTCAAAAGAAGAAAGGAAAGCTGACAAGAAGCTGAAGCTAACACCGTTTGAACGACCCAAAGGTATCGTGGCTGCAGGCGACTGGCTCACCACAACAATAAAGGGAATGACAAAGATTGAATAACAGAACATATATAAAACATATAAACTATGAAGATATTTGCTATAGGATTGAACTATCCTCAACACAATAAAGAGCTCAACGAAACGTTATATAAAGGAGAAAGCCCCGTGATTTTCACAAAGGCAGACTCTTCATTGCTGAAGGACGGCAAGCCGTTCTTCGTACCTGACGACATGGGACGCATAGACTACGAGACAGAAATCGTGGTACGTATATGCCGATTGGGAAAAGCTATACCTGCATGCTTCGCCTACAGATACTATGATGCCGTGACCGTTGGCATCGACTTCACCGCCCGTGACCTACAGAAACAACTCAGAGAGAAAGGACTGCCATGGGAGCTGTGCAAGGGATTCGACGGAGCTGCAACTATCGGAAACTGGGTGCCGGTGGACAAGTTCCGCAACATACAAGCCCTGCAGTTCCACCTCGACATCAACGGAAAGACTGTGCAGCAGGGATGCACAAGCGACATGCTTTTCAAGATTGACGAGATTATTGAATACATAAGTAAGTACTTCACCCTGAAAACCGGTGACATCATCTATACGGGAACACCCGTTGGTGTGGGACCTGTGAATATCGACGACCACCTGGAAGGATACATCGAAGACAGGAAAGTGCTTGAATTTAACATAAAGTAAATGATAAAGAACATTCTTCTGACCATACTGCTCATTCTGGGCTCAACATCGTTGAAAGCCCAGAAGTTCTTCAACCTTACGGCAAGCGATGTGAGGATAGATAGCGAACTGCCATGCTTCAGCTACTCTACCCCACTGGGCAAACATTATTCCGACTCCATCTACACAGTTACCATAGAGTATCCAGAGTTTATCGACATGAGCAAAGAAGACATCGGAAAGCTCAAGAGACTGACAACAAAGCAATTCGGCAAACTGCCAGAAATTGAAAAGAACATTGTAGTTGAAAGGAAGCAAGGACATCTGGAAGTATTGTTCACACCCATAGTATACAGAAAAGGAAGATACCAGAAGCTTGTCAGCTTCATGCTCGGGATTAAGGCTACAGCAAAAACATCAAATACCAAAAGGGCTACAGCAAAGGCTGAAGCTCCACAGGCAGAAACAATAAAGGCAGACAGATATGTAAAGAACTCTGTGCTTGCAACAGGGAAATGGGCTAAGATAAGTGTCCCGGCAACAGGAGTGTACCAGATTACTGACGCTCTGATAAAGCAAGCGGGATTCTCCGACATAAACAAAGTAAAGATATACGGCTATGGAGGCACACTGCATGAGGAGGCTCTGTCGGAAGAGTCCATCATGAAATACGACGACCTCAAACAAGTGCCCGTATGCATAGCCAACGGGAAAAGACTATTCCGCGCCAATGGTCCCGTATCATGGTCAAGTACAACGACTCCTGTAAGAACAAGGAATCCGTACTCCGACTATGGCTACTACTTTCTCACACAGAATGATGAAGAGCTCCAGACTGTCGATTCCACGACATTCGTATCATCCTTCTATCCTGCAAACGACGATTACCACACATTGCACGAGGTGGACGATTACGCATGGTATCATGGAGGAAGGAACCTGTATGAGAAGACACCTATAAACAAAGGTTCTTCTGAGACTTATACCCTAAATGTGCCAGCACAAAACGAAGGCACAAACGGTAAAATCTATGTCGTTATAAGCACCAGCGGAACGGGAGGTACTGCACAAATAGAAATAAACGATTCCGTTGTCGGAAGCATTACCATAAGCCCTGGAAGCAAATACGACTATGGCAAAGTAGACAAAAAGACATACGACATACCATCGCTGAAGGCATCTAACAATGTAAAGATCACTACGACAAGCGGCGGTCCAGTAAGACTCGACTACATCTCCGCTGTCTTCAACACCCCGAGACCGGAGCCGCAACTGTCGATAGAAACATTCGCCACGCCACAGTTCGTATACAACATTACGAACCAGAACCATCATGCCGACAAACAATGCGACATGGTAATAATTGTACCTACAAGTCAAAACACTATCAAACAGGCTGAAAGGCTGAAGACTTTTCATGAGCAACATGACGGAATGAAGGTTAATATCGTTCCGGCAGATGAACTATACAATGAATTCTCGAGCGGCACTCCAGAGGCTGATGCCTATCGTCTATACATGAAGATGCTTTACGACAGAGCAGAGACTGAAGAGGAAATGCCTAAATACCTGCTTCTGTTCGGTGCCTGCGTATGGGACAACAGGATGAACACCGAGACCATGCGCACCCTTAACAAAGACAACTATCTGCTCTGCTTTGAAGGAGAGAACTCTCTGAGTGCAACGGACTGCTTCGTCGACGAAGGCTTCTTCTGCTCTCTTGACGACGGTGAAGGAGCATATGCCTCTTCAGAAAGTAATACAAAGACCGACAAGCAGGACATCGCTGTAGGAAGATTCCCTGTATCAAATGCAGATGACGCGAAGATAATGGTAGACAAGACTATCAGCTATGTTGAAAACAAGAATGCCGGTCCATGGCAGAACGTAGCAATGTTCCTTGGCGACGACGGTAACTACAACGCACACATAGAGGCTGCCGACAGCGCTGCATGCATCGTGGAAAGGATAAATCCGGGAATGCAGGTGAAGAGAGTGCTATGGGATATGTACAAGATACAGTCTTCCGCCACAGGAGACAGATACCCTGAGGTTGAAGCAATAATAAAGAAGCAACAGGCAGAAGGAGCACTTATCTTCAACTATAACGGCCACGGAAGAGCTGATGAGATTTCTCACGAGATGGTTCTTTCAAACAAAGACTTCGCCGATTTCAAGAACACCAACCTACCCCTTTGGATAACAGCATCCTGCGACATCATGCCGTTCGATGGTGTAGAACCGAACATAGGTGTAAACGCCGTGCTCAATCCAAACGGAGGTTCAATGGCATTCTATGGAACAACAAGAACCGTGTATACCGACAGGAACAAATACATCGACCAGGCATACATAAAAGCGTTGTTCTCAAAAAACAACGGAAAGTATAATTCCATCGGTGAAGCACAGCGTATAGCCAAGAACGCCATCATAAGCAACAGTACCGACATTACAAGAAACAAGTTGCACTACCAACTGCTGGGTGACCCTGCCATCGTACTGAATATCCCGGAAAACAAAATCGTCATAGACAGCATCAACGGCATCGCCATTAACGAAACGGAAGCGTTGCCACAGATAAAAGCAGGTTCTATAGCAAGAGTAAAGGGACATGTGGAAACAGCAACAGGAACACCACACGATAAATTCAACGGCATTATAAACATAGACGTAAAGGACTCCAAGGAAGAAAGAGTAGGAAAAAAGAATCTTTCCAATTCTGAATCCGGTACTGCCGGCGATCCATACCGCTACTATGAATACAACAAGACCATCTTCTGCGGCAACGATAGTGTGAAGGCGGGGAAGTTCGACTTGTCGTTTGCCGTAACCAAAGATATAAACTATTCCGACCAAAACGGTATCCTGCACGTGTTCGCCTATAACACCAAGGACTTGTCATCCGCAAACGGAAGCACGGAGAGATTCATCGTGGGAGGAACAGACGACATCACTACCGACTCCATCGGTCCATCGATATTCTGCTACCTGAACTCTCCAAACTTCACAAACGGAGACAACGTGAATACCACACCATACTTCGTAGCGGAGATTTCAGATGAAGACGGACTGAACACTTCCGGCAACGGCATCGGACACGACCTTACACTCTGCATCGATGACGACCCGATGAAGACATACACCTTGAACGACAACTTCTCATACGACTTCGGTTCCTACACCAATGGGGCTACCTTCTATAATATCCCGGAGCTGGAAGAAGGTACGCACAAACTGAGATTCACGGCATGGGACATTCTCAACAACCCTACAACTGAGACTCTGAAGTTCAATGTCGTAAAAGGACTTACCCCGAAGTTGGCAAGCATAAGCTGCACCAACAATCCGGCAAAGACAAGCACCACATTCATCGTAAACCACGACCGTGGCGGCAGCAATGTAGACGTGCTTATAGAAGTGTTTGACATGAGCGGTCGACTACTGTGGTCACACAATGAATCTGGAGTGTCCGCCACAAACACCTACACCTATACCTGGGACCTGTGTACAGACAGCGGAGGAAGACTACAAACGGGAGTATATCTGTATAGAGTAAAACTCAGCAGCGACGGCAGCGGACAGGTGTCAAAGGCAAAGAAACTCATCGTTTTATAGTAAATTATCACACCTTATACAATAAACGGATGCAAATAGAGTTATCTTAAGGCAATCGCAAAAGATATTAAATATATAAACAAGAAGGCAATCATAAGCAAATGAATATGAAAATAAACATAAGAACAATAGCGGCGGCATTGCTCGCCATGATAGCAATAAGCGCAAAAGCCCAGGACAAGAAGAAGAATATGTTTAACCCTATCCATACAGCACTCGTATCGCAGACCATCGCTCCTGATGCAAGAGCGGCAGGTATGGGTGACGTCGGAGCAGCAACAGACCCGGATGTAAACTCCCAATACTGGAACCCCGCTAAATATCCATTCTGCATAAGCCGTGCCGGACTCGCCCTCAACTACACGCCATGGTTGCGCTCCCTGGTAAGCGACATGGATATAGCTTATCTCGCAGGATATTACCGCATCGGCGACTACAGTGCCGTATCAGCCTCTCTGCGCTACTTCTCCTTGGGAGAGGTTTTCGTTGGAACCGACGGAACAGGAGACATATCAAATGCCCAGACCATCAACCCATACGAGATGTCGTTTGATGTAGCATACTCCCTTATGCTTAGCGAGAAATTCTCCATCGCAGCAGGCGTACGCTATCTTATGTCAGACATGACATATAGGTTAGACGCAGGAGAGAAATCCGCCTCAAGTGCATTTGCCGCAGATATTTCCTGCTACTACAACAACTACATCAACATCGGCTCACGCGAATGTCAGTTGGGACTTGGTCTAAGCATTAGCAATATCGGTAGTAAGATTAAGTTCAACGGTGATGAATTCAGTGAGTTCATCCCTACCAACATGCGCCTCGGTGCAGCATTGATGGTGCCTATCGACGAGTTCAACCGCTTTACCATTTCTGCCGATGCCAACAAGCTGCTTGTTCCTACATATCCACAGATAACCGAAGAGGAAGAAAAAGATCCACAACGAACCGATTATAATGCACGTGTTGAAAAAGAATACTACAACTTAAGCAGTATCTCCGGTATGTTCAAGAGCTTCGGCGATGCTCCTGGCGGATTCAAGGAAGAACTTGAGGAGGTGAACTGGAGCGTTGGTGCGGAGTATATCTACAATGACAAGTTCTCTCTTCGTGCCGGTTATCACCATGAATCGGAGAACAAGGGAAACCGTAAATATTTCACCGTTGGTGCCGGTTTCCGCATGAGTGCCTTCACTCTCGATTGTGGATATGTGATTGCAACAGCAAAGAGTAACCCACTCGACCAGACTCTTCGATTCACTCTTGGTTTCGACATGGATGGTTTAAAGGATTTGTTCAAGAGATAAACAACTATAATATCAAACAGGAGACCACATCGTGTTCTCCTGTTCTTGTATAACATAACAATAATATACAACTATGAAAATCCGTGTTGGCTTCGGCTATGATGTTCATAAATTAGTACCTGACAGAGAACTTTGGCTTGGTGGAATAAAGATTCCCCACACCCTCGGCTTGCTTGGTCACAGCGATGCCGATGTTCTAATCCATGCTATCTGTGACGCTCTGCTTGGAGCAGCAAACATGCGAGACATCGGTTATCACTTCCCTGACACCTCGGCAGACACCCTCGACATAGACAGCAAGATACTTCTCAAGAAAACCGTAGACCTTATAGCCACAAAGGGCTATCATATAGGGAATATCGACGCAACCATTTGTGCGGAACGTCCAAAGATAAATCCCCATGTGGAGACGATGAAGGAATGCCTTGCCAATGTTATGGATATCGACGTTGACGACATATCCATCAAGGCAACAACAACAGAGAAACTTGGCTTCACAGGAAGGGAAGAGGGTATCAGCGCATACGCTACGGTACTGATTTTTAGGATTTAGTTTCATTTGTTGTATATTACAAGAAATAAGAATTTGCCCTATGAAAACATATTTCCCTATGAAAGACCTTACTTATAACACTTTTATTAATGCCACTGTTGCTTGTTTATGGCCAAACAAACAATAACAGCCAATATTTATTCAGACTTCAGCGCCACCCTCTCCGACTCTGCAGGAATAACGTACAAGTCTGCACGAGGAAAGGCCAACGGCATCCTGAACATCGACTGCTCTGGATTAAGGCACGGAGAATATGTCATACATGTCGAAATAGACGGCAACATATTTTCTAATAAGATTAAAGTTTAGGGTTATGGGGAGATTATCATACATAATATATATTGTCTTTTTTATGTTTTTCTGCATACAAAACGCCTTGTCGCAGTCTACCGACCGGAACTACGTCAAGTCTGTAAACTTGGCAGAAGCTATGGAATGGGGTGATATAATAGATAGAGGCGGCATAGATAATATCAGCCACACAACGGAAGTGGTATATTACGACGGATTGGGCAGACCTGTACAGGACATCAGTAACATTTCTGGTCAAACGAAAGAGGACGGAACAGTAAAGCAGAAAGTACATTACTATCCTTTCGGAGGAATCTTCAACAACACCGGATTGAACACTGGATTGCAGCAATATTTCCTAAAAAGCAGTACCTTTGCAGTCTTGAATGACAACAAGATATCTCCATGCGGATAAAGGAGAGTGCTTCATGGTTATTTGTCGCACTGGAGAAGATATAAAGACATTCCAACTCTGTTAAGATACTGATACAAAGTCAGATACGCATCTTACAGCGTTGACTTGAAGAAAAGCCGTAAGGAACAAAAGGTGACAGTGGTGACAGTAGTTTTTATAAACCCC
>ERZ1026862.1953-NODE-1953-length-11326-cov-7.850856_pt1 | contig 11326 bp, 7 predicted proteins | sample MGYA00380161_ERZ1026862 | MGnify/ENA primary metagenome ERZ1026862 (study PRJEB33269, sample SAMEA4719797) | human gut metagenome | biome: human-associated habitat; feature: organic feature; material: feces | place: Cameroon | collected 2013-10 ... | reverse complement strand
CTATTCCTATTGACAGAGCAAACTGTGGGAACACAATTAAACTACAAATCGATAGACTAATGGATAAGATGCTTATTGCAGACTACCACTACATTATTTCGTGCTTATGATAGGCATCGATGAGATAGTATCCGTCCAATGCTATGCAAGCATAGCCAATGAATCCCAACTGCGGAAATACCGATAGGGTTGTTAACAGCAGCGTCAATACGCAGATTTGCGATGACTTGTCTGCATTCATCTTTTTAAGCGTAGGGAGAATTCTTTTAGAAAAGAACTCTCTAACCTACATAAAAATGTTTTTTCCCATTTTTAATTCGATTAAATTCTACATTTCTACGAGACTCATTCACATCGCATGGTCTGTGAGTCTCAGCCGCAGACCTTGGCAGTAACCTACTCTCCCGCTATTGCAGTACCATCGGCGCACACAGCCTTAACTTCTCTGTTCGGAATGGGAAGAGGTGATTCCTGTATGCTATAACCACCGTTGCTTTATTCCTTATCTGTCTCCATACGTTTTATGTCAAAAGAACGTTCCAATTCAAGTTCAGGACGTGTAAGAAGAACAGGCATTTCTTTCTTTTGTTCTTCATTATTTGGTTCTGAAGATGCATTTTTTGCTCTTGTCGCAGCCCAATTTCTTAAAGAATTGATCTGTTCTTTCATTGTCGTAGACAATGGTACTGTCTTTTCTATTGCATCTACAATATGGGCTGCTTCCAATTTGGGATTTTCGGGATTTTGTACATACGCAGCAAACATGGCTTCCTTTATACATTCCTCTATTTCAGCACCATTAAAACCATCTGTTTTCTTACCTAAGATGCCAAGTGGTATACTATTACTGAATTGGCCTTTTTTGGTGAGGTGAATTTTGAAAATGTTTTCTCTTTCTTTTGGATTAGGAAGATCAACAAAGAAAATTTCGTCAAAACGTCCCTTTCTCAAAAGTTCTGGAGGAAGAAGGTTGATGTTATTAGCAGTCGCTACAACAAAAACAGGCGAAGTTTTTTCTTGCATCCATGTAAGAATAGTGGAAAAGATCCTTGATGTTACTCCACCATCCGTTGCACCGCTTGATTGTACTCCGCTTAATCCTTTCTCAATTTCGTCTATCCATAGAACGCAAGGTGCAACGGCTTCTGCTGTGGCAATAGCTTTTCTTATATTGTCTTCACTACTACCTACAAGACCTTGGAATACCTTACCAATATCCAGGCGAAGTAGAGGCATATTCCAAAATGAAGCAATACTTTTTGCGGTAAGGCTCTTACCACAACCAGGCACACCGAGAAGAAGTAATCCTTTTGGCTCTTGTAGTCCAAAGTCGCGTGCTTTCTTTTCGTATGCTTTTTGGCGTTTGAATAGCCAGTCTTTAAGAACTTCCATACCTCCAACATCCTTAAGACTTTCATTTTTTGGGAAGTAGTCAAGGATGCCAGACTTTTTGATAATTTGTTCTTTCTCAGATGAGACTGTATATGGAGCATTTTCACCCAAGTCATCTTTTACTGCAGCTAAGCAAAATGCAAGGTCTGCTTCCATCGAGGTCATACCAAGAGCAGCATCAACCATTCTGTTTCTCATTTCGACAGAAAGGTTGATTTTGCACTGACGTTCAACAGCTCCCAAAGTTCGCTCCATATCATAGCGATCCGGAAGTGGAATGTTGATGACAGTTACATACTTCTCCAATTCCACAGGAAGCTTATACACTGCGGATAAGATTATAACGTGAGTATTGGTATGTCGTGCTTTCTCAGCAATAGTACGAAGATAGAATTTTACCTCGTCTTCCTCAATATTATTTGACAAGTCCTCAAAGATGAAAATATCCTTAATCGATTGGTTAGGATTTTTCAGAACATATTTTAATGCTTCAGAAGCTTCAACTATAGTCTCATCGCTTTCTGGATCCACAATAGGTTCCTTTCCTGAAGCAGCGCATTCATTCAGTCCTTCGACACAGTTCCAGTTGAAAAGACGAACTTCCTTTTTGTCTGATTTCAAAGAATTGATTATACCATCTATCTTCTGCTTTGTTCGGTCATATTCGAAGGATGTCAAATATAGAACAGGATAATATGCATTAAGCATATCCTTGATTTTGCCGTATATTGCTTCCATTATTTCTGCTCAATATTTTGTGTGTTTACTCTTCTTGGCTTCATTTTCGATAGATATTTTGCAGGAACAGGCTTCTTGGTCATTACTCGTTTATTACCCAGAAGCTGCTCCAAAACATCCATTGCGTCGTGAGCTCTTTCATTAACATCATTAGGCAAGTAATCAGAATCTGTAACAATAGTACCATCTTTAAGTATGGTAAACTTAATTTGTGCAACAGGTTCATCTTCATTCTTGTCTTTAGATCTACCTACCATAAAGAAACTATACACTTCCTCTGAGTTAGGAGAGAAGTGGTCGTTTGCTTTGTAATTAAATCCCTTCTTCTTAAATTCTTGAATTAGAGATTTTTTTGCATAAGCCCCATTGAGAGCGTAGAACTGCGCTTGCAATTCTTCAACCTTCTGCGCGGCATTAGGCATATAGTATGTATTGTAGGTAACTTCGTTTGTAGAAAGATTAAGCTTAAGCGCATACTCGCCATACAAACGAGTATTTTGCTTTGCATCAGTAACGATTAGCTCGTTGCCAGTAATTTTGTATGTCCAACCTAAGGTTTCGCATGCGGATTTTAAGACATCCACATGCATAACCTTTGGATTGCGTACAAATCTTGATGATTCAAATCGTGACATTTTACTTAAGAAGATTTGCTAAAATTGATTCAACATTTTTAGGAACCACCCATGTCTGACGCTTGCCATTATTAACAGTCTTCACTCTCTGCTCATATTGGCTTCTAGTAGCACCCAAATAAAGATTTCTAAACTTCACTGAGTGGTTTGATACCACAATGGTGAGGTCAGTAGCATCCTCGTTATTCATAGATGATTCTACAGCTAAACAAGAATACATATCAGGCATATCCATAACGATATGTTTGATTTTCTTTTGCAACTCTCCTTTTGAAATGAGTCTTCGTGAAGAAGCATAACATAATGAGAGCAACAAAAGAAGCATCTCTTTTTCATCTGTTGGATCTTCTCCATTGACTATACCTAAAACTTTGTTATCTATAGAAAATCCAGACGTATTCGAAGACGATACAGGCTGTCTAACAGGACTTTGTCTCTGAGAAGGTGTTTTAGACTTACTAGGGAATATCTGCTTAAGAGGAATCTTTTCAAATAGTTCCTTGGTTGTATTGAGACGCTCTAAAGTAGAAGGATCATCAATAGAGAATTCAGTAATAGTTTTTTCTATAGATGCAAGTTCGATTCCGAGCTTCTTCTTATCCTTCGCATTTAAGCCACCCATGTTTGAGGCGGCAACTAATTGTTGACCAATAGTTGTTAAAGATTTAAGTGCCTGAGATTGAACGATTGCGATGTTCTTTTCTTCAAGCATATCTTCGATAGGGCTGAACAACTTATGGATTTTAGCTTTTTCAATACCAAGGAAGTATTCAAGCTTCTCGTTCTTGTAATTGGTGATTTCTGAAGGTTCAAGAGATTCAATTTGCTTTTTGATTCTTTCTGCGTAAATCTCTGCAAATTCGAGCTGGCAATCATCATATTTCTTTCTTGCTACAGTATGGTGAGCTAATGCCATTTCTTCACGGCGAACGTGTGTCTGTTGTTCGGAAACTGAGAACGAGAGTACATTAAAGCTTCCTGAGAAGAGTATCTTCTGGTCACCCTTAACCTCAATAACATTCTTAAGATGGAACTCTGGAAGCTGAACGTAGAAGAAATTTGAATATTGCTCTTCTAATAGTTTGATGCCAGGTTCTACCTCTTCGTCCATCATAGGCTTTCCATCATTGTTAGTGGCTGGCTCTGAATAAGCGATGAAAACTCGTTTGTTTTCGTCTCTTAAGAAGTTTTCAATCATAGGGCCTCTATCATGAAGGAATGCCCCTTTTCGAATCCATGGACTAACAAGCCAGATTTCATCAGGGTCGTCTTCAGTGAAAATTTTCTGAAGCTCAACCTCAAATGAGAGAGAATCATAAAGAGCCTTTTTGTGAAGACGATCCTTGGCAGAAATTTTAGGAGCCTTAGCTTTAGTTGCAGAAGATGTATTAGAAGTCGTATCTTCAACATCGTCTTCAACTTCTTCTGACGACTCGCCTTCTTCCTCTTCTTTGATCATCTTTTGCTCAGCTTGTTTAAGTTCCTCTGTAATCTCAGCTTTGGCAACTTCAACAGCGTCACCTTCAAGAACAGTTGTCTCTTCGTCATTTTCACATTCAAGACGAATACAACTATTCAATAGCTCTGATTTTAGATCTTCGTCTTGATTTATCTGGTCTGCAATAAGGCTGTTTAAGCCCTCTGTATTTTCATCATATACAAAAGCTCTAACATCTTCGCTATTGGCAACATTTTGCACAAAACAAACATACACTTTGTAAGAAGCTTCATGGCCTTCATTCCATGTTGCGCTTTCCAAAAGATATCTATTCTGAGGGAAATGTACATCTTGTGCTTGTTGTTCTGCGTATGCTTTAATTTGGTCAAGTTCGAGATTGAGGTCATCGCAAGGAGTATTTATCTCTTCAATCTTCTTGACATTGTCTCCTATACAATTCTTGATGTTATACCAAGAAGGGTGAGAAGTATCCACAAAAATGTCAAAATCTTTGGTATATGTATCAGGACGTTCACCTTTATCTGCATATGCGTGGCCACCTTCGGTAAGAGCAATAAGGCTGTCATCTCCTTCAATCGCGTTGAACCCTCTAAGGGTTTCAATCGCAGATCGAAGAATAGATTGTTCTGCCTTGTCATTGACAACATCCAAACCAAGGATTGAACCAATCTTTTCAAAAGAAGCGGTCTCGTCAACAAGCAATATGCCGACAATGCCTTTCTCTAAGGCTGTTATCTTAGCAGGACGCTGTGTTTTGCCATGATAGACAGCTCTTACAAATTTGATATCATATGAGATATAGCCGAAGATTCTTTCGGAGATTTTCTTGGCTCCAAACACCGCTTTCGCTATACGTGTTCCGATAGGTTCCTGTACTTTCTTAGGTGTAGAAACCTTTTTAGTTTGTTTCTTTATCTTGCTCATCTTACTGCGCCTTTTAACTGTTCAAAACTAATTGTTTTCATATTAGCGATGGAAGCAGCATAACTGCTATTGCTCTCGAACTGGTGCTTGTTGCCGACAACGATAAGTAGTCTGCGAGCACGTGAGAATGCTACATTGATACGCTCAATTTCCTTGGCAAAACCAATGTTGTTTTTAGCGTTGCTACGAACGGTAGATACAATTATGATGTTTCGCTCCATACCCTGAAAACGGTCAACTACATCCATTCTATAGTTTCTGCCTTTGTATTTCTTCTTGATTTCTCTACTTTGGGCACTATAGAAAGTGATAATACCAATCTCTTTGTCCTCTGGTTTACTTTGCGAATCCATGAACTCCTTAAAGCCATCTGCTTGATCAAGGGCTTTAAGGACAAGGTCGATTGCACGCAATTCGCCTTCGTTTTTGAAGCCTGGGTTAAGAGCGGTTTCTGGTGTCTTAACATCAATCCAGACTGCATGGGTATCAGGACTTATAATTGGATTCAATGAAATACCGTGATATCTACTTCCCTTATGAGAAAGGTCTGGTATATTCATTGTATCTACAATACCACACTTAAGACCTCCAGTTTCTGCAAGTTCATCTTGATAGAATTGTTTTATCGTATTCATGATTTGCTCATGCATACGATATTGGGTATCAAGAGTAGAAACGACAGTCTTTCGAACTTTTGCAGCAGCGATAAACAGACGCTTGAACTGAGAATCGGTCTGACGAAGCTTTTCAGCAAGGTCTTTTTTGCCAATTTTCTCAAGTGCGCTGTCAATGGTGTTTTCATCCATCATAGGTGGCAACTGCTTATGGTCACCGATGACAATGATTTTCTTTCCAAGAACCAGAGGGACAGCCATCTCCAGAGGAGTTGCCTTACTGGCTTCATCCATGATGACTACGTCGAAATACATGTCGGAATTTTCACTTCCTCCAAACATATCAGAATATGACCACATGAAATCTCGTGAACCACAGATGCTACATGTTGCAGCAACAAGATTAACATTGCTCTTGTATAATCTGCTGAATTCTGTACGAGAGTGTTTATCTTTCTCCTGAAGTTCAGATTTCCATGAACCAACAGCATCTGCATATTTGGGGTCGTTAGACACTTTGTTGGCAATTCTGTCTATCCAAATTTTAGTTGCATTGTCTTCGCCTTCCTTATTGTCTTGCGCCCACTTATCCATAACAGGGATAGAGAATCTTCTACCTTCTGGTTCAAGTTTCTCAGGCTTACCAATACGAACAGGGCGTATTCCAGCTTGACCTTGCAGTCTTTCAAGGGCATTATCAACAGCAAGGTTGGTTTGAGAAGTCAACAATATTCTGCTGTCAGGATTGCGACGAATTACCTGCCAAATGATTTCGGCGATTACCGTAGTCTTACCAGTTCCTGGAGGGCCTTGAATAAGAGCTAAATCCTGAGCAAGTACAGATTTTGTAACAGCTTCAAGCTGCTTCTCATTCAAATTGCCAATCTTATGAGCTCGAATGTCTTCTTTAGCTTCATCAATGTTTACCACAGTCTCGCTTGCATATTTTGGATCAAAGATGAAGTTAGGAAGATTAGGATTGATAGGTCTATGGTTGTATTTGCTTTCTGGCTTAAGAATACGATTCATCGCATTGCTTTGACGCATAAGTTCCATAGTCTCACCCATAGCAGGGAATTGAATGTAGTCACCTGAACTGATGTGGAATTCATTCAGGTTAAGAGACTCTGCAATTTCCTCGTTGATTTCAATTACGGCATAATCTCTGCACCTTCTGATGCATGTACCAATGCTATAACTATGATTCTTCAGATACTTATATCTCTTGCTTTTGATAATTCTATCTTTAGAAAGATGACTTCGGTTCAACTCTTCGTCATCAACGTCGCTTAACTTATCATATTCCTTTCCATTGATATAGTTGACATTCTCATTGCGGAATTCAGATTGAAGTTTTCTATCTAATTCCTGCAAAAGTGAAGGATCCTCGACCAATGTCCATTGAGTAAAGCCCATGCGGTTTTCGTCATCGTAGACAATCTTAATTCCATGAATGCTCTTAAGGGAATCTTCAAGAATTCTTTCGATTTCATCTCTATCGTCAATCTCATTGAAGTGGAATTCAAATTGAAGCTCCTTTGCGTCTTTACTCAATTTGTTCTTGGTAAAATGTTCGCGCTTGTCTGTAAGTGCAACATTAACCTTTTCAAAAACACTTCGACGATACTCTTCGTTTTCACTTAAAAACTCAACTCTTGCGGTCGGGGAGTATGAAGGCACATCTGCAATTATGTCTGCTCCAATTTGCGAGAGAATGTCTTCTTTCAAAGAAATGTAGTCTTCTTCTGACTTTGGAGTAAAAATTACACATGAACGAGGAACATCAACTATAAGTGATGTTTTTCCGTAGTTGTTAAGTTTTAACTCTTGAAGAGCTATCTTATTAATTTGAGGAGCAAAAGCATAGAAGTACGTGCTATTTACATATTGGTCGGGATACTTTTTCCTAACTTCATTGAATAGACGCCCTAATCTGCTGAGCTCGTTAGAATCATTTACAATCCAAGTGTAGGCATTTCCTTTTATATTGGAACCTTCAATCTCAATTGATGTGTCAATAGTTTGAGGGGAAATGCTAACCATACAACTTGAGAATCTGAGGCTATTAAATATCTCCAGTGATGTGTCAAGAGGGCGCTTAGTTGAAACGACAAAGTGTTTTCCATGAGGAACTATTTGAGCTGTATCTGGAAGGTTAGCTTTTAGCTCATCTATGTTAATACTCTCAGTTGATGGTGAAAGTGGCATAAATAGCTTTGTCGTAGGAACGACTTCGGCTATTCCCTTATGGTTTGTTTCAACAATCTTCTGAAGGAAAACAATATCTTTGTCAGAAGACAGCTGGAACTCGCTATCTTCATCCTTGTTTATCGTTACTCCAAAATCTTTCAACTCTTGGTCGATGACAGCCAAAACACTATTTAGCTCATCAGGATTAGAGATAATTGTTATCTTTCCTGTAACTGAATTGATAGGTGCATATTCTGCAGAGTAGCAATAGTCTCGACCGATAGATTTTATATCTTCAATGGTATCATCAGAGATAGACTGGTACTTGTCAAAAGAAATCAGGCATTCGCCATCTTCAATTATTACATCAACCTTCTGCTCACATCGTCCGACGAGTTTATCAAAAATGGCAGCCTTTAGGTTTTGAGCATAACTATTCATATCAAAATCCAGTCTCAATGTACCTCCCTTTTGTTTCTGGACAGATTGAACCTTTATGAGGTCTCTTTTGTTCTCAAGAATTTCGTTAAGTCCATCAAGATATGCTTGCCACATTTCTTTGTCTTCCTCTATCTGTATCTCGATAGGCGGAATTGGCAAGGCAAAGCAATTCTTTAAGAATTCTTCGACTTCGTTGACATGACCAATCCAATATGAACCGACACCATTAAAGAGCTTAAATGTGTCTTCATAAAGGTCAACAAACCTAACTTCGCATTTGCGTGAAGCATACTGTTCTTCTTCCTCAGGAAGAACCATATTCTTCATGGTAAAATGCGGAGCTCTCAGTGTCACCTCGTCTCTTGAAAGTTGAGCTGTCATACAATATGGCTGCTCATCAAATTTAATAGCTAATTCTTCATAAACCTTGTTCTTGCCTTTTTGTTGGCGGTGAATGATGTAGCAAGTGTGAACTCCTGCCAATATAGAAATAGTTTCTGCGAAAGAGATAGAAGAGTTCTTGTCGTGAAATCTGGCATCATCATTAGTGTATCTTACAAACAAAGGAAGAGCTTCATTATCTTCGACAGTGCTGTAGATACCAGAATCAACCGGCCGTAAATCTAAATCTGCCATAATTTATTATTTTATAAAGTTTGTCCAATCAAAGGTATTATCTTCGGGTAAAGTTGAGATTGTATTATCTTGAGCCTGAGGAGGTGCAGATGGGGAATTTGTTCCTTCTGAATTAGGGTTTTCCTCGATTAATTGTATGGGACTACCTGGGATGAACCACCTCTTATATTTTAAAGGAACTTGCTTAATAGAATTTTTATTATAAAACACATTGGTAATTCTGGCTATCCCAGTGCCTGTAAAGTAGGCATAAAGTTTATTCTCTTCATCTTTGAAGATAAAAACTGCGGGATTGTCAATAACATCTTTAATGTAGTCATCTGCACAGGGATTGTCCTTAACCGATTCAAGAGACATTCGTAATAAAGGAGCCAATTCTTCAGCATCATTTACATAGGCCTCTTCAGGTTTCATTGTCTGATTTGGAAAATTATAATATCCTAACAGACGTATTTTGAAGTTGAAATTTGTATTCATTTTAGATAAACGATGCTTACGTTTCTATCATACATGTTTAATTGTGCTCGAACTATTGCATCATTCTCTATCATGACGACAATACCATAATTTCCAAATGAAGCAGCTTCAAATGGAGCTCCCATAGCCAAAGCGTTTTCATCGTAACCATAGCCTCGCAATTCTACGATGTTTCTATCTACATTGACAATTTTCATTCGTTTGGGCGCCATTTGAACATTGTTCTGCCAAAAAGGGTGCACTCCATCAAGGTTATACATTGTTACAGTATAACCCTCGTCCCCCTGTATATTATTTTCTATAACTAATCTCCGATTACACCCATAATTATGACCAGAAACATTTTGTCCATTTTGGAAACGGATATGATCCGATGAGTCGAAAGTTACTGACCCAGTTGAAGGGAAGTTGTTCCCTGTAATGAGGTTTTTTATGAAAGAATCCATTTTTTCGATTATTTTTTTTGCAAAAGTATTACATTGTCTTATTTCTGACAAGCCAAAGCATGTGCATTGTATGAAACTAGGCAGTTATTGTATGAAATCATGTAGCATAGATGCTATAACATACAATCTATGGCAATATGCACGAAAATATAGGTGTCACTATGATACTTTTGGTCAACCACTTTAACACAACAAAGGAGTCCCTTTTTTAAAGTGGACTCATATTATTCAGTTTCTTTATCTATCATCATAATTCCATTTGGTATATATGCCGTAGCCACCAAGCACCCATCAAACAATTCCACTATCACACGCTGTTGACCTGCAATCCTTGCTACTCTGCCATGAATACCCTTGAATTTTCCTTCCGTAACAACTACGTTATCACCCAGTTTGAACTGGATGTAGTCGGAAGTAATTGGGATGATGTGAGGATTCTTGATAGAAGTGAGGCGGATAAAGTTGTTCATGGCTTCATTTTGTATTGTGAGTGGAGGATTGCAATAAGGATTGTCTTGACGATGGATTGTGTGGTCAAAGTAGTAGCTGAGCAAGGTTCTACTTTCATTTGTCACAACTTTATTGTCGTGAATCAAAGTTTCTACTTGTTCTGCTGTGACGTGAACAAATAGAAATGAGGGAAGAATTGGTTCTGTAATGATTCGTTTCTTGTCATGTTTCTTCACCTCTTTGTATCGCATAGGAACATAACATTCAAATCCTTTAGCTTCTACAAATGCTTTTGCTTTGATAATACGTCCATATGAAACTCGCAGAACGAACCATTGCTTGCTTGCATCAGACACATTCTTTACCGACACCCCACCTTTGTTCTTCGAGATGGAGGGCGTACAAGAGGTAAGTCTTGCACTTGGACACGATGAGCCTGTGTCGGTAGGCTGCCCATTATACAATGAAGCGTCAGCCGTTAAAGGCTGTTTGGTGTTATCTTCCAATGTTATTGCTCAGAGGTTAGATTAAACCAATAGACTTTCTTTTGATGGAATTGTCAATTATTGACCACAAAAGTAGGAAATCTTATTCAGACGAAAGAATAAATCATTGGAAATCTTTACTTCTGGCATCACATTTCTGTAATTTGAGGCGATTTGCAGTAACCAACGCCACAAATCGCCTCTCATTGTCATTATCTGGATAAACCTTGTGACTTCTTTTTTGGTGATGCTCCTAACCCCGACTTCTGTGTTCCGTCCCAATTTGTAAGTTGGTCAGCACAACCATTGGAGCCACCGAGTGAAACGTATGTATCTGCGCTGCACGACATGTAATCAACGAACGAAAGGAAGTTCTGAATGATGGGTTCGGTATAAACAACCTCATCGGTAGCAAAGAGTTTTGTCCAGTGTGCGACAC
>ERZ1026862.1951-NODE-1951-length-11332-cov-9.687860_pt1 | contig 11332 bp, 9 predicted proteins | sample MGYA00380161_ERZ1026862 | MGnify/ENA primary metagenome ERZ1026862 (study PRJEB33269, sample SAMEA4719797) | human gut metagenome | biome: human-associated habitat; feature: organic feature; material: feces | place: Cameroon | collected 2013-10 ... | reverse complement strand
CTTCTCGGCCACTGGGCCTTCAGGGATTCTTGAATTAATTGTCTTAGCCATAATATGAATTATGTATATTTGATTTTTAGTTTTTAATTAGCAGCAGAGGCTCGGTGCACAACCAAGTGCGAAAGCGATTACTACTACGAGGAAACCGAGGACGAGGAGGGTTGAGTAAACCTGACCGATGACCTTCCAACGGTTAAACCATACCTTACCGTTCCAGCCGAATGTCTGCATTGCGCTCCAGAAACCGTGTGTGAGGTGGAACCAGAGAGCTACGAGCCATACGATGTAGAGAACTACGTAAACCGGGTTAGCAAAGGTCTGCTGAATCCAGCCGAAACCGTCAGCAGGTGCGCATACGCCCTCGAAACCAGCGAGCTCGGCGAACATCATGTTGTACCAGAAGTTGAAGAGGTGGAGCAACAGACCGAGAACGATGATGATGCCAAGAACGAGCATGTTCTGAGATGCCCACTCTACACCCTGAGGCTTAGCTGTTACCTCGTAACGAGAATTGCCACGAGCGGCACGGTTCTGCATCGTGAGCCAGAAGGCAAACACGAAGTGGAGTACGCAGAGGGCGCCCAAGCCGATTGTTGCAACTACGGCATACCAGTTGGCGCCGAGGAACTCACAGATCATGTTGTAAGCGTCTCCTGAGAAGAGCGCAGCAACATTCATTGACATGTGGAATGTCAGGAATAGAACAAGCGCGATGCCGGTCAAGGCCATCACCACCTTTCTACCGATGGATGAATTGATTAACCACATAAATGATTTAAAATTTAAATTATTAACTGTTAGAATTATAGAATTTCATATCCAATATTTATTCTTTAAGGTCACAGCTATAAGCCACAGCGACACTCCTTACTATATAATAGGTAAAGGGGCGCTCTAACAATCTGCAAAAATACTGAAAATAGATGATAAATCAAACTATTTCACTCCAAAAATCATTTTTTATTCTTAATTTTGCGAGGACAAACAATGCTGGTTAATTATAAATGTAGACAACCAGCGGAAATCACAAACAGATATATGAATTTCAAATACGACGTTATAGTCATTGGTGGTGGTCACGCCGGATGCGAAGCGGCATGCGCGGCTGCAAGAATGGGAGCGAAGACGTGCCTTGTGACGATGGACATGAATAAGATCGGACAGATGAGTTGCAACCCCGCTGTGGGCGGCATCGCCAAAGGACAGATAGTACGCGAGATTGACGCTCTTGGAGGCGAGATGGCTCTCGTCACCGACGCCACGTCCATACAGTTCCGTATGCTCAACCGCGGTAAAGGTCCGGCAGTATGGAGCCCGCGTGCACAATGCGACAGAGGAAAGTTTATATGGGAATGGCGCACCCGTCTCGACCGTGTGGACAACCTCGACATCTGGCAGGACGAAGCCTGCGAGCTGCTTGTCGAGAACGGAGAGGCAGTGGGCGTTGAGACAGTCTGGGGCGTTACGTTCCGTGCAAAGGCGGTAATCATCACAGCGGGCACGTTCCTTAACGGACTGATGCACGTAGGAAGGAAGAAGGTACCGGGAGGCAGATGCGCCGAACCAGCCGTCCTTAACTTCACGGAGAGCATCACGCGCCACGGCATAACGTCGGAGAGAATGAAGACGGGTACGCCGGTTCGCATCGACAGACGTAGCGTCCACTTCGAGGACATGGAGTGTCAGCCAGGCGAAACCGACAACCACGGATTCTCATACATGACCGCTCCAAGACATCTTAAGCAACTGCCATGCTGGACCACATACACTAATAAAGAGGTGCACGACACGCTTCGCGAAGCCATCGCTGACTCGCCTCTCTACAACGGACAAATTCAGTCTACGGGTCCACGTTACTGTCCTTCCATCGAAACGAAGCTGATGACTTTCCCTGACAAGGACCAGCACCCGCTCTTCCTCGAACCTGAAGGCGAGGATACCAACGAGATGTATCTTAACGGATTCTCCTCGTCGATGCCGATGGAGGTGCAGTTGAATGCTCTGAAGAAGATTCCTGCGTTCCGAGACATAAAGGTATACAGACCGGGATACGCCATCGAGTACGACTACTTCGACCCGACACAGCTGAAGCCGTCGTTGGAATCGAAACTCGTAAAGGGACTTTTCTTCGCCGGTCAGGTCAACGGAACGACGGGATATGAGGAAGCTGGCGGACAAGGCACGATGGCTGGTATCAACGCTGCCCTACTCTGCAGCGGCAGCGATCCTTATATAATGAAGCGTGACGAAGGATATATCGGCGTACTGATTGACGACCTGACGACGAAGGGCGTGGACGAACCATACCGCATGTTCACGTCAAGAGCAGAATACAGAATACTTCTAAGGCAGGACAATGCTGACGCACGACTCACAGAGAAGGCGTACAACCTCGGACTTGCCACTCGCGAACGTTACGACCGCTGGCTTATAAAGAAAGCAGAGATAGACCGCATCATCAGTTTCTGCAATTCCACGAACGTGAAGCCACGCGACATCAACGCCGCTCTCGAATCGTTCGGCACCACACCCTTACAGTTCGGATCGCCAATAGCCAGTCTTATTGCAAGACCACAGCTCGGCATCAAGCAACTCGCTTCTGCCATCCCCACCCTACAAGCCGCCCTTGACATGAATGACGAACGTAAGGACGAAATCGTGGAGGCAGCGGAGATACTTATCAAGTACGACGGATACATCAAACGCGAACGACAGATTGCAGACAAGATGCACCGACTGGAAGACATCCGAATCAAGGGACACTTCCGTTACGAGGAGCTTCACGAGATATCCACAGAGGGAAGACAAAAGCTCTCACGCATCAATCCAGAAACGCTCGGACAAGCTTCCCGCATTCCAGGAGTGTCGCCCAGCGACATCAATGTCCTGCTCGTGCTGATGAAGAGATAAAAAGAGTTAAGAGTTCCACGTGAAACAAATACAATAACAAACATACATTAAACATTTGAAAATGAACAACAAACTATTGCTTGACAATCTGCGTTGCATACCAGATTGGCCTAAGAAGGGAGTCAACTTCCGCGACGTCACCACCCTCTTCAAGAACAACGAGTGTCTGAAGGAGATTTGTGACGAGATGTACGAGCTCTACAAGGACAAAGGTATAACGAAGATTGTCGGCATCGAGTCGCGCGGCTTCGTAATGTCATCTGCCCTCGCCCTCCGTCTTGGAGCCGGCGTTGTGCTCTGCCGCAAGCCCGGCAAGCTTCCTTGCGACACCGTGCAGGAAAGCTACGCAAAGGAATACGGCAAGGACACCATCGAGATTCACAAGGACGCCATCGGCGAAGACGACGTAATTCTGCTCCACGACGACCTCCTCGCTACCGGCGGAACAATGAAGGCAGCTTGCAACCTCGTAAAGAAGTTCAACCCAAAGAAGGTCTACGCTAACTTCATCATCGAGCTTGTCAACGAAGGTCTTAACGGACGTGAGGGATTCGATGAGGACATCGAGATAACATCTCTCATCAAGATCTAACATAAAAGACCAGACAAGAGGAAAGCTATAAAGGCGCGGCAAGCAACGACACTTGCCGCGCCTTTCAGTTCCACGTGAAACAAACCGCCCCAAACCACTTAGTTCCAAACCACTTACAGTCCACCATTATGACAAAAGAAGAAAACGCAAAGCGCATCGAGCGTCTTAAGAACATCGTGCTTAACATGCCGGACAAGCCCGGCAGCTACCAGTTTTACGACGCCGACCATACTATTATATATGTAGGCAAGGCGAAGCGTCTCAAGCAGCGCGTCTCAAGCTACTTCCATAAAGAGGTGGATAGGTTTAAGACGAAGGTGCTGGTGTCCAAGATTGAGGACATAAGCTACACGGTGGTCAACACGGAAGAGGACGCATTGCTACTCGAGAATAGCCTTATAAAGAAATACAATCCCCGCTATAACGTTCTTCTCAAGGACGGAAAGACCTACCCCAGCATCTGCGTTACGAACGAATACTTGCCTCGTGTATTCAAGACCCGCCAGATAAACAAACGCTTCGGCACCTTCTTCGGACCCTACTCACATACGGGCAGCATGTTCGCAGTTCTGGAACTTATCCATAAATTATACAAGCCTCGGACATGCCGTATGATTATTACCAAGGAAGGAATCGAACAAGGCAAGTACAAGCCTTGCCTGGAATATCACATCCACAACTGCAAAGCACCTTGTTGCGGTAAGCAAAGCCTCGAGGATTATCAGGCTGCAATAGCTCAAGCCCGCGAGATTCTGAAAGGAAATACGCGCGAACTAAGCAAGCATATCTATGAAGAAATGCAGAAAAAGGCGGCGGAACTGAAGTTTGAGGAGGCGGAAGAGCTAAAGCAGAAATACATTCTTATAGAGAATTTCTGCGCCAAAAGCGAGGTGGTCAGCCATACTATTACGGACGTTGACGTATTCTCCATCATCGATGACGAAGCGCAAAGAACGGCATTCATCAATTATATACATGTAAAGAACGGTAGCGTCAATCAGAGTTTCACATTCGAATATAAGCGAAAGCTGGACGAATCCGACCAGGAACTTCTCCTTACTGCCATCCCTGAGATTCGCGAACGCTTCCAAAGCCATGCTAAGGAGATAATCGTACCCTTCGAAATGGAATGGCAACTGAGTGGTGCTACGTTCTTTGTACCGCAGCGTGGCGACAAGAAACATCTGCTTGAGCTTGGCGAAATGAACTGCCGACAGTACAAGTTCGATAGGCTTAAGCAGGCAGAAAAGCTCAATCCGGAGCAGAAACAGACGCGTCTTATGAAGGAGCTGCAGCAGAAACTCCACCTCGAAAAGCTGCCTTATCAGATAGAATGTTTCGACAACTCGAATATTTCGGGTACGGATGCCGTTGCAGGATGCATCGTCTTCAAGGGCATGAAGCCATCGAAGAAGGACTATCGCAAGTATAACATCAAGACGGTGGTCGGTCCCGACGATTACGCCTCTATGCAGGAGGTGGTCAGACGTCGTTATTCGCGCATGGTGGAGGAAGGCTCTGCCCTGCCCGACCTTATCATTACGGACGGTGGATTGGGTCAGATGAGCGTGGTGCGCGAGGTTGTGGAGGGCGAATTAGGGCTGAATATCCCTATTGCAGGACTCGCAAAGGACGACCGTCACCGCACCAACGAACTGCTTTTCGGCAATCCTCCGCAGACCATTGCGCTAAAGACAGACTCCGAACTCTTCCATATCCTGACGCAAATCCAGGACGAGGTGCACCGCTATGCCATACAATTCCATCGCGACAAGCGATCAAAACACGCCCTTCACAGCGCTTTGGACGAGATTCCTGGCATCGGTCCTGCCACACGTGACAAGCTGCTCAAGACGTTCAAGAGCGTGAAACGCATCCGCGAAGCAACGCTCGAAGAGCTGGCAGAAGCTGTAGGCATGGCGAAGGCAAAAGCCATTACCGAACACTTCGGTCAGAAAAGCGGCTCCGAGAACATCCATTAAATGAAGAATTCTTGTAGGTATCGTTTTTTTATGATATCTTTGTAGAATACAGAAACATCACTAACAGACCATTAAAATGAGAACAGTCATACAGCGTGTACAGCACGCATCAGTCACCATTGACGGTACAGTAAAGTCAAACATCGGCAAGGGCTTCCTCCTGCTCCTTGGGGTAGAGGAAACCGACACGTCGGAAGACGTCGACTGGTTGGTAAAGAAAGTGGCAGCCTTGCGCGTTTTCGACGATGAGAACGGCGTAATGAACCGCTCCATTCTGGACGTAGAAGGCGAAGCTTTGGTCGTCAGCCAGTTCACGCTTTACGCATCTTACAAGAAGGGCAACCGCCCATCGTGGTTCCGCGCAGCCCGCCACGAAATCTCCGTACCGCTCTACGAGGAGTTCTGCCGCAAGCTCTCTTACGCCCTCGGACGTCAGGTCGGCACCGGAGAATTCGGCGCAGACATGAAGGTGGAGTTGCTTAACGACGGTCCCGTGACCATCTGCATGGACACAAAGAACAAGGAATAAGAAACCAAAGAGGCAGTCTGTTAACGTCTAAAAAACATCTAACAATGACAATAAAAGAAGCACAAGAGGCGGTAGACCGTTGGATAAAGGAGTACGGCGTACGCTATTTCTCCGAACTTACCAACATGGCTTGCCTTACTGAAGAAGTGGGCGAACTCGCCCGCATTATGGCACGCCGCTACGGCGACCAGAGTTTTAAGGAAGGCGAAAGCCACGATCCCTCCGAAGAAATGGCGGATATCCTATGGGTTCTTATCTGCCTTGCCAACCAAACCGGCGTGGATCTCACAGAAGCACTGGAAAAAAGCTTAGATAAGAAGACCAAGCGCGACAAGGACCGCCATAAAAACAACCCCAAGCTAAAAGCATAAAGAGGCTTAGAAAGGCCCAGTAAGGCTTAAAAAGGCTCAGTAAAGCCCAACAACACCCTCCCTAAAGAAATCACCAACAAACAATAAAAACCAACAATTATGGGAATCATTAAAGACATTATCCTCAACGAAGAGGACAACCAGCAGGCTCAGCAGAAGCCTAACAAGTACGAGGACGCCCTCAGAAAGTACAACACCAACCTTGACGACGCAGCCGTACGTGAGGCAGTACGTAAGATCATCGCCGAGAAAGTGCCCGAGAACGACACTATGGACGTTAAGAAGTTCCTCTTCGGCAGCATCGAGCTTACCACTCTCAAGACCACCGATTCAGACACAAGCGTTCTCGCCTTCACAGAGCGCGTAAACGACTTCGACAACGAGTATCCTGACCTTCCCCACGTAGCCACCATCTGCGTTTATCCCTGCTTCGCCAAGACCGTTTCCGAGTCATTGGAGGTAGACGGCGTAGAGATTGCTTGCGTTAGCGGATCATTCCCCTCTTCTCAGGCTCGCATCGAGGTAAAGGTTGCAGAGACCGCACTTGCCGTTGCCGACGGCGCCACAGAAATAGACATCGTATTACCGGTAGGCAAGTTCCTTTCCGGCGATTACGAGGGCGTTTGCGACGATATCGCCGAGATGAAGGCAGCATGTGGAGAGTCTGTTCCCATGAAGGTTATCCTCGAGACCGGTGCTCTCAAGACCGCATCTAACATCAAGAAGGCTTCCATTCTCTCAATGTACGCCGGTGCAGACTATATCAAGACCTCTACTGGTAAGATGGAACCTGCCGCAACTCCCGAAGCAGCCTACGTAATGTGCCAGGCCATTAAGGAATACTACGATGAAACCGGCATACAGATAGGTTTCAAGCCCGCTGGCGGCATCAATTCCGTAATGGACGCAATTATATACTACACGATAGTAAAAGAGGTTCTGAGCGAGAAATGGCTCACCAACAAGTGGCTCCGCCTCGGCACCTCACGCCTCGCCAACATGCTCCTCAGCGAGCTGAAAGGCGAGCAGATAAAGTTCTTCTAAAAAGAGAGGCTGGGCTGGGCACTAGGCTGCTAAGCCTCACTGGGCCTTTCTGAGCCTATTTAAGCAATTGCTTAGAGAGGCTTAAAGAGGCCCAGTGAGGCTCAGCTACCCAGTCAGCCCAGTAAGGCTTAGCTGCCTAGAAAGGCCTAGCTCCCAGCCTCCTCCTTACAAACATCATCACTAACCACCAAAAAAACCAACTTATTATGCCAACCCCAAAACCTTTTCTTCCTCACGGAGGCACCTTCAAAAACCTCATAGTATATCAGAAAGCTGAATGTATATACGATATCACTTATTATTTTGCACATCATTTTCTCGAAAAGGGAGACCGTACTATCGACCAGATGGTGCAGGCCGCCCGATCTGGCAAGCAGAATATAGCGGAAGGGGCTTCGGCAGGAAACACCTCTAAAGAAACGGAAATAAAGCTTACGAATGTTGCTAAGGCAAGCCTTCAGGAGTTATTGGTGGATTATGAGGATTATCTTAGAGTAAGAGGATTGGAGCAATGGCAACCTGACGATCTACGTCTAGCACAAGCTAAACGTGCCTGCGCTGCTCATAATGACAGTGCTTACTATAGGAATGCTATACCAAAACGCTCTGCGGAAACAATAGCCAATATAGCTATTACGCTAATACACCAAACCGACTGGATGCTAAATAAACTGATAAAGAAACTGGAGGTAATGTTTGTTGAGGGAGGAGGAATGAGAGAACAAATGACTAAGGCAAGGAAGGAATTTAGGGGGTACTAGGAGGCTGGGCTGACTAGGCAACTGGGCCTCACTGAGCAGCTAGGCAACTGAGCCTCACTAAGCCTTTCTGAGCCTATTTAAGCAATTGCTTAGAGAGGCTTAAAGAGGCTCAGTGAGGCCCAATTTATAGAAAGGCCAAGCAGCCTAAGTAGGCTCAGAAAGGCTCAGTGAGGCTCAGCTGCCTAGAGAAGCTCAGTGAGGCTCAGCAGCATGGAAAAGCTTAGCTATTTCTCTTAATCACGAAATCCAGGTAAGCTTGCAGGGCTTCTTTTATTTCCTGCTGCCCTACCCTTTCGTCCAGGAATCTCTGCGCCTCGGCGTGAAACTCCCACATTCTTTTTTCGGCATACTCAATGCCACCCATTCTCTTCGTGTAATCCACGAGGCTTGCTATCTCCTCAGCCGTAACCGAATGGTCTTTCACCTTTAGGGCGAGGCGCTTCATGTCCTCATCACCACCATTGTTCACAGCATGTATGACGGGGAGCGTCAGCTTTCCTTCAGCCATATCATTGCCGGTGGGCTTGCCAATCTCCTTTGAGTCGTAATAATCGAAGATGTCATCGCGAATCTGGAAGATAATTCCGAGGTTCTGACCGAACTGCTTGGCAGCCATCACGTCCTCCTCAGACGCTCCTGACGACAAGGCTCCGATGCCGGCGCACGCCTCGAAAAGCGCCGCTGTCTTCTGCTTTATCACGTCGTAATAGACGTCCTCTGAGATGTCCTTACGACCAATATTGGAGAGCTGCAGAATCTCTCCGTCGCTGAGCGTTCTTCCCAGTTCGGCAAGGTAAGTGACAATCTGCTCGGAATGAGTGCGTGCCACACAGAGGAGAGCCGTGGAGAGAATATAGTCGCCCACGAGCACAGCCACCTTGTTATCGTACGTGGCGTTCACCGAAGCCTGTCCTCTACGCTCCTCGCTCTCGTCCACCACGTCGTCATGTACGAGCGAAGCGGTATGAAGCAGCTCCAAACCTACGGCAGCGTTCTGCGTGACATCAGTTATCTGTCCGAAATTACGCGCCATAAGAAGTATCAGTATCGGGCGCATACGCTTGCCTGCACGCTTGCGAATATGTTCGAGCGCACTACCCAGCAACCCGTCCTCATGTGAGAGCGACTGGTTGAAAAGACTAACAAAATCGGCGAGCTCCGCCTCTATCGGGTGCTTAATGATTGACAGATAATCCATTGTGTTATAATATTTCGTACAAAGTTAGTTATTTTGCCGTTATTAGTGACATTTTTTTTGTAATTTTACACCTAATAAATATAAATAAAGCTGGCTGGTATACGAGTGTATGTGTCTACCAGCCAACTTGTCAACTAATTGAACAAAATGGACAAATTATTCCTTCTCGACGCTTACGCGCTCATCTATCGCGCTTATTATGCGTTCATAAAGAACCCGCGAATCAACTCCAAGGGTATGAACACCTCTGCCGTAATGGGCTTCGTGAACACTCTAAACGAGATTCTCACCAAGGAGCATCCCACGCATATCGGCGTGGCGTTCGACCATGGCAAGACGTTCCGCGACGAGGCTTTCCCTGCCTATAAGGCGCAACGCGAGGAGACGCCTGAGGACATCCGCGCCTCCGTACCCGTCATCAAGGATATCATTACTGCCATGAACATTCCCGTGCTGCAGGCGGACGGTTTCGAGGCGGACGACGTCATCGGCACGCTTGCCACCAAGGCTGGAGCCGCCGGAATCGAGACTTATATGCTCACACCTGACAAGGACTACGGTCAGCTGGTACGCGACAATGTCTTCATCTTCCGTCCGCGTCACGGAGGAGGATATGAGACGATGGGACCGAAGGAGGTGAACGAGAAGTATGGTCTCTCCTCTCCCGAGCAGGTCATCGACCTCCTTGCGCTCATGGGCGACTCGGCTGACAACTTCCCCGGCTGTCCGGGCGTTGGTCCGAAGACTGCCGCCAAGCTCATCAGCGAGTTTGGCAGCATCGACGCCATGCTTGCCAATTCGTCAAAGATAAAGGGCAAGCTGCGCGAGAAGGTGGAGGGAGCCGTTGAGGACATCCGCATGTCGAAGTTCCTCGCCACCATCCGAACCGACGTTCCCGTGGAGCTCAACCTTGATGCGCTCAAGCTGAAGGAGCCGGACATGAAGCGTCTCGCCGAAATCTTCACAGAATTGGAGTTTAAGAGTCTGCTTGACAAATTTGTAAAGAAGCCTCAACAACCGCAAAAAACTGTTAACGCTCAACTCGATTTATTTGCAGAAAATCCGACCAACCATTCAGTTGACGCGGAATTTTCGAAGTATGAGAGCCTAAAAACCACCCCACACGAGTATCAACTCATTGAAACAGAAGAGGATGCACGCAAATTGTTTGATTTATTTGTTACAAAACAAATTCTCAGTCTAGACACGGAGACCACTTCTGTCAACCCGATTGATGCCGAACTCGTGGGTTTGAGCTTCGCAGCGGAGGAAGGAAAGGCATTTTACGTGGCGATTCCGGCTGAACGTGAAAAAGCGGAAAGAATTGTTAATATATTCAAACCGTTGTACGAAAGTACCGAAATTCTGAAAATAGGACAGAACATCAAGTACGACATGGAGGTGCTCATGAATTACGGCGTTCGCCTCTCAGCGCCCATGTTCGACACGATGATTGCTCATTACGTGCTCCAGCCCGAGCAGAAACACAACATGGACATCCTTGCCGAAACTCTGCTCAATTATCAGACTGTCCACATCGACGAGCTTATCGGTCCGAAGGGAAAAGGTCAGAAGAGCATGCGCGACCTCTCACCTGCCTCCGTCTGCGACTATGCCGCTGAGGATGCCGACGTCACGCTGCGCCTCTACAACGTGCTGAAGCCGCGTCTTAAGGAAGCTGGTGTGGAGCAGTTGTTCTACGATATAGAGATGCCGCTGGTGCCGGTACTTGCCGACATGGAGACCACGGGCGTCCGTCTGGACACCGAAGCCCTTGCCGAAACGTCCAAGGTGCTCACCGAACGCATGAAGCAGATAGAGCGAAACATCTACGAGCTCGCCGGACATGAGTTTAACATCGCCTCGCCGAAGCAGGTGGGAGAGGTGCTTTTCGGCGAGATGAAGATTGTGGAGAAGCCCAAGAAGACCAAGACCGGACAGTACG
>ERZ1026862.1949-NODE-1949-length-11338-cov-4.071789_pt1 | contig 11338 bp, 10 predicted proteins | sample MGYA00380161_ERZ1026862 | MGnify/ENA primary metagenome ERZ1026862 (study PRJEB33269, sample SAMEA4719797) | human gut metagenome | biome: human-associated habitat; feature: organic feature; material: feces | place: Cameroon | collected 2013-10 ... | reverse complement strand
GCGTCAGATGTGTATAAGAGACAGGAATACGCCTGGAATATCCAGCAGCAGATAGAGGGCGGCGCCCCGGCGGAGATTCCGCAGGAGTGGGAGAGCATTACCGGGGAGGAGAGCGTTTCCCGGCTGATGGACACGCTTTCCGGCATGGAGAGCATAAACGACGAGTGGACTGAGGTCCTTTCCCGGCTGACTGAGCGCCGCGCGGAGCTTGTCCGCAGGCTGCCGGAATTCCTCGCGGAGAACGGGGAGTGGCGCTACGAGCACATCGCGGTTTACGGGATTTTCCGGCACTACACCGAGAGCCTGGACGACAGCGCGGCATACGCCCGGGTAATGCTGGCGTGCTGCTCCGCATTGACCGTCATGCTGATGGACTGCATGAAGTGGCTGGACGGCGGCTCCATAAGCGAGTGGGACATGATACTCGACCTGAAGCTGTATTCCAAGCAGGTGGAGTATTCCCAGGAGAACATCGACGCATTCCTGGAGGAGTATTACTGACGGCTGCCTATAAAAATGCCCCGGCGGTGTTTCCATCGCCGGGGAGGGTATATTAACACACCGGGCATGCCTCCGGCTTCTCACGGGCGCTCCGGTCGGGGCGCCACCTTCGGCTCGGCGTGGAGTTCGGCATAGCGATACCGTTTCTGCCTTACCCTGCCTTATTGTATGCCCGGTCAGACTGTTGTGTGATTAGTCCGCAGCGCCGTCTGTGGCTCCCGGGTCGAATGCCGGGGTGTTGAATTCCGTGCCGGTCTGGAGCCCGAACACATAGTCGCAGCTGCCCTGGGGCATTTCAACGGTCACGCAGCACACTGCGGAAACCTCGCCGGAGGGCATGGTGAGTGTTCCGCCGGTGTATTCCAGAGCCTGGCTCTCGTCCTCGGAGGTGTAGTACACCGCGGACGCGATACGGGAATCCTCCGGAAGCGCTATAGTAAGGGAGCTGCCCGGTTCGGCAACAAGCCGGGTGATATCGCCGGAGGACATCTGCCAGGGTGTGGGGCAGTCCACGGTGGCAGTCATGGCTTCGTCGCCGGTGGTCACTGTCCAGGTGTACCCACCCTTTGTCATGGCAAATCCCATATCATTCTGGTAAATGCGCAGCGCCGGAGGTTCGGAAAGGTCGGTCTGGCTGCGGTGCACGGCGAAGTAGTATTCCGCCTCGCCCTGTGGGAATTCCACCAGGACGCTTACAACGCCGTTCGTGATATCCGACGGGAATGTGATAACACCGTCGGCGGTGAAATCCAGCTGGGATTCCTCGCCGCTGTCGAGGGAGTACAGCTTCACCCCGGATATCCCGGAATTCGCGCGGAGCCCGATTTTCGGCTCCCCGTCGGAAACCAGGTCAAGGTCCACGTCGGCGGTTATCTCGCCGTTCAGCGCCGCGGATACGGCGCCTGCGCTGCTTACTTCGGAACCGTCCCAGGTGTAATTGCCGGTCGTCATCATGGCTGCGCTCGCAACGCCATCGCCGCTGTATTCCACCATCAGCTGCGGAGGTCTGGTCGTGTCCTCGGGCGTGACTTCACCGGTGACCCGGGCGATTTCAGTCACGTTGTCGGCGGATATAAGCGCGGTGGAGCTGTCGTTCCGGGAATCGCTGCTCTGCGAGGAACAGCCGGAAAGTGCGACAATCGCGGCAAGCGTGATTACATACAGGTATCTTTTCATATTAACTAACTCCTTTTCAGGTGGTTCATGGAAACGCAGAATAAAAGCACACTCATGCGTCTGATTTTGCTGCTCTTCTGTAAATAAAACAGGGAAGCCCAGGGAAAGGTTGCACAGCGGAGGATTTTATGACAGCCAGAGAAATAAAACAGCGCCTTTTTGAGCTACAGGACGTGAAATTCCGGGAGTTCCACTCGCGGCTTATTCCGAACATCGACCCAGCGACGGTTATCGGAGTGCGCACCCCGGAGCTACGCAGGCTGGCGAAGGAGATAGGCGAGGACGAGGGATTCCTCCGGGCACTGCCGCATGAATACTACGAGGAGAATCAGCTGCACGCCATCATCATAACCGGTATGAAGGATTTCGGCGGCTGTATCACGCGTCTGGACGAATTCCTGCCGTATGCGGACAACTGGGCGACCACGGATATAATGACCGTGAAGCTGTTCAAGAAGCACACGGCGGAGCTTCTGCCGCATATCCGCCGCTGGCTGGACTCCGGGAGGACGTACACCGTGCGGTACGCCGTGGGGTGCCTGATGAACTTCTACCTGGACGGGGAATTCCGCCCGGAGTACCCGGAGATGGTCGCCGGGGTGGACTGCGGCGAGTATTACGTCAGCATGATGGTCGCGTGGTATTTCGCCACCGCCCTGGCGAAGCAGTACGACGCAGTTATCCCGTATATCGAGGGGCGGCGGCTGGATACGGCTACTCACCGGAGGACGATACAGAAAGCGGTCGAGAGCTTCCGCATAACGGACGAACAGAAGGCGTACCTGAGGACGCTGAGATAAGGAAATACCGGACGAAGTTTACGCTTCGCCCGGTAATTTTATTCAACTTATCTTGCCACCCCGAGGAATTCCTCCAGGGTGAGTCCGCTGTCGTGGACAAGCTTTGCTGTGCTCTTTCCGAGGTAGCGCACATGCCACGGCTCGTAGATGTATCCGGTAATGCTCTCGCTGTTCTTGGGGTAACGCAGAATGAATCCGTATTCCCAGCAGTGTGCCGCCAGCCACTTTCCCTCCGGGGTGTTGCCGTAACTCTGGTTCAGGGAGGAAATATCCATCGCGAGCCCGGTCTGGTGCTCGGAATGCCCCGGCTGCGCGGAATAACGGTTCGCGCGGTCGAATCCGTCTATGCTCTCCCAGTAGGCGAAGGTTTCGCGCTGCTTTTCGTATGAGCGGAATCCGGAAACGATCTGCATGTCGTATCCGGAGGCCTTCCTCATCTTCAGATAGGTGTTGTAGGTGGTGCTGTCAAGTCCGCTGCCGTAATCCTCCGGCAGGTCGAATTCACGGTTGACGATGATAACGCCGCCGATGGTGGTCACTCCGTCCTGCTCCACGGGGTCGGGAGCCTTTATTTTCGCGGTGACGCTTCCCTTGCAGCTGATGTCGGAGAATTCGTTGAGCACCTCCAGCGTGCCCTGTCCGAGGACGGTTCCGCCATTGTTCACGGCGAGTTTTCCGTCAAGGGAAACGCAGCCGCTTTTCTGTATCTTGAGCCTGCCGGTGCAGGATACCTTTCCGGTCTTGTGGATATCCATATCTCCCTGCACGAAAACCGAACCGCCGGAAGCCACCTTGATGGTGCCGTTCACAGTAAGATTTGCGCCCGGGAGGATATACAGCTTTCCGCCGTTCTTTACGGTGAGGGTCGCTCCCTCGGGGAGCACGCTGTCCTTCTTGATGACGTATTTCCCGGTGATCTTCCTGGAGCCGGAGCTGAACAGTACTTCCGCCGACGTGTCTGCTACGGCGCTTTCCGCCTCCGCCTTCCCGGTGGTCATGGGAGTGATGAAGAGAAACAGCGCCAGTACCGTGATCACTGATAATAAAATTGCCGCTGTTGAATTGACTGTCCGGATCATGGCGACCCTCCTTTTTATACTCAGTATGCGTGAATCTGTGTGGTATTCCTGCGCATACTATACTTAGGGCAACGCCGCATAATTAACGGCTAACGCCTTTGCCGCACGCTTGCTTGCATATTTTCAGTCATCTTGCACAACTTTCGCTTGACAGGCGTTAGCCTGCCTGCGCTCAATTTGTACAATCTGACAAAAAATCTGACTGCGCAATCGCACGACAATAATTATGCGGCATTTCCTTAGATATTTCTAATGCTCTGCGTTTATTATATAACAATGAACAGATTTTGTCAACGCCATGTCCGGTTTTTTTTCCGACAAAAAATTCAGATACCCCCTTGACAAATACCCCCTGGGGGTATATAATATACCTGCGAGGTGATAAGATGGAACAGAAAGAATGCTGCCACTGTAAGGAGTGCAAGAAGACCAAGGAGCGTTCCCCGGAGGAATACCGCGCGCTGCTGAACCGTATCAAGCGTATCCAGGGTCAGCTGAGGGGAATCGAGGGAATGCTCGAAAACAACGCCTACTGCACGGATATCCTGGTACAGGTGGCGGCGGCGAACGCGGCGCTGAACGCATTCAACCGCGAACTGCTGGCGAGTCACATAAAAAGCTGCGTCGCCCAGAACATACGCGAGGGCAACGACGAGGTAATAGACGAACTGGTGAACACCTTACAGAAGCTGATGAAATAAATACAGCGAAAGGACAAGAGAATGAAGCAATTTGATGTCACGGGAATGAGCTGCGCTGCATGCAGCGCCCGTGTGGAAAAGGCAGTGTCGAAGGTGCCGGGAGTGAACTCCTGCTCGGTCAACCTGCTGACCAATTCAATGGGCGTGGAGGGTACCGCCTCCACGGAGGACATTATCGCCGCCGTGACCGCCGCCGGATACGGCGCCAGTGAAAAGGGCGCGGCGAAACCTGCGGCAAAGCCCGCTGCGGATTCCCAGTCCGCATTCCGTAGCATGAGGACGCGGCTCATTGCGTCGCTGGTGTTCCTTATAATACTGATGTATTTCTCCATGGGGCACATGATGTGGGGATTCCCACTGCCGCCGTTCCTGGAGGGAAATCATGTCGCGATGGGACTTATCCAGCTGCTGCTGACCGCCGCCGTTATGGTGATTAATCAGCGGTTCTTCATCAGCGGATTCAAGTCGCTGTTCCGGGGCGCGCCGAATATGGACACGCTGGTTGCCCTGGGAGCCTCCGCGGCGTTCGGATACAGCACCTTTGCGCTGTTCGCCATGACTGACGCGCAGCTGCACGGCGGCGCCGAAGCGGCTATGAAGTATATGGACGAGTTCTATTTTGAGTCCGCCGCCATGATCCTGACCCTCATCACCGTGGGCAAAATGCTGGAGGCGCGCTCCAAGGGAAAGACCACGGACGCGCTGAACTCCCTTATGAAACTGGCTCCGACCTCTGCGACGGTGATCCGCGACGGGGCGGATGTGGAGATCCCGATAGAGCAGCTTTCCGTCGGGGATATCTTCGCGGTAAAGCCCGGCGAGAGTATTCCGGCGGACGGCGTTATCACCGAGGGCGAGAGCGCGGTGAACGAATCCGCGCTGACCGGCGAGAGTATCCCGGTGGATAAATCCGCCGGGGACAGGGTTTCCGCGGCGACCATCAATATGTCGGGATACCTCCGCTGCAAGGCGACCCAGGTGGGCGGCGACACTGCACTTTCCAAGATAATCCGCATGGTGAGCGACGCCTCCGCGACAAAAGCGCCTATAGCGAAGCTCGCGGACAAGGTTTCCGGCGTGTTCGTGCCGGTGGTCATCGGGATTTCCCTGGTGACTATCGCGGTGTGGCTGCTGTGCGGTCAGACCGTGGGCTATTCCCTGGCAAGGGGAATTTCCGTGCTTGTTATCAGCTGCCCCTGCGCGCTTGGACTTGCTACTCCGGTGGCGATAATGGTCGGCAGCGGAGTCGGCGCAAAGAACGGAATCCTGTTCAAGACCGCAGAGTCCCTGGAACAGACCGGAAAGGTGAGCGTGGTCGCACTGGACAAGACCGGAACCATCACCAAGGGCGAACCTGCGGTCACGGATATAATCCCGGCAGGAGTTACCCGGGAGGAGCTGCTTTCCGCAGCCTGCGCACTGGAATCCAAGAGCGAGCACCCTCTCGCCGCCGCAGTAATGAAGCTGACTGCGGAGGAGAACATCACCCCGGAACCTACCGAGGATTTTACCGCGCTCCCCGGAAACGGGCTGTCCGCAGTGCTCAACGGCTCCAGGCTGCTGGGTGGAAGCGTGAAGTTCATCTCGTCCCAGGCGGAAATACCGGAGGATATCCGTAAGGAGTGCGACAGGCTCTCCGGCGAGGGAAAGACGCCGCTGTGCTTTGCCCGGGACGGAGTTCTGCTGGGCGTTATCGCCGCCGCGGACGTAATCAAGCCGGAAAGCCACGAAGCCGTGAAGCAGCTGCGTAATATGGGAATACGCGTGGTGATGCTAACCGGCGACAATCAGCGGACTGCGGACGCGATAGGCGCGCAGGCAGGCGTTGACGAGGTTATTGCCGGAGTGCTCCCGGACGGCAAGGAGGAGGTTATCCGCCGACTGAAGACCCAGGGCACTGTCGCGATGGTCGGCGACGGAATCAACGACGCACCGGCACTTACCCGGGCTGATCTGGGAATCGCGATTGGCGCAGGTACGGACATCGCCATCGACGCCGCGGACGTAGTGCTGATGAACAGCCGTCTGACGGACGTTCCGGCGGCAATACGTCTGAGCCGGGCTTCCCTGAGGAACATCAAGGAGAACCTTTTCTGGGCGTTCATCTATAATATTATCGGAATCCCGATAGCAGCCGGAGTGTTCGTGAACCTCTTCGGCTGGAGCCTTGACCCGATGTTCGGCGCTGCGGCGATGAGCCTTTCCAGCTTCTGCGTAGTCACAAATGCGCTGCGGCTGAATTTTGTGAAGGTGCACAACGCGGCACATGACAGAAGAATACACCACAAACACAAGGAGGAAAAAACAATGGAAGTTACAATGAAGATCGAAGGCATGATGTGCGGTCACTGCGAGGCGACTGTAAAGAAGGCACTGGAAGCGATCCCCACAGTGGAGAGCGCAGAAGTGAGCCACGAGAAGGGAACAGCGGTAGTCAAGCTTTCCGAGGAAACTCCCTTTGACGTGCTGAAAAAGGCAGTCGAGGACAAGGACTACAAGGTAGTAGGCTGATTCAAATGCGTGGGAGGGGTTCGCCCCTCCCATTAGAACGTCGAAAAAGTCCCTTTGGGACTTTTCCGCCGAAACATCCGCACACTTGTGCGGATAGAAGTGTTTTTTGCCTCGGCAGAGCTGAGGCAAAAAACGAATTTCAAAAGCCCACTTCGTGGGCAAATTTGATTTTTTCGACAAGCTGGTGGGAGGGGTTCGCCCCTCCCATTTTTTATTGCGGAAAAGAAAAATGAAATATTCTGAAAAAAGGGCTTGACAAATCCAGACAAGTGGTGTATAATATCATCATTGGCACTTTAGAGATAAAAAGCATAAAAGCGCAAAAGCATAAAAGTGCTAAAGTAACGAAAGGAATGTATCAAAATGAAGGAAGTTTCAAAACTCATGGATTACAGGTCAGATATCAGAATAGTGGACGCAACGTTGCGCGACGGCGGACTTGTGAATGCGTTCAGATTCACGGACGAGTTCGTAAAGGACCTGTATCAGACTAACATAAAAGCAGGCGTGGACGTGATGGAGTTCGGCTATAAGGCGTCCAAGGAGATGTTCGACGTCAAGGATTTCGGCAAGTGGAAGTTCTGCGACGACGAGGATATCCGCGCGATAGTCGGCGACAACGACACCAACCTGAAAATCGCGGTAATGGCGGACGTGGGCAGATGTGATTTCCGCAAGGATATCCACAAGCGCAGCGAAAGCCCCATCGACGTGGTTCGCGTGGCGACCTACCTCAACCAGATCCCGGCGGCGGTAGAGGTCATCGAGGACTGCGCTGCCAAGGGCTACGAGGTTACATGCAACATCATGGCGATCTCCAATGCCCAGGACGCGGACATCAAGGTCGCACTGGATATTCTCGGCAAGTCCCCGGTGGACGTAATCTACATCGTGGACAGCTTCGGCGCCCTCTACCCGGAGCAGATCGAGCGTATTGCGGCGCTCTACGGGGAGTTCGCAGCTAAATACGGCAAGAAGCTCGGAATCCACGCGCATAACAACCAGCAGCTTGCGTTCGCGAACACTGTCGAGGCAGTCGGCGACGGCGTTGACTGGCTGGACGGCACTTACGCCGAGATGGGCAGAGGCGCAGGAAACTGCGCAATGGAACTGCTGCTCGGTTTCCTCAAGAACCCGAAGTACAACATCTACCCGGCGCTCCAGTTCATCGAGAAGCACATGAAGAAGCTTAAGGACGAGGGCGTTGTATGGGGCTACGATACACAGTACCTGCTGACTGGTATGCTCAACCAGCACCCCAGGACCGCTATCCAGTTCACCAACGACAAGCGCAGAGATTACTCCGAGTTCTACAAGGAAGTCACTGCTCAGGAATAATACAGAACTGCCCCGGAGTTTCCTCCGGGGCTTTGTTATGCCGTTTTGCGTGGCTCTCAAAAAAATATTCGAAAAATCCGATTTTTTTTGAAAAAAGGTGTTGACAAACGTGAAATAATGTGATATAATATACAAGTCGTCAGGGAACAGAACGAAATAAAGAACTGACAACGCTTTACGCTGGTGTAGCTCAGCTGGTAGAGCAGCTGATTTGTAATCAGCAGGTCGGGGGTTCGAATCCGTCCACCAGCTCCATTTTTTAATGGAACTTACAATTGAATATGGGAGCTTTCCCGAGTGGCCAAAGGGGACAGACTGTAAATCTGCTGCGTCATGCTTCGGTGGTTCGAATCCACCAGCTCCCACCAAAACACCGTACTGAAAAGTACGGTGTTTTTTTGTGTTCAGATATATTCGCGCATGCTTCCGACCAGGGCAGGGGAGCAGTTCCTGAATTACCGCAGGTGGTGCTCCCCGGAATCCGAGCCACTCCGCGGAGGATTCCATAACGCAGGCGTACTCGGGAGTATATCCGCAGACAAAAGAAAAACCATCGTACATTTCTGTACGATGGTCTGGTGCGGGTGACGGGACTTGAACCCGTATGTCATACAACACACGCACCTCAAACGTGCCTGTCTGCCAGTTCCAGCACACCCGCATTTATTCTTTTCTTCGTTTTGAGTTCTTAGCTCTCAACGACTATATTATTATATCACAGCTTTCCCGATTTGTCAATAGTTTTTTTCAAAAAAATACGACTTTTTTGAATTAATTTTTCGGGAGCGCCGGGAAGCGCACTGTAGAGCCATTCAGCCGCGGCTGCGTTCGAAATGCTCCACATGTGCGCCCATTTTCCGTGCTTTCTGGTTGAGTGCCGCCAGCCGGCACTGGATTGCGTTCTCCTCATAAATCAGCGCGTCGATAAGCGAATCCTCATCGGCGAGGTCAAAGCAGGTGCGGATCTGCTCCAGGCGCTCGGAGAGCTCCTCGTATTCCCGGACAAGCTCCCGGGTGCGGCGCTGCTCCGGGGTGGGGCGGTGTTTCAAATTCAGCATAGCGGCTCCTTTCACGGTCGTGTCTATGCTGATTATATTCACCTGTCCGCCGGATTATGCCGCCTGCACTCCCTCGTCCGCCGACGTTCCGCGAATCGCGGTCACTGTGTAGCCTGCGCCCGTCAGCTGCGTGAGTATTGACGGCTCCGCAAAGTAATGCATTGCGCCCACGAACACGAATCCCTGCTCGCCGCCCTTCAGGCTGTCGATGATGAAATCCGCCATCAGCTTCTGGCGGTCGGTGTACATCAGGTCGTAGTACTTCTGCCAGTCCTCCGGGGAATCCACCTCAGCCGGGTCGTAGACCTCCAGCGAGCCGAGGTATTCGTCGTCGAATCGGCTCCAGGCGTTGTAGAGCTCCAGGCTTGCTTCCGCCTGGGCGCTGATCTTGTCGTCGCCCACGCACTCCGCCAGGGACTGCACCTGCACGCTCATGGGGATTTCGCCCATCATCTTGTACTGCGCCTCGCCGCCCTCGATCTCGCGAATCTCGATTTTCTCGGAGTGAGCCAGCTCCAGCAGCACGCTTTCAGTGCCGCTGGAGGAATCCAGCCCGGCTTCGTCGATCACCAGCCCGGAAGCCGCGGAAGCCCAGTAGAACGGAATCATTCCGTCCATTCCCAGTTGGTAGATTCCCTTGCTGCGGAAGTATTCCGCGGTGCTGTCGTAGTCCTCGCCCAGGATATCCTGCATTGTGGTCCCGTTTAGCAGGAGGTACTGCGCGCATTTCTGCTGCAGCACGAAATCCCCGCTGAAAGCCACGGTGTCCATTTCCGGCGCCGCCCAGCTGCTGTTGCGCAGGGCTTCGAGCACATAGTCCGGGTACTCCGCGCCCTTTATTCCGGCGTGCATGCTCCCCAGGAGGAATATCTGCGCCCCGGTGGAATCGTCCTCCACCACCCAGAAGGGCGGCGTGACGCAGTTCTCGCCGACCACGGGGGAGGTGTTCACGTCCAGCCGCGGCTTCGGCTCGGTATTCCCGGAGCAGCCGCACAGCATTGCCGCCGAGAGCAGCGCCGTCACTGTTCTGATAAGTCTTTTCATGGCGTTACTCCGCAAGTCTGCTGAGGCAGTCCGCGCAGGCGTCCTCCTCGGTGGAGTATTCGGAAAGCTCCATGCGGTCGCCGTCCTCGCTGTAATACACCAGCCACTTTCCGCCCTCGTTCACGACGCAGATACGCTGGTCCTCCTCGTCGCCGCTTCCGCAGATATTGTAGTAGTAATGCGGTATGTCCAGCTCAAAGAGCCGGGTCTGCAATTCCTGTACTGTCATAATTTCTCCTTTGTGCTGTCAGAATAATCTTCCGCTGATCTCGAATACCGGACCCTTCTGCCACAGGAACGCCGACAGGATAATTTCGTATCCGCCGCCGGGGGGCAGCATGAAATCCGCAGGCTTTCCCTTGGGGAGTCCGAATCCGGCAAGCAGGTTCGTGATAACTCCGCCGTGGGTGATCACCGCGGCGCGGGTAAGCTCCTTCTTCATCATGTCGCTGAATATCACGTCAAGTCCGCTGATACACCGCAGGGAGAAATCCCCGAACTTCTCTCCGCCCGGGGGACATGCCTCGGGACCGCCCTTCAGCCACTCGGTGTATTCCGGCAGGTCGGCGATGTCTTTCTGGCGCTTTCCCTCGAATTCGCCAAAATCCATCTCGGCGATCTCATCGACCTTTGTCAGCTGGATCTTCGGGTAGATTATCTCGGCGGTTTCGGTGCAGCGCTTCAGCGGTGAGGAATACACCCTCTCCACGTCCGGATATACTCCGCTGTCCGCAAGCCGGCGTATTTCCTTTTCGCCGTCGGGGCAGAGGGCGAGGTCAGTCTGCCCGATGTATTTTCCGTCAAGATTACCCTGGGTCAATCCGTGACGAATCAGATACAGATAGTAATTTTTCATGATGATTCTACCTTTCGTTAATTGAACTTCTATATTTATTGATTCACAAACAGTATAATGCATAGGTGAAAATACTGTTTGTTTATTTTGCGCATTGCTGTTTGTGATATTGACTATCACTACATTTTGCGGTGCCAGCCCCGGCGGTCACTAAATCCTGCCCGGAGTGGTTGGGTGTTATAGATAATGCCCTATGAACCTGTCGTAATTTTGTGAAATATGACACTTTACAAATCGGAATATTCAGTTTATAATATACAATATGGTATTATAC
>ERZ1026862.1946-NODE-1946-length-11351-cov-3.574274_pt1 | contig 11351 bp, 11 predicted proteins | sample MGYA00380161_ERZ1026862 | MGnify/ENA primary metagenome ERZ1026862 (study PRJEB33269, sample SAMEA4719797) | human gut metagenome | biome: human-associated habitat; feature: organic feature; material: feces | place: Cameroon | collected 2013-10 ... | reverse complement strand
ACAATTGGGCGCAAAGATTTCTGAAAGCATAATGGTGTAAAATAGCTGTTAATTGAAATTGTCCGACAATCAATCTATACACATGATATACAACCGACCTCAAAACCCCAGTAAATCTGCGGACACCTCAGAAGACGCTATGCTTGCACAGGGTGTTTGCTAATAACAACCAGAATTTCTGAAACATGAAATTATAATAAAGAAGAAAAAATCCCGTAGAAGAGTATGTTCTGCGGGATTTTTTTTGTTATAATGTTTACAGATCAGATACGGAGGAAAACAAAAAAATGATTGATTTTCATTCACATATACTGCCGGGGATTGATGATGGCAGTAAAAATACACAGATGTCGCTTGCGATGATCGAAGAGGAGAAAAAGCAGGGAGTTCATACGATTGTGGCTACCCCGCATTTTTATGCAGATGAGGATTCTGTGGAGCGATTTTTGAAACGAAGAGCGCACAGTTATGAGAGATTACAGGAAGAGGCAGAAAAGAACAACGTTGAATTGCCAAAAATGTACCTGGGCGCAGAGGTATATTATTTTTCGGGAATCGGGCAGGCATCCATGATTCCGGAACTGTGCATTCAGGGAACCGGAATTTTACTGCTTGAGATGCCGTTTACCCAGTGGACAAGTGATATGCTTGACAATGTCCGTGCACTGGTAAATCGACCGAATATAAAAGTTGTATTGGCACACATTGAACGCTTTTACGATTTCCAGAAACGGAAAGAGGTATGGGATGAGGTTATGGATCTGCCAATCTACCGGCAGATGAATGCGGGCCCGTTCCTTAACTGGAAAAAACGCAGAAAGTGCCTGAAATTATTAAAACAGCAGGGAGAAGTCCTGCTTGGCAGTGACTGTCATAATTTAGACAGCCGGAAACCAAATCTTGCATTGGGAAGAGCTGTGATTGCAGGAAAACTGGGACAGGAATATCTTGATCGGACAGATGCTTTGGAGAAACGTTTGTTTGAATCTTAGAACCCCCTTTAGAATTGCGAAAACGATGCCGATATAGTATAATAGTTCTAGATTTTGACAGTTCATTTCCAGAAAACAGATTTTAGATGAACTGATATACAATACATACGGGGATATACATGGAAAAAACACAGGAATTTGATGATGAAATAGAAATTGATTTACGGGAACTGTTGGCAGTACTTTTGTCACAGTGGCTGTTGATTCTTGTTGTGACGGTTCTTGGTGGCGGCATTGCTTTTGGAGTTAGTCACTATATGATCGTGCCGAAGTATGAATCGACATCGCAGCTTTATGTACTTTCCAAGAGTACTTCAATCACCAGTCTCGCGGACATTCAGACAGGAACCAGCCTTACGAACGACTATATGGTAGTTGTAGAGGGACGACCGGTACTCGAACAGGTAATTGTTAATCTGAGCCTGAATGAGACGTATCGTTCGTTAAAAGATAAGGTGACATTAAACAATCCGGCCAATTCACGAATCCTTGAGATAACGGTCCGTGATGAGAATCCGGCGATGGCAAAGAAAATTGCAGATGAGATCGCTGATGTAGGATCTACATTTATTGCGGCCAAGATGGTGCAGGATGCACCAATGATTATTCAGAAGGGTTATGCAGACGGAGAGCCAGTCAGCCCGAATATTATCAAGAATACATTGATTGGTGCTGTACTTGGAGCTTTTCTTGCAATGGCGATTATTGTGATTTCGTATCTGTTCAATGATACGATCATGACTGCAGAGGATGTGGAAAAGAAACTTGGACTGAATGTATTGGGAACATTGCCGCTTGAGGAAGCTGAGGATGACGGCGAAGGCCACAGTGGAAACAAAAAAGGGATTCGCAAAAAAAGAAAGAAATCCAAAAAGCAGGCAGGAGATAAAGCATGAAGACAGTTAAGTTTGGCAAGTTAAAAGAACAAAAATATGCAATGAAAGAGTCGTTGCGTGCGCTAAAGACGAATATACAGTTTTGCGGTGATGACATTCAGACGATCGTGGTCACTTCTGCTATGCCAAATGAAGGAAAAAGTACAGTAACCATGGACCTGGCGCGTTCGCTTACCGAATCGGGAAAGCGCGTGCTTTTGATTGACACTGATATGCGCAAGTCGGTATATGTGGGACGCCTGCGTGCGACAGCAAGTGATGGGGACGAGATTTACGGACTTTCCCATTTTCTATCCGGACAGAAGCGTCTGGAAGATGTGTTGTATGGAACAGAGATTCCGGGATTGTTTATGATCTTTGCAGGACCGTCAGTTCCGAACCCTACAGAAATACTGGAAAAGAATTATTTTATTGAATTGCTGAAATTTGCAAAGGAACATTTTAATTATGTTCTTTTGGATTGCGCACCGATTGGCGCTGCCATTGATGCGGCCGTGATTGCAAAGCACTGTGATGGTGCAATACTTGTTATTTCTCAGGGGATGGCAAGCAGCCGTATGATTCAGAATGTCAAAAAGCAGCTGGAAGTGTCCGGAGTCCGGATTCTTGGTGCTGTTTTAAATAAAGTCAAGATGAAGAAGAACAGCTATGAGAATGGCTATTATGGAAGCTATTATGGTGGCTACTATGGAAGCTATTATGGCAAGAAGGAAGAGAAAACGAAAGAATGAAAAGATTTCATGAGTCATCAGAAAAACTGCATAATGTATTGTATTTTTTGTCTGGTGCCATGGCAGTTATACTCGTTTTGATTATTGTCATTGGAGTACAGACCAAAGCACAAAGTGGTGGTTATGATACCAATGAGGATGGGGTGTTGAATCCACAGCAGGGACAGCCGCAGGTATCTGCAACTGATACGCAGTCGACAGAGAAAACAGAAAAGTGGCAGGAGGGAACAATTACCTACAAGGGAAAGGATTACCATTATAATTCCAATCTCCGGATTTTTCTTATGATGGGAATTGATAATGATGACCCGGTTACGACAGCACCCGATCATACCAATGGTGGACAGTCTGATGCGATGTTTCTTCTGGTTGTGGATTCTTTGAATCAGAAACTGCAGGTAATTTCTATCAATCGTAACACGATGACGGATATTAAGCTCTGCGACAAAGAAGGATACAGTATGGGAACGATTCAGGGACAGATTTGTCTGCAACATGCATTTGGAGATGCCAAGCGCATCAGTTGTCAACGCAGTGTAGATGCCGTGGCAAATTTGTTTGGAAATATTCCAATCAGTGGATATCTGGCTATGAACATGGGCGCAATTCCTACAATGAATGATGCAGTAGGCGGTGTGAAGGTAAAGGTTTTACAGGATATTTCCTATCCGGATCGTAATGTGAAACTTCATAAGGGAGATAAGGTAACCCTGAATGGAGAGGAAGCTTATTGCTATCTCAGAGGAAGAGATGTTAAGAAATACGACAGTGCTTCTGATCGTTTGCGCCGCGAGGAGCAGTACATCGTTGCTTATATGGACCGGTTAAAGGTCTTGACAGCAGATGATCCTTCCATCGTTATGGGAGTGTATAACTCAATCGAAGATTATCTGGTTACAAGCGTGGATTTTTCCAGCCTGATCAATGAACTTATGAGTTATGATTTTAATGATGATGATATGTATACCGTACCGGGAGAAACCGTTCAGGGTGATGAGTACGAAGAGTATCATGTGGATGAAGATGCCATGCAGGACATGATCATGAATGTTTTTTATACGCCGGTTTCTTAAAGAGTTGGAATCGGTACGATTTTTGGTATCCAGTGCGCGCGCACTTGATATAGATGCTACATACTATACTTTTGAGGAAAGGAGGTTGATACAGATGAAGAAAGTTGTTGCGAGTATGCTTGCAATGTTACTGGTGCTCTCTATGGGAACCACAGTATTTGCATTTCCGTCTCCTAATAACCAGACTGCGTTAGAGGAACTGGCAAAACAGTGGGACAGCAATGTCTCAGATGTATCAGCATACAATTCCAATAATAATATTGTATCTGTTACACGTGCAAAACCGACCACAGATCAGATAACCAGGGCAAACACTGCCGCAAAGCAGGCAAGTAAGGATGCTGAGGTTCTTGGTATGACAGATTTATCTGTAGGCAAAAATGTAAATACTTCCAAAGGTATTCGTCTGACATTCAGCGTACCAGGGGTAAAATCTACAGATAAAGTATATGTACTCCACCAGTTGTCAACAGGTGAGTGGGAGACATTGAAGCCAACCAGTATTTCAAATGGTCAGGTTACTGTGACATTGTATTCATTTTCACCGGTTGCAATCGTTCGTTATCCTTCGAATGTAAATGTACCGGTCAGTGATCCAATCAAGAATCAGACTGAAAATAATACAAATAATACAGAGTCAAACAATAACAGTCATAATACGACAGGAGATTCACAGAATAATTCACAGACGTTCAACCCGAATAATAATAATTCGCAGACGAACAATAACAGTCAGACAAATAATCAGAACAATCCGGTTAATGTAAAGCAGAATGTTACGGTAAATTACCCGGATAGTGATGATGATGGCAGTTACGACGAAGGTTATAATGATGGATATTCTGATGGAAAGTCAGATGCAAAGTCTGCTGGAAAAACAAGTTCTTACACAACAGGAACAAATGGAGGAAGTACCAATGGTGCAGTGGCGGCAGTTGGTATGACATCCCCAAAGACAGGAGCTTCTGTGCCTGCATTACCAATTCTTGCGGTAGCAGTTGTAGCAGGAATCATCGTGTGCGGCAGAAAAGCTGCTAAAAATTAATCACTGGATACAAGCAGTATGTAGGATCTATAAACGGATTCTCCGTGGAAGGAGAACAAATACAAAAGGCGGTGGAAAGGAATCTACCGCCTTTGTAAAATGTGAGAAGTATAAGATGGAAAAGAACGAAAAGACAACAAAGAAAAAAGAAAAAAGAAAATTTAATATCTATAAGCTATTTACGGTATTATTAGCAGCAATATTACTTGTGATTGTTGGCTATATGCTTCGGAACTGGATTGTGGAACGAAATGCCCAGAAACAGTATGAAGATCTTGCAGAAAGTGTGAACCGGCTGCAAAATCAGGTCAGCGACAATGCCATTACGCCCGCAGGTGACCGGCAGGATGCCAGCACAGAGGTAATGGAAACAGAGGATGCACAGGAAGAAAGTGACAGTGTAATCGCAGGCGTTGATATTCCGCAGAAACAATTGGACTGGAACGAACTGGCAAAGGTAAATCCGGATATTTACGCATGGATTTATATACCTGGAACACAGGTGGATTATCCGGTGTTACAGCATCCAACCGACAATACCTATTATCTGAATTACAATATGAATGGAACCAGGGGATATCCTGGATGTATATATACAGAAAAGGAAAACAGTAAGGATTTTACGGATTTTAATACGGTTATGTATGGACATAACATGCGCAACAAAACCATGTTTGAGACGCTCCATTACTATGAAGACAAGGCTTTTTTCGTCAATAATCCGTATGTATATGTATACAGGGGAGACAGGGTACTGGTGTATGAGATTTTTGCGGCATACACAGCAGGCAACGAACATATCCTGTATTCTTATGATTTCCAGACGCAGGAAGGCAGACAAAATTATGTGGACCTGATTGAAAAAGGCGCATCTGGCAATCTGCGCGATGATGTGGAAGTTACTGGGGACAGCCATATTCTGACACTTTCCACCTGTATTAGTGGAAAAGCTAAAAATCGTTATTTAGTACAGGCAGTGTTGCTCAATGAGGATGATTTATGATGCAATGCAAAGTGGAAATGGAATCAAATCTGATTTTAGATGCAGTGTCCGGATTGCAGTTTTACGACGGCGCGGATGTATATATCAGGGAACTGCTTGCAAATGCCATTGATGCCTGTAATACCCGGGCAGCACTGGAGTACAGCTGGGGTACCGAGTTTCTGGAAATGGAAGAGGCGCGTATGATGAACTCCATGCGACCTCCATATCAGCCGAAGATTTCAATTGTGTATAATTCCATGACGCAGAGACTGACGGTGGAGGACAATGGAATCGGTATGAATGGCCAGGACATCGAGCGATATGTATCCAAAGTTGGAAAGAGTTATTATACGAGTGAGTCGTTTGGAAGGCAGCAGCTGGATTATGAACCGGTTTCGCAGTTTGGCATGGGGATGATGTCGTGCTTTACCGTTTCAAGGGCAATGTTGATTGAGGCAAAGAAAGACAAGTGTGTGAATACTGCATGGAATATCGCAGATCAGCAGGACATTGAAGCAATCACCGCAAAGTGGTTAGAGGGAACCGATGAGATTGAATATATCACATCCAACCGTGGCACATCAGGAACAAAGATTACTTTAGTGTTAAAACCGCAGTATGCCATGCGCCTGACACATCAGGGAATGGTGCAGGCGGTCCGGCGTTATCTGATGTATCCGCCGTTTCCAATCGAGGTTGTGTATGACCAGAAGAAAGCCGTTCTCGAAGACCCGAATCCGATTTTAGATAATCCCCTTGCCGATATTGCCGGTATTGTATCGATCCCGATTGCGGATGAGGAACTGGAAGGCTTTATCTGGCTATACAATGGTAAATACGAACGGATGCGGGTGGAATCCCGGCTGTATCAGCAAAATTTTCTGGTGGCTGAAGGGGAGGCGTGCAATGGACTGCAGCCGGAATGGGTGCAGCATATGTCCTGCCGGCTTCATCTGAAAAAGCGTTTTCTGACACTTCCGATGAATCGTTCTGGATTGGTAAAGGATGAAAAATACCAGCAGCTTCGGGAAAAAATCGGGCAGAAAATTGTAAAGTATTTTACCAAAAGTCCGCTGACTTTGAACCTGTATCTCAGTGATGGAAAGAAAAGTGTGCTGACAGAGTATGAATCTGAGATGGAATTACTTGCCAAAGCGGTGACGGTTGATGTATTCTTAAAAGGTCAGACAGTGGAACTGCCGATTGATACAATTGTGCATGGTTTTGAGGGAAAAGCCATTCGGATTGCATTTATTACACAGGGACTGTTTGATTATTATCGAAAAAATTATCAGATGGATTTTCGAAGGTTCTTAAAAGAAAATAAGCTGATTGTTTTTGAAAAGAACCGGGATATTTTCTGCCAGATGATGGCACCTTACCGGAAGTCGCAAAGATACATTATCAGTGATTGCCCGGGAATCATTTACGATGAGATGGTAGCTGATTTCCACATGGTGCGCAGTGTTGTAGCGTATCGAAACACATATCGTCTGCGCCCACCGAAGTTGGGCTATGATGAAATATTCTGTTATGTGACGAATAATCAGAGTGGAATTCTGGATATTATAATCAATGAGGACCACATGCTTGCAAAGATGCTGGCACCGGTGCAGTATCATCCCAAAGTACACCGGATGATGGCAGTAATTAAAGAAAATATCAAGCAGCGTATTTTAAATGCACAGAAGCGTTGGGACAAAATCGTTGATTTTGGTGGCTGTTTTATAGATGAGTGGAATGATGCCAAAAATATTGCGACAGTACAGGCCATGTGGTGTCTGGAGGATGATTTTGTGGTTTCGTTAAATGAATATGTCTCATCGGTGTTAAATAACCGGGAACGGGCAGAATTAGGACTGATCGCATTTGAGTTTCACAGAGATGATTTTATTAACTGGTGGTTTGTGCCGGGAGCATAGACGAAATGAGGGAAGAGATGGAAGAGCGTATAATCGAGGAAATCGGGCAGGAGAGCCAGAGTGAGCAGGCGAGCCAGAGTGAGATAGTAGAAACACAGAAAGAAACAGTGTCAGAAGCTGATAACAAAGAAAAAAATAAGCGTCCGGCGTGGAAGGAAGTATTGAGCTGGTGTCTGACACTTTTGGCAGCTTTTGTACTGGCGCTTGCATTAAAAAATTATGTAATTATCAATGCAACGGTTCCGACAGGTTCCATGGAAAATACCATCGAGCCGGGAGATGACCTGTTTGGATTTCGTCTTGCATACAAATTTTCAGAGCCGGAGAGAGGTGATATTGTCATCTTTAAATTCCCGGATGATGAAAGTCAGAAATATGTGAAGCGTGTAATCGGACTTCCAGGTGAGAAAGTCACTATCACGGAAGGTAAGATTTACATAAATAATTCCGACGTATCGTTGGAAGAAGATTATCTCAAAGAAGACTGGGTGCGTGCGACCGGGCCATTTTCATTTGAGGTGCCGGAAGATTCGTATCTTGTTTTGGGAGATAACCGAAACGATTCGTATGATGCCAGATACTGGGAGAATACATATGTAACAAAAGATGAGATCATTGGAAAAGCGTATTTTACGTACTATCCATTCTCACGATTTGGAAGCCTGTATCAGTAATGTACGACAAAATAGAAAAGGAGGCAGTGTAATCATGCCAGAAAATGCAAGTTGTAGTGGGGCAGCAACCTGCTCAAAAGAAAGTTGTGAAGGATGTGCAAGCAAACAGAATCCGCAGAGCATGTTAGAAGCGATGAATGCTTATTCGGATGTTAAGCATGTCATTGGAGTTGTCAGTGGAAAAGGAGGCGTTGGTAAGTCATTTGTGACAGCGTCTCTTGCAGTCAAGATGGCAAAAGCCGGATATAAAGTAGGAATTCTTGATGCGGATATCACAGGTCCATCCATTCCCAAGATGTTTGGAGCACATGGACAGGTGGTCGGTGATGACAAGGGAATGTATCCTTATGAAACAAAGGAAGGAATCAAGATCATTTCCATCAATCTTTTGATGGAAGACGAGGAAGCACCGGTTGTATGGAGAGGACCGGTAATTGCCGGAGCAGTAAAGCAGTTCTGGAATGAGACTGTCTGGGGCGATGTAGACTATTTATTTGTTGATATGCCACCAGGAACCGGTGATGTACCGCTTACGGTATTCCAGTCACTTCCAGTGGATGGAATCGTCATTGTGACATCTCCACAGGAGCTGGTTCAGATGATCGTTAAAAAGGCATTTAATATGGCGAATATGATGCATATACCGGTACTTGGTGTGGTTGAGAACTTCAGTTATCTGAAATGCCCGGATTGTGGCAAGCAGATTAAGCTGTTTGGAGAAAGTCATATCGACGAAGTTGCAGCGGGACTTGGAACTAAGGTTCTTGGAAAGCTGCCACTGGATCCGGAATATGCACAGCATGCGGATGCAGGCGAGTTTTACCAGATGGAGAATTCGTATCTGGATGATGCAGTGAATGTACTGAAAAATATTTAAAATGAAAGGCATTGCCTCTATCATTTCGATAAAGTCAATGCCTTTTTGTTTTATACCTGAATTCGATCTGCAATTTCATTGCCCAGAGCAAATCGCTCACCCTGCACACCTACGATCATTCCGGTCTGAAGCTTCTGAATAATCCGGATGCTTTTGCCTTCTTCCACATGATGACGGTGTAGGAACTCTACGACCTCCGGTAATCCAAGTAACCATTTGATTGTATAACTTTCCCCACTCTTAGCTTTTGACAATGCCTGCATAGTAATCCCTCCCTCTACAAAAATGCCTGCACTTCATTTATATATTGGCTCTATTATAGGAAGTTTATACGCGGTTAGTCAATTGCGAATTTCCTTATTTTTCTGCAACTGAAATAAGGTGTGACTGATCTGAAAATGTGCTCATTTGTTCCATTTTTCGCCGGTGAGATAATAGTTTTCCCAATAGCAGAAATCTCTTTCCACAAGATCCTTCGAGTTATTTTCCATATGGTCTGGCCATAAGTTTTCACTCAGATAATAGGTAGAGTTTTCATATCCACCACCTTTATGAGTTACTTCATCAATCGGATCATCCCAGGTACAATCTATGTAATACCATTTGCCATCAAGTTGCACTTGATTCCATGCATGGCCGCCACCATTTCCGGTTCCTGTTACAAATCTGCAGGGTATTCCTTCTGCGGTTGCCATGGTGTAAAAGGCGAGCGCATAGCTGTTACATACACCTTCATGTTCCATAAGAACACCTTTGACTGCACTTGCCCATCCTGGTCGGGGGGTCAAATCTCTCGAATAATAATTTGCATGATAAATCAGATAATCATGTATTGCTCGGACTTTTTGGTCATCCGTCATATCGGGTGTGATGATCTGATTAAGAATCTGGAACATAGTATCTAATACTTCTTTACAATCCGCATTTAGACCATTGGTATTTTGCGTCTGTAATATTTTTTTCATCGAGTAATGCATACTAACTTTTTGTGTATACTCATAGTTGCCACTTTTTATTTTGAAAACATGCTCACCCGGTTCATAGGTTATTTGATCTTTCAAAGGCTGATCATCCACATATAATTGAACGCCAGAAGCGTTGCAGTCAGATGGAGACAGACCAAACAGGACTTTTTTGTAAGAAACACTTTCTCCGGCATAAATTGCCTGGCCTTGCCAGTCTGGAGTATAGGTGTTGAGAAGAAGTTTCATCATTCTTTCTACAGACATACAGGTAATCGTTACTTTTTTATCCCATTCTCCGTATTCTACATAAAAGTCTGCCGTTCCTTCAAATTTTATCTTTGGACTATAGCAATGTGTATTAAAATCATCAATGATTGGGAAATGGGTTGTTAACTGCACCTGGCTGGTATCATATTTTTTTGATGCTAACTGCAATTTTCCACTTTGACCGGTTAAAAATATCTTTTGTTTTAAGTAAACATCTTTTTTCTTTGCGGGAATAACGGTAATGGTGTAGCATGTTTTTTTCTTGCCACTTTTTATTGTGATCTTTGTCACACCCAGACGCAATGTTTTTACAGTTCCTTTTGCGGATACGGTCGCAACCTTTTTATTTGAACTTGAAAAACTACAATTTTTATAGCCATATGGAACTTGTATAATGCCTTTTCTGCCACATATGATTTGCGAATCATCTTCAATTTTTTTTATGGAAGATGCAAGTATCTCATTGACTGGTATTGGCGCCATTTGAAGTGGGGCAAACAGCATCGAAAAGGCTAATATGAATGCCAGCCATTTTTTGCTTATTTTTTTCATAACGGTTCTCCTTACATTTTTGATTGCAAAAATATCTGTAAAACAAACAATCCCCATCATATGATGAGGATGGCCATACATACGCTTTATTTGATGCGTTTAAAGGTAACTGTTTTTGGAACTCCGGCTTTCTTGATTTTCTTTACAATCGTATTATAATTTTTCTTTGTTGCCTTGATTTTAAAGACGGCTTTCTTATTAATTCCCTGAAATGCATTTTCTCCAACAGATTTTATATTTCCTTTGATGGTAATACTCTTTAAATTTTTAGCGCCTTTGAAGGCTTCTTTTCCAATGCTCTGAATGGTTGACGGTAATGTAACTTCGGTAATACCAGTTCCATTGCTGTTATCTATTGCATAATTACCAATG
>ERZ1026862.1944-NODE-1944-length-11356-cov-4.553668_pt1 | contig 11356 bp, 11 predicted proteins | sample MGYA00380161_ERZ1026862 | MGnify/ENA primary metagenome ERZ1026862 (study PRJEB33269, sample SAMEA4719797) | human gut metagenome | biome: human-associated habitat; feature: organic feature; material: feces | place: Cameroon | collected 2013-10 ... | reverse complement strand
GATAAAATGCGTAAGGCTTGGCTTTGCCAAGCCAGTGGATTTGTTCGGCGGAAAAGCCCCTTTAGGGGATTTTCCGACGTTCTTCTTACGGCTGCTGATTTATGCTCTTTACCTTGAGCCTTGCGGCTGCCCGGGCGAGGGTCATCTGCGCCGCGTGGAATTCCTTTATGCTCCGCTTCTGGAGGATAGCCTCCTTGGCGGCGGCAGCGGCTTCCCGGGCGCGGTTGGCGTCGATCTCGTCGGGGCGCTCCGCGGAATCCACCAGCACCAGGACTTCGCCGTCCTCCACCTTGACAAGCCCGGAGGACACCGCCGCGACCTGATTCTCGCCGCCGGGTACGCGGTAGGTCATTATTCCCGGGACTACTGCGCTGATTATGTCGCAGTGCCCTGCGAGTATCCCGTACTGCCCGTCCGAAGTCGGCACTATCAGCGATTCGCAGTCGCCCTCGTAGAACGTATTAGATGCCGCCAGGATATGCGTCTTGAATGTGTTCATGGCGCGCTCCTTACAGCTTTGCTGCCTTTGCAACAACGTCGTCGATCGTGCCGACATTGTAGAATGCCGCCTCGGGGTACTTATCCATCTCGCCGGAAACGATCGCCTGGAATCCCTTGATGGTTTCCGTCAGCGGAACGTAGATTCCGGGGATTCCCGTGAACTTCTCCGCAACATGGGTCGGCTGCGCCAGGAAACGCTGTATCTTTCTCGCTCTGGTGACCACCTGCTTATCCTCGTCGGAAAGCTCGTCCATACCCAGTATCGCGATGATATCCTGGAGCTCGTTGTACTTCTGGAGTATCTCCTGCACGGTACGCGCGGTTTCGTAGTGATCCTTGCCCACGATGTCAGCCTCGAGTATTCTCGATGTGGAAGCCAGAGGGTCTACCGCCGGGTAAATACCCTGCTCGGCTATCTTACGGCTGAGGACCGTGGTGGCGTCTAGATGTGTGAACGTGGTTGCCGGAGCCGGGTCGGTGAGGTCGTCCGCCGGGACGTATACCGCCTGGACGGAGGTTACGGAACCGCTCCTGGTGGAGGTGATACGCTCCTGGAGCGCGCCCATCTCCTCGGACAGGGTGGGCTGGTAGCCTACCGCGGAGGGCATTCTGCCCAGCAGCGTGGATACCTCGGAGCCTGCCTGTACGAAACGGAATATGTTGTCGATGAACAGCAGCACGTCCTTGTGCTGGACATCACGGAAATACTCCGCCATGGTCAGTCCGGACAGCGCCACGCGCATACGCACGCCGGGGGATTCGTTCATCTGACCGAATACCAGCGCGGTCTTGTCGGAAACTCCGCTCTCGCGCATTTCGTTCCACAGGTCGTTACCCTCACGGCTTCTCTCGCCGACGCCGGTGAACACGGAGTATCCGCCGTGCTCCATGGCAACGTTGTGGATAAGCTCCTGAATGAGCACCGTCTTGCCGACGCCCGCGCCGCCGAACAGTCCTATCTTACCGCCCTTGGGGTAGGGCTCCAGCAGGTCGATGACCTTGATACCGGTTTCCAGTACCTGCGCCACCGGCTGCTGCTCCTCGAATCCCGGTGCCTTGCGGTGTATCTCCCAGCGCTCGCCGTCGGCAAGTTCGCCCTCGCCGTCGATGGGCTCGCCCAGTACGTTGAACATACGTCCCAGGGTGCGGTCGCCCACCGGCACGCTTATCGCCTTCCCGGTGGAGGTGACTTCCATTCCTCTTGCGAGGTTCTCGCTTGCGCCCAGCAGTATGCAGCGGACTCTGTCCTTGCCGGTGTGCTGTGCGACTTCCATCACGCGCTGCTTTCCTCTTACGTTTACCGTCAGCGCTTCCTTTATCTTAGGCAGTTCGCCCGGGGCGAACATGCAATCTATTACCGGTCCTGAGATCTGTGTTATCTTACCTGTACTCAATGTCCGCACGCCTCCTCACTTTTCTTCTTTGCGAGCTTCCTCTTCTGCGCCTTCGCGCCGGAGGATATCTCGGTTATCTCCTGGGTGATCGCAGCCTGCCGCGAGCGGTTGTACTGCACTGAAAGCTCACCCAGCAGCTTTTCCGCGTTCTGGTTCGCGGAATTCATCGCCGTCATTCGCGCGTTCTGCTCTGCGCAGAAGCTGTCTACCAGCGCGCTGTAGATGTATCCCGAAACGTAGCTCGGCACCAGCGTCGCCAGCACCGCCTCGATGGACGGCGTGAATTCAAACGGCTTTGTTATTGCCTTCTCGGTGGTGTTGTCCGCGAATATCTTACGGTGGAAGGGCAGCAGCCTGTCGGTCTTTGCCTCCTCGAACATACCGTTGCGGATATCCGTGTAGACCACGAATATCTTGCAGACCTCCTCCTGCTCGAACAGCTCCAGCAGGGTGGAGCTTATCTCCCGGGCGCGCTGCATTGTGGGATTCTGCGCCGTGTAGAGAAAGCTCTTCTCCACCGGTATCCCGTGGTGCGCGAAGTACTGTCTGCCGTATTCGCCGACCACGAACAGCCTTGTGTCCGGGTGCTCCTTCAGCATTTTCTCGGCCTCGCGGATAACGTTCTGGTTGTACATGCCGGCAAGTCCCTTGTCGGCGGTTATCACCAGGCAGGCGTAGGGTCCGGTCAGCGTGTGGGCGCCGTCCTCGGGGTAGAACCAGCGGCTCTCCGCCTCCTTCTTGGAGGTACGGAAGATTCGCTTAATCTCGCCCTTTATCGCCTCGAAGTAGGGGCGCGTGTGGTCCAGCTCGGACTTTGCCTTGCGCATTTTCGTGGAGGCTATCAAGTACATCGCGTTGGTTATCTTCTGAGTATCCCGGACGCTCTTTATGCGGTCCTTTATCTCTTTCGTGTTAGCCATAGCGCACCGCCTTAATTGCCGTTACGCTCCAGGAAGCGCTGTGCGAATTCCAGCAGGGACTTTCTCTCCTCCTCGGAGGTTTCGCCGGTGCGGTCTATCTTCTCGCAGAGGTCGGGTATTTCCGCCGCCGCTGCGTCGAGCATATCCCGGCTGAACTGCGGTATCCTGTCCACCGGAACGTCCTGGAACACATGTCCCATAGCGGCGGTCAGCAGAATGACCTGCTCGTGCTGCTTGTAGGGATTGTACTGCTTCTGGCGCAGTAATCTCATCAGACCCTGACCGTAGCGCAGCTGTTTCTTGGTGGCTTCGTCCAGGTCGCTGGAGAACTGCATGAATACCTCCATCTCGCGGTACTGCGCGAGGTCCAGACGGATAGCGCCGGTAGCCTTCTTCATTGCCTTGGTCTGGGCTGCGCCGCCGACACGGGATACGGAAAGTCCGACGTTTACCGCCGGGCGCTGACCGGAGTGGAACAGGTCGCTCTCCAGGAATATCTGACCGTCGGTAATGGAGATTATGTTTGTAGGAATGTACGCGGATACGTCGCCTGCCTGGGTCTCTACTATCGGCAGGGCGGTCATGCTGCCGCCGCCCAGCGCGTCGGAGAGGTGCGCGGAACGCTCCAGCAGACGGGAATGCAGGTAGAATACGTCGCCGGGGTAGGCTTCACGTCCCGGGGAGCGCTCCAGCAGAAGGCTCAGGGTACGGTAGGCTACCGCGTGCTTGGACAGGTCGTCATAAACTATCAGCACGTCCCTGCCGTGGTTCATGAAGAACTCGCCCATCGCACAGCCGGAATACGGCGCGATGTACTGTAACGTCGCGGAGTCGCTGGCGGTGGCGTTGACGATTATCGTGTAATCCATCGCGCCATGCCTGCGGAGGTTTTCGGCGAGCTGTGCGACTGACGAAGCCTTCTGACCGATGGCAACGTAAATGCAGACAACTCCCTTGCCCTTCTGGTTGAGGATAGTATCCAGGGCGATGGCGGTCTTACCGGTCTGGCGGTCGCCGATTATCAGCTCACGCTGACCCCTGCCTATCGGGAACATGGAGTCTATGGACAGCAGTCCGGTTTCCATAGGGCGGTTGACCGGCTGGCGGTCGATAATGCCCGGCGCCGGATTCTCGATGGGGTAGTAGTCCTCCTGGGCTATCGGACCCTTGCCGTCCACCGGCTCGCCGAGGGCGTTTATTACACGTCCCAGGAACGCTTCGCCGACCGGGATTCCGGCTACCTTCTTGGTGCGGCGCACCATGCTGCCCTCGGTGATCTCGCTCTCGTCGCCGAAGATTACGCAGCCGATCTCGTCCTCCTTGAGGTCGAGTATCATGCCCTTGATCCCGCACTCGAACAGCAGTATCTCGCCGTACTCCGCGTCCTCAAGTCCGCTGATGGTCGCGATTCCGTCGCCGACGGTGAGGACGGTTCCGACTTCCTCGTCCCGGGGCACCGGCTCGAAGTCCTCTATCGCCTGGCGTATCATCGGCAGGACGTCCTGCTTACCGCGGATAGCCTCGCTTATGCTCTCCTTGAGCTGCTTTGCGCGGCCCTCGGCGCTCCAGTCGAATATGCGGTCGAGATTCCACTTGTAGGTGGAGGTGCCGATCTCGATACGGAAGCCGTCGCGCACGCTGTCGTCCTTCTTCGGGATAACGGCAACGGCGGCGTTGTATTTCTTCTCCAGGAACTCCTGGACCTTTTTAAGCTGTTCGTCCGTGGGAGTTTCACGGCTGTAAATGAACGCTTCGACCTCGACTTTTCTGATCTCGTGTTCTGTCATCAGTCATTACTCCTTTCCGGATTCATCAAAGCTGTCATACGCGCTGCCGGAGGGTACAAGCAGCTTGTCCACAGCGGCGGATACCATATCCTCGATCTGCGCGTTTGCTTCCTGGAGGATCTTGTTCTTCTCCGCCAGGGCTGCCTTTCTTGCGTCGTCGATGATGTGCTGCTTCTCCTGCTGGGCGTCGGCGATGTGAGCCTTTGCGGCGGCGTCAGCGTCAGCCATAGCCTTCTTCTTCAGCTCTGCTGCCTCGTCCTGAGCCTTCTCGACCAGCCCGGAGTATTTCTGCTGCTCGGCTTCTGCGGCGGCGAGCTTGTCGGTCGCAGCCTTGTCCATGTCCTTGTAGTAAGCCTCGCGCTTTGCCATGAAGTTCTTGACCGGCTTGTAGAGCAGCAGCCACAGTCCGCCGGCGAGAATGATGAAATTGAACAGGTGCAGCAGTATCTGCTGCCAGTCTACATTCAGAGGGATTCCCATAAAATTACCCCCTTACAGTACGAAGATGATGAGTATTGCAACAACCAGGGCGTAGATGATCGCGGTCTCGATGAATACCAGACCAAGCATCATGTTGGTACGGATCTTGTCGGCAGCCTCGGGCTGACGGGAAATGCCCTCGGAGGACTTTGCAGTAGTAAGACCCATGCCTATGCCGGCGCCGCATGCTGCGATACCTACGCAGATACCTGCTGCGATCGCCTTGCTGCCGGTGGAGCTGGTGTCAGCGGCTGCCTGGTCAGCCTCCTGGGAAACTGTCGTGCCGTCAGTGGGAGCAGGCTCGGGCTTGTCGGAAGCGGCGAAAGCCACCAGGCTGCACAGTGCGCATACCATCAGCGCAACGATACCACATACTACTAATTTCTTTACAGATCTCTTCATGGTTATTTCCTCCATAACTATTGTTCGTTAAAATTATTCTTTACCTGTTGATTTGGAAACGAGCTTTTTCGCTGACTTGAGCGGCGGCTCGGATACCTCGCCGTAGAACATCGCCGTCAGCATGGTGAGTACATACGCCTGGATAAGCGCATGCAGCAGCGTGAACATGATACCCACGAATACCGGGAGAACAAAGCTCAGGCTGATGTTGTAGTAGACAAGCTCCGTTACCAGCAGACCGCTGAGAAGCGCGCCGAAAAGACGGAAGCTCATCGAGATGGGCAGCGAGAATTCCTTGAGGGTGCGTCCCACGCCCTTGATCTTCGCGCCGGCGATACCTCCGCTGAGGATCACCAGATAGGACAGACAGCCCAGCATGATCGCCGCGTTGATATCCGACAGGGGGGCAGGAAGTGAGATCGTGCCTCCCACGGTGGTAGGCGCCTGTATTCCGAAAAGCTCGAACAGCGTTCCGACGAAGATGTAGACTCCGGCGGAGAATACATACGCTCCCAGGAATGTGTTCCGGTGGGGGCTGCTGGTCTTTGCGAGGTTGTCGAAGAATCCGACGAGCTGCTCGAGGATCATCTGGAATTTACCGGGTACCATCTTGAATCTAGGTATCACGAAAATGCGTATTATCGCCGCCGCGATCAGCAGCACGCCGCATACGACCAGAGATGAGATGTACGCCGGATTCACGTCCTTTATACCAAACAGGCTCACCTTGTTTGTACCGTGCAGCACCGCGTCGCGCATGACCACCTTGATGGATTCCGACTCGCCGCTGCCGCCCACAACGAGCGCCGCAACGAGCACTACGACCATCAGTGCCACCCATACGACGATGAACACCGCACGTTTCTTTTTGCTCATATACTTTCTCCTTTCTGTTTCTCTATATATGAACCGCAGTCAGCGGTTATTGTCATGATTCCTGCTGCTCGTGAATGAACATCAGGCAGAAGCTTACCGAAAGCAGTCCGCAGCAGACCCATATCGTTCCCTGCCCGGTCATTGTCGAGAGCACGCTGCCCAGACCTGCGCCCACCGCGAATACGCCGATGACCCCGAAGTAGGTCAGCGCCTTTTCAAGGGTGCCGCGGTCGTGGCTGCGGAACCAGGCGCACAGGGATTCCATTCCGCTGCGCATGTTGCCTATGCACATCGTGCTGGCGTAGGGCTGCCCGTGTATCTTGTGGAACGTCTGCACCTGGAGCGCGCAAACGAAGGATACCAGCGCGTTCGCCAGGGGGTCGAGATATTCCGGGATAAATCCCACGATGAACAGCAGGATTATCTCCTCGATAAGCACTATCTGCCGCCAGTGTATCTTCTCCTGCCGGCGGTAGTGGACGTGCACCAGCTCCGCCACCGCAATTCCCAGCAGGAACGAGAGCACCGGCACGAGGTATTTCACTACCGAGCCCCAGTCCCCCCGGAACAGCGCCGAGGACATCAGCACTATGTTACCGGTCTGGGCGTTGGCGAAAACTCCGCCGCGGCAGCAGTATGTATATGCGTCCTGGAATCCGCCGGAGAGTATTATAAACACCGCCGAGCGGAATTTATCGGACATCTGTCCGTGGAATCCATTGCGTTTCATTCGGTCCACCTCAGAGCGTGTGCTCTATTACTGTATGCCCCGGAGGAGCTTTTCGGCACTGACTATTCTGGTGCAGAGCGCCAGTACCGTGACCGCGGTTTCCGCGTCGGAAAGCTCCGCGAAGCTGGGTGCGATACGGATATTCCGGTCGTCGGGGTCGTATCCTCCCGGGAATGTCGCGCCGGTGGGGGTGAATTTCACGCCGTATTCAGCGCACATCGCGACGACCGCCCGGGCGCAGCCGGGAAGCGTGTTGAACGAGATGAAGTAGCCGCCGGTGGGCTTAGTCCAGTCGGCGATGCCGAGTCCGTCAAGCTGGCTGCCGAGGACCTCCAGCACCTTCTCAAACTTCGGGCGGAGGATATCCGCGTGCTTTTTCATGTGGGCGCGAATCCCGGCGCTGCTGCGGAAGAACCGTGCGTGGCGCAGCTGATTCAGCTTATCCGGACCGATGGTCGCGAACTTCAGGAAGGACTTTATATCTATCAGGTTCGCGGAACTTGCCGCGACCGCGGAGATACCCGAGCCCGGGAAGGAGATCTTGCTGGTGGAGCAGAACTCATACACCAGGTCGGCGTTGCCAGCCTTCTCGCATTCCCCGATGATGTCCGGGATAGTGGCGCATTCCCCGGAGAAGCAGTGCACGCAGTAGGCGTTGTCCCAGAATATGCGGAAATCCGCTGCGGCAGGCTTCAGCGCCGCGAATCTGCGGACGGTTTCGTCGCTGTAGACCACGCCGGTAGGGTTCTGGTATTTGGGCACGCACCAGATTCCCTTGATGGAAGCGTCGGAGCTTACCAGCCGCTCTATCATGTCCATGTCCGGACCGTCATCGTGCATGGGGACGGGGATCATCTCAAACCCGAAGTGCTCGGTTATCGCGAAGTGGCGGTCGTATCCCGGGACGGGGCAGAGGAACTTACGGTCCTTTACCTCCTGCCAGGGGGTGCCGCCGCAGATACCGTCGGTCATTCCGTGGCTTACCAGCTGGTACATCAGCGTGAGGCTGCTGTTTCCTCCGACGATGGTGTGGACGGAGTGCGTCCCCATCATGTGCGCCAGTATCCGCTTCGCCTCGGGTATTCCGTCAAGTCCGCCGTAGTTGCGGCAGTCCTGACCGTTCTCGCTGTCGAGTACGCTGTGGTGGTCGAGCACGTCCAGCATTTTCAGGGACAATGCCAGCTGCTCCTTCGAGGGATTCCCCCGGGAGAGGTCAAGCGATATGCCCCGGAGCTTTTCCAGCTCCTGCCTGCATTTCTTCGCTTCGCCGGAAAGCTCCCCGGCGTTCATTGCGCTGTATAACATCAGTCTGCCTCTTTCCTTTGTCGTGTCGCCGGGCGTCCCCGGTCTTTTTACCGGACTTTATTATAATACTTTGCCAGAAAAAAATAAAATCTTTTTTTGAAATGTTCGCAATATCATCATGATATACCTGAGTATAGCCGTGACAAAAAATTAACATACATAATCTTGAGCATATAAACTATTGCTGCTTTGCGAGGAAAGGTCACATTCCCCTTGACAATGGCACGAAATCTGAGTATAATTGATTTGTCAGTCCCGTTAACGGGAGATATTATAATGTAGGGCAGGGGCTTCGGCGGACTGCCCGTGAACAGAGGAGAAACAAGATGAAAAAGTTCCTGTCAGTTATTCTTGCGGCGTCCATGCTGCTGTCCCTGACCGCGTGCGCCGGAAATGAAAGCAGCACCTCCGACAGCTCCACCTCCACGGAGAGCGCGGACAGTTCCACTGCGGAGAGCCAGACCACTGCGGAGGGCGCTTCCACCGCGGATAGCACTGCTTCCGAGCCGGCGCAGACGGAGGAATCCGACGCCGAGGACACACGCACTGACTATGAGAAGATGGTGGACCGTTCCCTGCTTTCCACCGGCAACATGACCAGAATGGCGAACGTATTCAAGCGCGCCCAGAACGGCGAGCCGATAACCGCGGCGTACATAGGCGGCTCCATCACCGAGGGCTACAACGCAGGCACCACGGAGTTCTACGCCAAGACCTGCACCGACCTGCTCCAGAGCTACTTCCCGGATTCCACCGTCACCGGAGTGAACGCCGGAATAAGCGGCACGCCCTCCCTGCTCGGTAATCTCCGCCTGGAGCGCGACGTGCTCTCCGCCGACCCGGATATCGTGTTCGTGGAGTTCGCCGTTAACGACGGACAGGAGAGCGACTACAAGAACGCGTACGAGAGCCTTGTGCGCACCCTGCTCACCCAGGACAAGGATATCGCGGTCGTGCTGCTGTTCACCGTGCTTGACAGCGGCTACACCTGCCAGGAGCACATGTCCCAGATCGGCGCGAACTACGACCTGCCGATGATCAGCGTTCACGACAGCGTTTACGAGGAGATCGAGGCAGGCAGAATGACCTGGCAGGATTACTCCAACGACCAGTCCCACCCGAATGCATACGGTCACAAGTGCATTACCGATTTCGTGGACAACTACTACCAGAAGGTCCTGGCGGCGGTGGACGAGAACACCGGCGATGTTGACAAGAACCTCCCCGACCCCGTGTTCAGCGCGAAGTACATGAACATGCACTACATGGACAGCGCAAACATGACCGGCGTGGAGCTTGACGGCTTCAAGGAATACGACACCCACGGAAGCTTCCACAACGGCTGGCTGTACAAGGGCAGCAACGGCGGCTCCATGAAGTTCACGCTGACATGCAGCGCGCTGGAGATGGTGTTCAAGGCGCAGAACAGCGACAAGTACGGCGCTGCGGATATCTACGTTGACGGCGAGAAGGTGAAGTCCGTGGATTCCAACATGTCCGACGGCTGGGACAATCCTGTCACCGCTTATCTCATCGACGACGCGGAATCCGCTGAGCACACCGTGGAGATCCGCATGGAGCCCGGCGACGCGCAGGCTTACTTCGTGATGGCGTTCGGCTACTGCGACTGATCCCGGCGGACGGGGGTGCCTGTTCTGGTTTGTGGTATTCCCGGAAAATGAGTGTAACATTCCTGCCGCGTCCGTGTATATACAGATGTGGTAGGAATGATACCAGAATAAATACTGCGCAAAACGCAGAACAACGGAGGTAACGTATGAAAATTTTCAGGAAGCTCGCGGCGCTTGCCGCAGCGGTAGTCACGGCAGTGGCTGCATTGCAGGTGACCGCAGGCGCGGCGAAGGCGCCGGCATGGACCTATGAGGCACAGGAGCTTGACTCCGGGAAGAAGACGACCTGCTATCTCAGCAAGGACGGTTCCTGGGTGGATTTCCAGATAACCGCGGAGAGGGACGGCGTTGCAGTCCTTGACGCGAAGGTATACGCAAGCAAGAGCAAGGTGCTGGTCACGAACTCCGGCGGAAGCTCCATCTCCACTAATTCCAAGACGCTGACGGGAACCTACAGCAGCGGCACCTACCAGTGGAACAGCGTTTCCGAGTATTCCGAGTATACACGCAGCTTCCCCGTCAAGGAGGGCAAGGTGTATTTCGTCAGACTGGCGGCCGGCGGAAAGAACGTCAACGGCTCCCTCAAGGCTTATCTGACCGTGACCGTACCCGAGGGCAATCCGTTCAAGAACAGCCCCACAGTGAAGTCCGGCAGGACCCAGAAGCTGACCCTCGACACCAAGTCCGAGGAAGCCTACTACACCATAGATATCCCGTCCAAGGGCGTTCTCTCCCTGGGTCTGGACTATGAGATAAACAATATCCGCACGATCCTCTATGACGAGGACGGCAACAAGGTCGTGCCCTACGACAAGAGCGCGGAGCTCGGCAGCGCGCAGATAAGCACCGGCTCCAAGTACGGCTACGGCAGCTGGAAGAGCAGCGAAAAGAGCGGCAAGTGCAGCTTCGACTACAATGTTGACGCAGGCACCTACTACATCTGGGTGAGCAACACCGGCAACAGCAACGGCACCGGCGATATCAGGCTTACTCCCACCTTCACAAAGGAATCCGACGCAGCGCTCACGCTCCTCTCCGTAAAAGTAAGCAAGGGTGGCAGCGTTCAGCTTCTCGCCACGGTTTCCGGCAAGGGCAGCATTCAGTGGAGCAGCTCCGACAGCAGCATTGCGACAGTCAGCGACACCGGCAAGGTTTCCGGCAAGAGCAAGGGAAATGCAGTTATCACCGCGACCTGCGGCGGCACCTCCCTTTCAGTCAATGTAACTGTAGTATAAACTGCAATATAACAAATAACCTAAAAACCGCACGTCAGATACTGGCGTGCGGTTTTTTCTCCGGAAATGTGCAGTATATAATCTGTCTCTTATAC
>ERZ1026862.1941-NODE-1941-length-11374-cov-13.037017_pt1 | contig 11374 bp, 10 predicted proteins | sample MGYA00380161_ERZ1026862 | MGnify/ENA primary metagenome ERZ1026862 (study PRJEB33269, sample SAMEA4719797) | human gut metagenome | biome: human-associated habitat; feature: organic feature; material: feces | place: Cameroon | collected 2013-10 ... | reverse complement strand
CCGACAGGCGGCATCAAAGGTGATTTTGCGGTTGTTGCGGCGGCTGAGGGGCTTGGCCGGGTCTGGTAGGTCGAAGCCCAGAGCTTCCAATGCCTTTTCCTGCTGGGGTGCGATTTCGCCATACTGGTTCTCGCAGTCAAACACATGACGCTCATGGATGTGAGGTGTGCTTTCGTCCAGATGCAATGCCCAGTCCAGCACATGAACGTGGTCGCCAAACTTGGCCTTGAACTCCTCGATAAACTCCGTAACGATGTTCAGCAAGTCCTCCGCCGAAGCGTGTTCATCCAGCGTTCCAAGCTGGTAAATGGTTTCTTCCGGGCAGGTCTTACGGCTGGACAACAGGTCAGGAATGGAGCGGTTGCGTTCTGTGTGCCTGTTCTTGGCGTTGCGCCCGTTCTGCCCTTCGACAAAGGCCGTGTAGTGGGTTTCGTAGAACTGCCGTTCCACATCCGAGAAAGTCGCGGCCAGATTGTCCGGGTCTTGTGGGTCGAGAGCCGAGCGGAAGCCGTGGAAACAGTCCCAGTAGATGTTGCCCTTGGCGCGTTCTGGGTCAATGTGTTCGCTGTTGGCAAGGTTGAAACTGCGGTCATTGTGCTTGGGGTTATAGGTGCCGTGGGTTCCGGCTCGTCCGTTGTGTCGTGTTAATTTCAGATAGACATCCCTCCGTTTCAACAGCTTGGTGGGGGAGAACGCAGCAGCGGAGCTGCTGGATCTGCCGCCGTTTTGCGCCAGATAATACCCAGTAGGATATGACGCACAGCATCATATCACTGGGGCAAAGAGCTGCGCTCTCTGCACTCTTGCTCCGGGCAAGCTGACAGGCAAAGATTTGCGAATCCCTGCCGACCAGCTCGTCCGGCTTTTTCAGTTGGTCACTTTGACCAACTGATTTTGTTACGGGTGGAATCAAGTGCCGGATGGCGGCACCTGATTTTCAACAGACGTTGAGGTGTTACAGATAGAATCACGTTGCCTTTTTGACAACCTGATTTTTACGGCGGTGTAACCGATCCGTTACAGATAAAACCGAAGTTATCAAAATGAGAACTCCGGTGGCTTCGTTATGGGTAAAATCAAGTTCCCAAAGTGGGAACTTGATTCGGCAGGGGTGGCGAATCAAGTTACGGAAAGCGTAACCTGATTTCGGAAACACGACCCTAATTCCCACTTTGGGAATTTGGGTGCAGGCAATTTAAGAGTTACGGTATTTTGGCACTTCCCAAAATGGGAAACACCACTTTAGGGGATAAAAGCAGCATAGATGAGGAACTTGACAAATTTTGTCAAGTTCCTCAAAGAGAAGCGTGAAATCTGGCAAGTGACAAAAGTTGTCAGTTGCCAGAGCATTTCTGCTTATACGGCATTTGCTTTACGTTTGCGATAGTCTTTCTGCCGACAGGCATTGCTGCAATATCTGGCATCTGCCCGAATCGGTAAGAACTGCTCACCACAGCAAGGGCAGGTGTACGTTCCGCGCTCAACACGCTTTTTGAGACTTTTTCGCAGATTCAGCATCTTGTGGCCGCAGGTCTGGAAACTGCAATATTTGCGGTTTCGGGTCTGGGTGTAGATGATTTTACGGCAGTATTCGCACTGGATTCTGCGCACACTGGGGTCACCATCAATGAAATATTCCATTAAGGTGTCCTGATTTTCGCGTTCCCATTGTTCTGTTGTCATAAGCATCCTCCTTTGGCTGTTACGGATATATGGTGGTTACCAAAATGGTAACCACCACTTTTACACAATAAAGTGTTGCGATTATTTGGTTGATGGTCAAAATGACCACCAACTAAACTTTCTCCGTTATGGCTGAGTGGTAAGTGGACATTTTGTCCATTTACCACTTCCAAGTGGTGAGTTGCGGTTTTCGTAACCTACCATAGAACAACCACGTTATAGTAATCTGGTAGATACTGAAAAGCAGTATTCACCAGATTTCACCGTGACTCGACAAAATGTCAAGTCGAGGTCAACCGTAACGCGAGCGGAATCAATGTGGACATTTTGTCCACATTGATTCCGGCTAGAGAAAATAACCATCGTGTTCATTTTGAACACATGAGGTTCGGTGTGCCGTTCTCCCTGCATGGCTTTCCAGCCCCCTCTCGGCGGCGTTTTCCGGCTCTCCCTTACGGGGTCATGGCCGTGTATCCCATGCAGACGGTCTTTCGGTTTTCAAGGTGCGGTGCTGGACAGGCAACAAAAAAGTCGCCACAAAACAGACCGGTCATGCCTTCGCTTTTTCGGAAGGTCTTTCCCAGTCGGTTATGTAGCGACTTAAAAGTCAAAAAGTAAGTTGTCCAGCCCCCGCAGGGCCGGAACGATAAGTAAAAATATGTTATATTAAATTGTTGGGATAGATTACCATAAAATTCGAGCCGTGTCAACAAGAACTTTTGAAAATAGGTCACTTTCGGCAGGATGCAAAAAGATGTTTCCAAAACTTTGGCAAAAAGATAGAGGGCTGGACAGTGCCAGCCCTCTTGACAAGGTTGATTGAACTTAAAACTTCCAAGTATGCAGTGCTTTGATCCACTTCGGGTCAAAGTGGTTTACGATTTCGCTGTGTCCGATGTCCATTGCGGCGATTTTCTGCATATCCTCTGCGGACAGAGCAAAGTCAAACACATCCATGTTCTGCTTCATGCGCTCTTCGTGAACCGTTTTGGGAATGACAACGACACCGCGCTGGATGTTCCAGCGGAGAGCTACCTGCGCAGCGGTCTTTCCGTACTTTGCGCCGATTTCGGTCAGAGTCGGGTCTTGGAAGAAGTTCCGCAAACCTTCGTCAAACGGTGCCCATGCCTCTGGCACGACACCGTAGTCGTTCATGGTGTCCACATTGAGCTGCTGCTGGAAGAACGGGTGCATCTCCACCTGATTGACCATCGGCTTGATGGTAAAGGTCTCGCAGAGGTCTGCCAGCACATGAGGATAGCAGTTTGCCATGCCGATGGCTTTCAGCTTGCCCTCCTTGTAGAGCGTTTCCAGCCCCTTCCATGCGTTGATGTAGTCGCCCATCGGCTGATGAAGCAGCATCAGGTCGATGTAGTCCACGCCTAACCGCTGCATGGAACGCTCGGTTGCTTCGATGGCTCCATCGTAGGAAAAATCCTGAATCCACAGCTTCGTGGTGATAAAGATTTCTTCGCGGGGAACGCCGCTTTCTTTGATGGCATCGCCCACAGCCTGCTCGTTCATATAACCCTGCGCGGTATCAATCAGGCGGTAGCCTGCTTTCAGTGCGGTCAACACCGTCTGTTTCGCATTCTCATAGTCCGGCACCTGATAGACACCGATGCCCAGCATCGGGATTTTGATGCCGTTGGAAAGTTCTCTGTATTCCATCGTGTTCTCCTTAGTCGTTGGCGTGAACGTCAAATGCGCTGATGAGGAACTCTGCCACACCGGGAGCATCGTGGTCGAAGCAGCCCTTTCCCGTGTCCAGTGCGCGAATGGCGTTCATTTCCTCTTCGCTCAGTGCGAAGTCGAAAATCTCCATGTTGCTCTTGATGCGTTCCGGCTTGGTGGACTTCGGGAAGATGATTGCACCCTCCTGATGCTCAAACCGCAGGATGATCTGGCCTACGTCCTTGCCGTGAGCCTGTGCAATGTTCAGCAGAACCGGGTCGGCCAGCATCTTCTGGTTGCCCTGCCCCAGCGGACCCCAGCCCTCCAGCTGCACATTGGCCTTTTCCATGATGGCGCGCAGCTCTTTCTGCTGGCAGTAAGGGTTGAACTCCACCTGATTCACAGAAGGCATCGTATCAAACTGCGGAATGAACTTGTTCCAGATCTTCGGGGTCATATTGCTGACACCGATGGAGCGAATCTTCCCCGCAGCCTTGGCATCTTCCATGGCTTTCCATGCGCCGGGAACATCCCCGTACGGCTGATGAATCAGATACAGGTCGATATAATCCAGACCCAGCTTGTGCAGGGAGGTTTCAATGCCCTTGGTTGCGGCTTCGTAGCCGTAATCCTGAAGCCAGAGCTTGCTGGTCAGGAAGATTTCTTCACGGGGAATACTGCTCTCCCGGATGGCCTTGCCGACTTCCTGCTCGTTAAAATAGGCAACAGCGGTGTCAATGTGACGGATGCCCAAATCGAGAGCTTCCCGTACTGCCTTGTAGGTACTGCCATCTGCCGGAATCTGGAACGTGCCGAAACCGTAAACCGGAATTTCAACACCATCGTTTAATTTCAAAGTAGGAATGTTTGCCATGTTCATTCACGCATCCTTTCTCAATAAATAGGGGTTCAGCATCGGGGTCAGGAAGTTTTGACAAAATTCAGCGGTTCGGTCTGCAAAGCAGTACGCACCGCCAGACATATCCCAGCAAAGCATCTGGCCGTATAAAATGTCCATCAGCGTATGCGCCAGCAGTTCCACGGGGGCATCGGGGCTTACTTCGCCCTTTTCGATACCATCTTGCAGCAGCACCCGCACCGAGTTGATGTCAAAAGACAGTTTACTGCGGTCATTTTCATTTTCCACAAGGTCGGGGTCAACGGTATTCCGCACCCACTCCTGACAGAGCTTCAAGCCGCTTTTTTCGATGCAGTCTGCAAAGCCGACCATGAAAAAGACCAGACGCTCCATAAAGGTTCCGGGATGCACAAGTGCCTTGTCCAGAACTTCCTGATACAGTTCCCGGCTGATTGCGAAAACCACATCTTCTTTGCGTTTGAAATAGGTGTAGAAGGTTCCGCTTGCCACACCGCATTGCCGGGTGATCTCTGTGATGGATGTATTGGACAGCCCTTTTTCCTGAATCAGCTTTTTCGCCGTTTCAAGAAGTTTTTGCCGGGTTTCCAATGCCGCGATTTGTCTGTTTGTCAATTTACTCTCCCTCCCATAGCCGCAGTATAGCACAATGATGAATAAAAGTCAATGAACGCGGTTCAATGAAATGACGAAAAGAAAAGGTACACTGGAAACACAGTGTACCTGTCGTATTATAAGATGGTGTCCGGGTAGCTGTCCAAATCCCTGCCATGAATCGTAATTGTTGATGTACATTTGATGCTCGGTTTAAACAGGTGTGATTGCGGATGTCACTTTCGAGCTGAACCAGCCCATTTTCACGGCTTTGTATAAAAATCCGATGCCTGTTTTAAGGGGCTGATTTTGGCTCTGCACATTTTTGCACACTTTTTGCACACCGGAACGGCTGGATAACGGATGCAAGAGGGGATAACAGGTGCAGAGGATGCAGCAGATGCAAAACTGAAATTTGCGATGAAACGATAAAAACAACGAATCTGCGCACATCTGAAAAATGACGATTGTTGCACCTTGGTTTCTCTTAATCAGTGGGCCCAGGGTTCGAGTCCCTGGAGGTGCACCAATAAAAGAGCGTTGAATCGTAAGATTTGACGCTCTTTTTCGTTATGTAACCCCGAAAAATCGGGGCTTGCACGGTCAATGCACGGTTTTTGCACGGTCGGCGTTTTCGTGGGAATCCTCTGCATGGGCTGGAATTGCTTTGAAATGCGTGGTAAATTTTGCATCAGGTCAGCAGAGCCAGACGGAGCTGCGCCTTTACTTCGGGGTCGGCGTTCTTCAGAAGTTCCAGCAGAGCGGTCATAGAGATGGTCGGTTCGCCTGCGGCGGGGACAGCCTGCGGGCTGGGGCTTTCCTGTTTAGCATAGAACCCTTCCTCAAATTTCCTGCCCAGTTCTACACGAGAGGACTGCTGGATATGAGCGTAGGTGTTCACCAGCATATCCGCCGTGGCGTGCCCGGTGGTGCCCTGAACCGCTTTCACATCGCCGCCGGAGATCATCAGCTGATAGGTTGCGCTGGAATGCCGCAGACCGTGGAACACGATACGCGGGAACTCCGGGTGGGCGTCCTGCCATTTGAGGAACTTCTTGCGGATGAGCACCGGCTCCACAGCCAGACCGTTAGGCAGACGGAACAGCATTCCGCTGTCGTGGTAACGTGTTGGGTCTTTCATCTCGTCTGCCGCCAGCTGATTCAGCCACTTCTTCAGTTCCTCTTTCAGTGCAGAGGTCATGAAGATGGTGCGGCAGGAGGACGCGGTTTTGGTGCTTTTCAGGATGAGGGATGTGGTGCTGCGTTCCAGCTTGTCCGGGAACACATTGATGATGCAGCCATCGTCCACTTGGTTCAGGGCTTCTTTTCGCACCCGCTGCATGGACTTGTTGATACGGAAAGTTCCGATGCCATCCGCTGCATCAAAGTCAATATCCTCCGGGGTCAGACCTACGATCTCGCCCTCCCGCAGTGCGCCCACCAATGTGAGGTGGACTGCCAGATGCAGGATGAGATCCTCCATACAGTCCAGAGCCGCTCGCATTTCCTCCACTGTCCAAATGGTGCGCTCCTGCGTGGACTTCTTGGGGCTGTCCACAGGAACAGGACTTTTGACAAGAATGCCCCATTCTACGGCATACTGAAACGCTGTACCTAGCAGCCGGTGCACCTCATGGATCGTTGTGCCGGAAAGGAACCGCTGCTTCTGTTTTTCAGTCAGTTCCTGCTTCTTGCCCTCGATATACGAACCACAGGGCGTTTTGCTCAGGGTCGTGTAGAGGTTCTCCATGTGGTAGGGCTTGAGTTTCTGCATCTCCATGCTGCCGATATAGGGGATAATAAGGTTCTGGATGGTGGAAAGGTTGGATTCGTAGGTCTTGGGTGCCCACTTGTGCTTGCTGCACTGCTTGGGCAGCCAATCCATGAGGAACTCTGCCACCGTCACCGAGGACGGGATCAGGAACGTGCCAGCGGCCAGTTCGTGCTCGATTTGCTTTTTTCGGTTCGTTGCCTCCTCTTTGGTGGGAAAGCTTTCCCATTTGTCGCAGCTCTTGCCGTGTTCATCTTCGTAGGTGTACCGGACGCTGTAAGAGTTGCCGCGTTTCGTAATATATGCCATACTGTTGCCTCCTTATCAAGCTGCCCGGTTGAGCCACGCATCGAAACTGTCCTTCGGGACGCGGATGCTTCCGCCTACCCGTAAGACACGGAATTCGGTGGTGCTGTTGCACAGGTTGTAAGCAGAGCGCAGGCTGATGGCCAGCATCCGCGCAATTTCCTCCACCGTGTACACCAGCTTCGTGGTTTCCGGGCTGTCAGTCGGAGACTTGACGGCATTGGTTTGAGTGACCATCTCCATTGTAGTGGGATTCGAGTCCTTTTGCAAGAACTTATTCGTATAATTTTCGGATTTCACAGTTTCGGTCATGTCAGGCCGATTTAAATTCATAGGCTAGCCTCCAATTCCTTGTAGCCGGGTGATTTCTACACCCGGCAATTTTTTGTTTTCTGATGTTTTCAGTTTATCCGATCAAAAGTTTCATGCGTTCCAGCTTTTCCTGTGCTGTTTCTTTGCGGAAGCTGACCCCAATGCAGGAGATTGGAACGCACATTTCCAACAGACGGTCATAGATACGGGCATGAGCGGTATCCTGTGGGTGTCGTATCTCGTCCAACGTCAGGCGGAGGGTATCGCGGCAGCAAAAGCAAAGGAAATTCGCTTCGGGCGGGTTCCCAAACCGCTGCCGGAGAACTTCCACTCTGTCTATCAGCGCTGGAAAAACGGTGAAATCACAGGCACAGCGGCAGCAAAAGAATGTGGAATGCCTCTTTCCAGCTTTCGTTACCGGGCGGAAATTTACCAAAAAGCCAAGTTATCGTAAGCACAGCGTTTTTTACAGGCATGTGTGCCTTTCTGCAAGTCTTTTGGGTCAGATAGAAATTTGATGAAATATGTTATTTTTTGTTGAAATTTCTTCGAAACGGTGGTACTATTGACTTAATAATAAGTACAACATTTTTGCAGAAAGGTACACCTTTTGAAAACAGTTATAGCACAGAAATTTGCAAATGGAAAATAGAAAGTTGAAAAACTCGTTTTATAGCAGTTTTTGAGTGCTTATTTATTGAAAAATGTTAGAGCAAAACCAGTTGAATATTGTCCGACATATAGATCGACAAAGCGATTTTGTTGCTTTATTGATATATTTTTAGGAAAGGAGCGAAAGACTATGCTTGATATTAAGATTTCATCCGAATCTATGATGCAGCTTCAGAAAAGACTGAATGCCCTCGAAGCGCAGGGTGTTCAGGCAGAAGTTAAACTGTCTGGTGAGCTGAACATGAGTGGCTGTGCAAGCAGCAGCTGTATGGCTTGGGATTAATCCCTTAACTTCCGCAGGACGTCTGTAGGAATTTTCCTGCAGGCGTCCAATTTTATAAGTATATAAGTTTAAATATATTTGTAAGAAAAGGATAGCGCTATGAGAAAGAATCTTGATAAGTACATGAATCGACCGGATACTAAGGTCATCATTCTGACTTTAACAGATCATTGTAATCTGGCGTGCGTATATTGCTATGAGCATAACAAAAAAGTATGCACTATGGATCTAGATCTAGCTTTAAAAATTGTTCAAAAGGAAATGACAATGGAAGATGGGTCCAATTTTGTCTGCATATACTACTTTGGCGGGGAACCCTATCTTGCGTTTGAAAAGATCAAAGCGATTCACGCCTTTTTAAAAAGTAGAGAGTGGCCTAAAAAATGGTTTGCTTTTTCTACAACAAACGGAACCCTTGTACATAAAGATCAACAAAAATGGCTTTTGGAAAATAATGATTCGATTGAAGTGTATGTAAGCATTGATGGAACAAAAGAGATGCACAATCGTAATCGGAGTAATTCCTATGACAAAATTGACATAGATTTTTTTGCAAAACATTTTCCATTTGCAAAAATGACGGTTACCGAAAAAACTTTACCCAACCTTGCAGAAGGTGTCATTTCCCTTCATGAAAAAGGCTTCGAAGTGTCAGCTAATATGGGGCATGGAGTAAAATGGGAAGACGATAGCCCCAGAATTCTTGCAGAGCAACTGCATATTCTGATGAACTTCTATTATGAGCATCCTGAATATAAACCTGCAAATACGTTAAATCTTCCTATCTTGGATTTAGAACCTAACTGTCAGCACCCTCGCCGTTTTTGCGGTGTTGGTCCGATGATGCGTTCTTATGATGTAAACGGAGATGTATATCCATGCCATGCATTTGCACCACTTTGCATTGGTAAAGAAAAAGCAAAACAATCGCAACTACTTGACTTTACTTGCCCGCTTCAAAGAATAGAATTAGATGAAAAGTGCAGAACTTGTCCCGTTGTTGGTTACTGCCCCACATGTTATGGTATTCAGTTTGGAGCGACCGGAAACGTCTATCATATGCCCGATGATCACTGCATGATGATGAAGGTACAGTTTTTATGCAATGCAAAATTCAAATTTACCCTTTATCAGATGGGCAGATTAAAATTGACTGCCGAGCAAGAGGTTAGATTTTTGCAAAATATTAAAGCTATTCAAGCAATGGAATTATAATAATGGAAACATTAAAACAGTATTATAAGTTGTATCCATCGATTTGGGCTGGATATGAAGCAGGTGAATTACTGGGTAGTGGTTCATTCGGTGATGTATATGAATTAAAAAAGAAAGGGACATTTGAGCGTCCTATAGAAGCATTTAAGGAGATTGCTGTACCGCCATCATCAGCTGGAGGCATTTCAGAAGCACTCTTTCAAGGTCTAGATGAAGAAGGTGCAAAATACTATTACGAGGGAATGCGTCAAAAAGCATTAGAAGAGGTATCAATTCTCAAAAAATTATCCAACTGCGATAATATAATAAAAATTAATGATCATAAGTTGTTTGAATTGCCAAAAGGGCAAGAGGAATATGGATGGGTAATCTTTGTAAGAATGGAATTATTGCAACCTTTAAAGACAAAGATTCTTCAAAACGGTATAAACATTACAGAATTGAGTAAATTAATAATCGATCTTTGTTCTGCCTTGGAAGTATGCCGCTCTGAGGGAATCGTTCACAGGGACATTAAGCCAGAGAATATTTTCTATTCTTCCGAATCAAGAAATTACAAATTAGGTGATTTTGGAATCGCTTGCTATTTTAATCGAATTACTGAAGAAAAAGGTCAGCCGGGAACATTGACCCATATGGCACCGGAAGTGTATCGTGGAAATCCATTTGACTATACCTCGGATCTTTATGCGGTCGGTATGATTCTATATAAGTTGCTTAATGAAAATCGTGTTCCGTTTTTGCCGGATTATCCGGAAAAGTATTCTCCTGTTTCAAGAAATCAAGCAATTCATCGTCGCTTACAAGGTGACGAAATTCCATTACCTAGTATCGTCCGTAAAGCGTCTGATAAACTTATCTCGTTATTGACTGTTGGAAATATAACCGAAGATGGTATAAAGGAGTTATCAAACATAGCAACAAATGCTATTAATGCCGATAAGAGCAAACGATATTCGTCAGCGACAGAATTAAAGCAAACGTTAATTGATTGGCAAAACAGACATGTTGTTTCACAAAATACACAATGAATGGAGCGGGGGTGCCGACAAAATCTTGGACTACATCAATAAGCCGAGATTTTGTCCGCCCCCTTGTCTTCTATAGTTGTAGCAAGCAATGCAGACGTATATACATCTGCTTGTTTTGCGTTGCAAAACACTTGTTGGGAACACCCAAACCCTTGAACTGCATCGTACCGATGCAGGCTATATGCTCTCGCAATCCTCAAACCAGTTTCTCCCACAGGGCATTCAAAGCGGCAGTGGTATCCGCATCCATGCCCTCGTTCAGGCGGCGGGCGGCGTACCAGAGGGTGGAGCTTTCGCTTTGCAGATTGGCAAGGGCGGTGTCGGTCAGGGGGAGAGCGAAATCTGCCACCGACAGAACGTCTCCTTCTTCCGGGTCGGTGCCGTCCAGCGTCTGGAAGCAGCCGTACCGCTGCTCCATGGCGGCGGGGTCGTCCACGATGAACAGGGTGCTTTCGCACAGATAAAAATCAGAGTTCAGCTTGTCCTCGCTGGACTGCATCAACTGCTGCAGGGCGGCATCCTGCGTTTCAAAGTCCAGTGCCAGCCAAATGCCCTTTACTGTGACCTTCACTTTGCCATCACCGTTCACGTCCTCGGCAAGGGCTTCCAGCTGGGTCTCCAGCTGGCTGAGAAAGGCCGTGTCCGGGTCGGTGCGGCTCACCACCGCTACCGTGTAGTCCGGCTGCACCTCGGTGACCCGGCTCCAAACAAAATACCCCACCATCAGCACGGCGGCAGCGATCAGTGACACATAATACCAGTGGTAGTGCCACCAGTTGGCGCGCTGCTGCGCCGGGGTCAGCTCCGGGGGATTATCGGGAAGCAGGTCTTCGGGCTTGATGTCCCGTTCGTAGCGGTAGGATGCCATGGCTGTGTCCTCTTTTCGTCTGTTTTCTGATTTTATCATAGCACAAATTCCCGGGCAGCGGCAGACTGTCCGGGAATTTTTCATGCTT
>ERZ1026862.1940-NODE-1940-length-11397-cov-5.411568_pt1 | contig 11397 bp, 12 predicted proteins | sample MGYA00380161_ERZ1026862 | MGnify/ENA primary metagenome ERZ1026862 (study PRJEB33269, sample SAMEA4719797) | human gut metagenome | biome: human-associated habitat; feature: organic feature; material: feces | place: Cameroon | collected 2013-10 ... | reverse complement strand
GTCTCGTGGGCTCGGAGATGTGTATAAGAGACAGATGCTGTGTTCCTTTTCTGGGCACAAGAGCATTCAGCGTAATCTCTGACTTCCACAAAAAGAATTCCCGGCTCCGATGAGCCGGGAAAAATTATTTTGGGAAGTATTAAGGATTTAACCAATGACAATTGTTGAAAAGTACTGAAATTACTTGATAGCCGCGAAAGCAGTATCAAGGGCGTCGATAAGGTCGTCGATATGCTCCGTGCCGATGGAAAGTCTGATGGTGTTGGGCTTGATTCCCTGCTCTGCAAGCTCCTCCTCGGTCAGCTGGGAGTGAGTTGTGGAAGCCGGGTGGATAACCAGGGACTTCACGTCAGCAACGTTAGCCAGCAGCGAGAATATCGGCAGGTTGTCGATGAACTTCTGAGCGTCCGCCGCAGTGCCCTTTACCTCGAAGGTGAAGATGGAGCCGCCGCCGTTCGGGAAGTACTTCTTGTACAGCTCGTGAGTAGGCTCGGAAGCGAGGGAGGGGTGGTGAACAGCCTCTACCTGGGGGTGCTTGCTGAGGTATTCAACTACCTTGAGAGCGTTGAATACATGGCGCTCAACACGCAGGGAGAGTGTTTCCAGACCCTGGAGGAATATGAAAGCGTGGAACGGGGAGATTGTCGCACCGGTGTCGCGCAGGAGTATCGCGCGAATGTAGGTAACGAATGCAGCCGCGCCCACAGCGTCGGAGAAGCTGATTCCATGGTAGGAGGGGTTCGGCTCGGAGATCCACGGATAAGCCCCGGACTTCTTCCAGTCGAAGTTGCCGCTGTCAACGATCACACCGCCGATGGCAGTGCCGTGACCACCGATGAACTTGGTAGCAGAGTGTACGACGATGTCTGCGCCGTACTCGATCGGGCGGAGCAGGTAGGGAGTAGCGAAGGTGCTGTCCACAACCAGCGGAATATTGTGCTTGTGAGCGATCTGAGCGAGCTTCTCGATATCCGCAACGTTGGAGTTCGGGTTGCCGAGGGATTCAACGTACAGCGCCTTTGTGTTCTCGTCGATAGCCGCCTCGAAGGAGCCCTCTACATAAGGATCAACGAACTTTGCGGTCACGCCGTAAAGCGGAAGCGTGTGAGCCAGCAGGTTGTATGTGCCGCCGTAGATCGTGTTGGAAGCCACGATGTTCTCGCCCTGCTTTGCAAGCGCCTGGATCGTGTAGGTGATTGCCGCAGCGCCGGAAGCGGTTGCCAGGGCGGCAACGCCGCCCTCAAGAGCCGCGATTCTCTTCTCGAAAACGTCCTGGGTGGAGTTTGTCAGTCTGCCGTAGATGTTGCCTGCGTCCGCAAGACCGAAGCGTGCAGCTGCGTGCGCGGAGTTCTTGAATACATAGGAAGTTGTAGCGTAGATCGGTACTGCTCTTGCGTCAGAAGCGGGGTCGGGCTGCTCCTGGCCAACATGAAGCTGTAAGGTTTCGAATCTGTAGTTCTTGTTCTCAGACATGGTATTTATCCTCCGTAAAAATCGTATTTATGTTTCATTCATTTTTAGGTTTATGGTCGTGTACGGGTCAACAGCGGCACATTCGTCCGTTTCTGGCTTCAATGATGTATTTCATCTGAACACCTCCGTGTTTTTCTTTCTGTACTAAGTATATCACAATGGTAGGTATTTGTCCAATTGTATTTTCTTATTGCCTGTTATAGATTCATCTTATAACTGCACAACAAAAAACCGGCACCCGAAAAGGTGCCGGTCTGTCTGTTAAATTAACCGATAAGTGACTTGAGGTACTCAGTCATCTCGTTTGCCGCGATATCCTGGGAAGCCTCTGTGGGGTGCCAGTCCGCTGCGTAGCCGTTGGTATTGCCGTCCTGCTGAGTCATGAGCAGTGTTGAAACGTTGCTGTCGCCGGTTTCCTCGGTGTATTCGGTCACCGCACGCTGGATTCCGTTCTTGTAAAGACCGGAGCCCATAACACCGAGAGCGCACACGATATGCGCGTCGGGATTCTTCTCGCGTACCACCTTGAGGAACTCCTTGTAGCCCTCCGCGTATTCCAGCACACGGTCCTTATCGGAGCCGGTGTAGCTGTTGTCGTTTGTGCCAAGGTTGATAACGACGTACTGCGGCTGGAACTTGCTGAAATCCCAGTCAACGTCCTGGATATTGAACTCGTTCCAGTTGCCCCAGGACTTGCCTACCTTGTCGTATACGTCCGGAACACGCTGGCTGGTCTGCTTGGTGCCGTTGTCTGTGTATCCGGAGATGATTCCGTTGCCGCTGTAGGAAACCAGGCTGTAGTCCGCGTCGAGCGCCATGGCAGTCTTGTACGCATACGCCTTTGTCGCGTCCTCAGTAGTGGTCTTGAAGTGGTGATTCCTGTCGGGGTCGTCCACGCCGTAGCCGCATGTGATGGAGTCGCCAATGAACTCGATCTTGAGCGCCTTTTCTGCCGTGGGGGTAAGTCCGCCGATGGAAGTTACGTTGATGCTCTTGATACCCATAGTGGATTCCTGCGCCTCGGATATCTTGAGGAACTTGACTGTGGTTTCCACAGCCTCGTCTGCGGAGAATACCTCCACGGTCTTTTCGGGAGCGTCAACCACGTCGTCAAAGGTACGCTCGCCGTTTATGTACACAGCGAACCTCGGAGTCTTCTCGGGGTTGGAGTACATGCTGTCCCCTACCAGCGTAAAGGAAGCGCTGGTGCCGGTGAATGTGAATTCCACGCCGCTTGCGGAAAGTCCCAGCCAGCGGATATTCTCGTATTCTGCGGTTCTGCCTATGAGCTTTACGTTTTCCTCATTCGCAGCGAAAGTCTTTTCTGAAAGTGTCATGTCGTCCTCCGGTGTGCTCTCTGTTGTGGAATTTGCGGAATCCCCCGCCGATGTGCCGTCGCCGGCAGCGGAGCTATCCTCGCCGCCCTGGGCGCTCTCGGTCACCGCGGAGGAGCTGTCGCTGCCCCCCTGGGACGGATCCTCTGTCTTTGCGCAGCCTGTCAGCATCATAACCAGCGCGGTGAGCAGAGAGATCGCAGATGTCTTGATGTTCATAATTCCTCCTGAAACTGTTCTGTTGATAACAGCGGAATGACCGCCTGTTAAAAAAGACCGCCCGTCGGCAATCTGTGATCCGGACGGACGGTCTGTTTAAGTTTCTGTCAAACCGGCAGATCAAACACCAAACTTGATGGTGCTTACCTTAACGCCGGGGCCCATTGTGGAAGAAACTGTGCAGCTCTTGATATACTGACCCTTTGCAGCAGCAGGCTTAGCCTTAGCTACAGCTTCCATCAGAGCGTTGAAGTTCTGCTCGAGCTTCTCAGCGCCGAAAGATGCCTTGCCGATGGGGCAGTGAATGATGTTTGCCTTGTCAAGACGATACTCGATCTTACCAGCCTTAGCTTCCTGAACAGCCTTAGCTACATCAGGGGTAACAGTACCAGCCTTGGGGTTAGGCATAAGGCCTCTCGGACCGAGGACCTTACCGAGTCTACCAACAACGCCCATCATGTCGGGAGTTGCGATAACAACCTCGAAGTCCATCCAGCCGCCGTTGATCTTAGCAACGGTGTCGTTGTCAGCGATGTAATCAGCGCCAGCGTCCTTGGCAGCCTGCTCCTTGTCAGCCTTGCAGAATACCAGGGTGCGTACCTTCTTACCGGTACCGTTAGGCAGAACAACTGCGCCTCTAACCTGCTGGTCAGCGTGACGGGAGTCAACGCCCAGACGAACGTGCAGCTCAACAGTCTCGTCGAACTTAGCCTTTGCAGTCTTGCATACTAAATCGAAAGCCTCACCGGACTCGTAAACCTTAGCGGACTCAACGAGCTTAGTGCTTTCAACATACTTCTTTCCGTGTTTCATTAAAAAATCCTCCTTGTGGTCAAGCGGAAAAGATCCTCCCACTGAATTAATAGTTGATTTGAAGTGACAGGGGGTCGATTAGTCAACGACCTCAACGCCCATGGAACGAGCAGTACCAGCGATCATAGACATAGCTGTGTCGATGTTAGCTGCGTTCAGGTCGGGCATCTTAGTTTCAGCGATTTCCTTGAGCTGAGCCTTGGTGATCTTTGCAACCTTGGTCTTGTTCGGAACGCCGGAACCGCTCTCGATCTTGCAAGCCTTCTTGATGAGCACGCTTGCGGGAGGGGTCTTTGTAATGAATGTGAAGCTCTTATCAGCGTAAACGGTGATAACAACAGGAATGATCAGACCTGCCTTATCCTTAGTACGCTCGTTGAACTCCTTGGTGAATGCCATGATATTAACGCCGTGCTGACCCAGTGCAGGACCAACAGGGGGCGCAGGTGTAGCCTTGCCGGCCGGGATCTGTAACTTAATAAATCCTGTTACCTTCTGTGCCATGATTTTTATCCTCCATAAAAAACTTGAAGTTTGATCTCACCCTAAATGGTGGTTCAGATCTTTTCGACAGCTGAAAGCTCAAATGAAGTCGGAGCCATCTGACCCATCATCACGAGGTCAACAACGACCTTGTTCTGATCAGGATCGACGCTGCTTACGGTGCCCTCGAATCCCTCGAGCGGACCGGACTTGATCTTCACGCTGTCACCCACATCAAGAGAAACGCTTGTTTCCTTGGTGATAATGCCGAGGTTTCTGACCTCTTCTTCGCTCAGCGGAGTGGGCTGTGACCCTGGGCCGACGAAGCCGGTAACGCCACGGGTATTGCGGCAGATATACCATGATTCGTTGGTAATGATCATCTTGACGAAAACATAGCTGGGGAACAGCTTTTCTTCGACTTCGACCTCCTTGCCGTTTTCCTTGACCTGCTTGGTCATCTCAACGGGGAGATAAACCTCTTCGATAAGGTTCTGAAGACCTCTGTTCTCAACGACCTTCATGATGTCGCTTGCGACCTTGTTCTCGTAGCCGGAATATGTGTGCAGTATATACCACTTTGCCTCGGTGTCAGCCATATTTACCCCCTTGAACGTGTCAGCCCAGTATCAGTGAGTTGATCAGGGCGAAGAGTGAATCAATGCCGAAAATGAACAGTCCAGCCAGCAGGCAGACAACAATAACAACGACTGTGTTATGTGTAGTTTCCTTCGGGGTGGGCCATACGACCTTCTTGAATTCAGCCTTGCAGTCCTTGAAATACTTTACGATACCTTTTTTCGGCTTCTTTGCGGACGCCTTCTTGGATTTGTCAGACTTATCCTTTGCGCCCTTGTCCTTGGACTTTTTTTCCTTGGGATCTGCGCTTTCCTTTACATCGGAAATGTCATCGGGAGTGTCAGTGCCAACGTTCTTCTTTTCGATTTCGTTTGCCATTTAGACTCCTCCTGATTACTTTGTTTCCTTGTGAAGAGTATGCTTTTTGCAGAAGCGGCAGTACTTGTTCATCTCAAGTCTGTCAGGATCATTCTTCTTGTTCTTCATGGTGTTGTAGTTGCGCTGTTTGCATTCTGTACACGCCAGTGTAATTTTAACTCTCACTTTCGGCACCTCCTATTTTCTTGCCCTTTCAGGCATTATTGCCTCCCTCGTCTGCGGAATTGCAGGTTATAAACGGGGGTGATGATCTCCGCGCCCATTTTAAAAATAGGCACAAAAAAATAAACCCCATTCGAGGTATCACCATTATACCACAAATACTCTCCGTTGTCAAGCGTTATTTTCTGATTTTGTGAACTTTTTACCGCGGATCATTTATAAAGGTATGCTCCGAAACATTTAACTATTGACAAAGTAATTCTCTGGTAGTATAATTAACAATGAAAAAGTGTGACTGGCACTGATTGTGTCATAATATACGGAGCACGGCTCCGCGTGGGGGGATAATATTGCAGGACAGAGGAATGTATCAGGTCCTGGCGAAGATCGGGCAGGGCAGCGGTGGAATCGTCTACAAAGCGCTGCACAAGCGCCTGAACAAATTTGTTATCATCAAGCAGCTGAAGCACGTCGGGCAGATTCCCGGAAGGAAGTCGACCTGCTGAAGCAGCTGAAGCACACCTACCTGCCCCAGGTGCTGGATTTTATCCAGGAGAACGGGCAGACCTACACCGTCATGGATTTCGTGGACGGTGCGGATATGGATTCCATGGTCAAATCCGGCAGGAAGTTCACTGCCGCGGAGGTGCGGCGCTACGCCATACAGCTGTGCAGCGCTGTCAAGTACCTCCACAGCCAGAATCCGCCGATAATCCACAGCGACATAAAGCCGTCCAATATCATGCTCAACAGCAACAACGACATCTGTCTGATTGACTTCAACGTATCCCTGTTGTTCAACGGCTCTTCCCAGGTGCTGGGCGGAACCTTCGGCTACGCGCCGCCGGAGCAGTTCGGGATTCCCCTGGACAGGCTGTTCCCGGACGTCAATATCAGCGGACTTGTGGGAATCAACCGCCCATACATAGACGAGCGCTCCGACATATTCAGTATCGGTGCGTCGCTGTACTACCTCCTCACCGGGATACGTCCCCGTCCGGATTATCAGAATATTCCCGTTGACAAGTGCGGCGTAAGGGCGTCCGACGGACTGACCCACATCATCAACAAGGCGATGTCGCTGAATCCGTCCCGGAGATACCGCACCGCGGACGAAATGCTGACCGCCCTCAATAATATAGGCGTACTCAGCCGGGATTACCGCCGCCTGCGCACCCAGCGCGTGGTAGTTACCTCCATCGCGGCGGCTGTCACCGCCGGAAGCCTTGCCGTCAGCGGTATAGGCTGGAATACCATGTCCCAGGAAAAAGAGGACAAGTACTCGGAATACCTCCGTTCCGCGGAGAAATTCGCGGATTCCGCCGATACAGAGCACACGCAGGAATACATCGAGCTTGCCTCGGAGCTGTTCCCGAACCGCGTGGAGCCTTATCTCTACGGTATTGAGTCCATCTCCGGCGGCACTGCGGCGGAGCGCTCGGAAAAGCGCCTGGAATACTACAACGACAACCTCGCGGACAAATCCGGCAGGATACCCAGGGAGAAGCTCCAGGACAAGGAGGGCTACGTTGCGGCGGCGAATATTTACGCCCTCGCCGGGGAAAGCGCCTTCTACCTGGAGGATTACACCCAGGCAATATCTCTCTACAAGGAATCCCTGATATATGACGACCAGAACGCCGGCTGCTACCGCGACCTTGCCATCTCGTATGTAAGGACCGGCGACATGGAGCACGCGCGCTCCACCCTGAACAAGGCGGAAACCCTGGATATATCCAGCGACAACCTCTCCATCGTCCGTGGAGAGATATGCCGCCGGAACGGCGACATCGCCGGGGCTATCCAGGAATTCACCCAGGCTGCGGATTCCGCCAGCGATGATTACCTGGTGTATCGCGCGCTGTTATCCTGCTGCGCCGCAGCCGCGGATTCCACCGGGGAATCCGCTCTCAGCGCCCACACGCAGACCGCGGCGCTCATAGAGGAATACCGCAACATCTCCGACGAGTACCGCTATACCATATTAAATATGCTGGCGAACGAGTACTTCCTCTGCGGAAGATGTGAAGCCCAGACCGCCGATGAGCTCAACAAGAACTCCTCGACCCGTGCCCAGGCGCAGGAGCACACGGAGATATCCAACCAGTACTTCGAAAGCGCGGCAGGCTGCTTCCGCACGGTGTATTCCGAGGGGAAGCTGACGGAGTTCTCCAGCCAGCGTTCCTTCTATAACCTGCTTGAGAAGCTGGGGCATTATGATGAATGCCGCGACCTGCTGGAATATATCCGCGAAAGCGGCACGGCAAGCACCGGATACTGGGTGCCCATGTCGGAGTGCTACCTGTGCTACTACGAGGAATATTCCAAGCCGGAAACCCAGCGGGATTTCACCGCGTTCAGCAAAGCCTACAGCAATGCCAGCGCGGAATATCAGCAGTATCTTGCGGCAAATCCCGGAAAGACCGACGCCGCAATGGACCAGCTGAAAAAGATAGTTGAACGGCTCACAAAGGACCATATTCTGGTCATAAGAACGGAGGGATAATATGATTTTCGGCATTGAACTGACCCCCGGCTCCATAATGTTCTACGGAGGGATAGCGCTCGCGGTAATTACAGTTATCGCCGCGGTCATATACCTTTCCGTGACTTCTGCAAAGGCTCATAAGCTCCTGAAAAAGATGGACAGCGAAAAGCTGCCGGACAGTAATATAATGAAGAGGGTGTCATGATGTATTGTATCAAATGCAAGGCCCAGCTGAACCCCGGGGCGAAATTCTGCCCTTACTGCGGCACTAACCAGCAGCCAGTATCTGTCCAGACCGCCCCGGTAAGACCGCAGCCACCGCGCCCTGCGGCGCAGTCCGCTCCGGTGCAGCCGGCTCCGATTCCAGTGGTGCCTCCGGTTCCGCCAGTAGCACCGGTTCCGCAGGCGGCTCCGATTCAGCAGGGAGCGCCTGTTCCACCGGCACAAAATCCTCAGGCAACTCCCCGGACAGCCGCCCCTGCCGCTCAGTACGCGCAGGCACCGGTAACATCACCGGACAGCGTATTCGATTTCAGCCACATGGAAAATCAGTGTCCCCCGGACTCCGAATCCGAGGTGACCTCCACCACAATGACGCCGCCGCTCAGGGACGCCCAGCGCAGGAACACCCGGCACATCTCCGGAAAGGGGATCGCCGGAATAATCTCCGGCGCAGCAGTGCTGGCAGCCGCCGCAGTTGTCGCTGCGATGACGATACTCCCCGGAGTAATGGCGAAGCAGAACCTGACCCGGGCGCAGGAACTCCTGGATTCCGGGCGCTATGCGGAAGCGGTCGTCCAGTACGACAAGGTGATTTCCGCAGACCCCGACAACGTGGAAGCCTACAACGGCAAGGCAGACGCCCTGGAAGAGCAGGGACTCCTCCGGGAAGCCGCGGATACGCTCCGGGAGGGTTACAGATGTACATCGAGCCATCTGCTCAGCAGCAGGTGCGATGAGATAGAAAGTCAGCTTTACAGCGAATAAAAGGAAGGAGAAACTATGAAACGACCCATGAAGAAAGCTGTCGGATTCCTGACAGCACTGGCGTATTCCACAGCGCTTTTCTGTGCTGCGTCAATGACGGCAGCCGCCGAGGATACGCACGGCAACAACCAGGGCGGAACCACCGCCGACGACACCTGGAACACCTATACCACCTCCAAGGTGCTGGACAGCGTGAACACCGTAGCGGTGTTCGGCGACCAGTTCTCGCTCTATTTTGAGGCGGCGGACTACAGCGGCACCAGCTTTACGTTCAGCCCGGACACCATCGTGACGATGGTCACCAAGGACGGGACCTCCACAAGGCTGCGCAACATTGATAACATCGACACCATCTACCGGGTAATTTCCGGAACCATAATGCAGCCTATCGCCCAGTCCAGCACCGACGTATCCGAGGTACACACCGTGCTGACCGGCGCCAATGCAACAAGCTCCGGCGGATATATTTTCAACGAAGGCTACTCTTACCTCTTCTATTCTGACAAATCCGGAGGATACGGCGTAATACTCCCGAACGGCACCCTGCTTGAAGACGGCAAGACCTTTGACGAGGTATACTACGGCGGAATGGTCAACGTAAGGGACGGAAGCACCTACTATTTCTATGACCTTGACGGAAACCTTATCAGCGAAAGCAGCACTGACATCGGCAGAATGGAATTCTACGACGAGCACACAGGTATAACTGCCTACTCTAAAAGGGAAGAAGGAAATGGCTGGAATACATACACCTTGTATACCTCTAGTGGAGATTCCATCAGAAATATTTCCATCAGCTATATAAATAATATAAAGTCCGTGATTGGCTCAGACGGTAACTACTATGTAGCAGTACCATACGGTTCAAACTGGTACACAAACGACTATTCATACGATTATTATAGCGCTGACGGCAGCCCCGTATCCGCTGACCTATTCGAGGTCAAGGAAGAAGATACGACAAACGACAACGATGACGACTACAGCCGCGAAACCGTAACCGTTGAACCTTACAACGACTCCGCCGACGAATACGGCATAAGAGAATACGTTGTCGAGGACCCCTCCGGCAGGATAGTGTACACATATAAAGGACGAGATATGGAGCAAAGATACGGCGACGGCAAGGGTGACGGCGACTATCTCACAAACTACACCTGCCAATTCTTTAACGGTAAACTGTACCTTGCCACAACAGAGGGTCTTGCAATACTGGACGCATACACCGGTGACCTTATCGCGCGCAACACCGACTTCTCCTATTACGGATTCGACTACATGTCCTCCGAGGGCGGACACCTCATCATGTCTGTCGGCGATATCGTTGACAGCAGCTGGGGAAGAGTATACGAAAGCACCGGCGTTGTACTGCTCAACCTTGACGGCACGCTCCTGAGCGACAAGTACGAAACCATGGAGCCTACCGCGGCATACACCTCCCACACATCGTTCATTGTATCGCGCACCGACCCCACCATAAACGAAAAGCGCTACGGAATGATCTCCGGCAGAGGAAACCTTGTGGTTCAGCTCATCTACACCAGCGTATACTACAGCGACAGCGACATCACGATATTCAACCGCACCAACTCCTACCAGGACGTATTCAGCTCCCCCACCGGAAAGCAATACGCTTCCGAGATAGTAATGCGCGGCGACAGCTATAACAGCATAAAATACTACAACAACTACATATTGCTGCTGACCACCGATAAATACTCGAAGAACAAGATAGGCGCGGTAGTTATACGCTGACGTCGGAAAAGTGAGGAAATTGATATATGTTTTGCAGCCATTGCGGTAAAGAAATAATTGACGGCGTTAAATTCTGCGGATTCTGCGGTGCAAAGACAGACGATGTCCAGAGCGCGACCGCTCCCGTTTCCGGAGCCGCCCCCGTGGGCACCGGCGTTCCGCAGTATTCCCAGGCGCCCCAGAATATCCCCGTGTATTCCGGGCAGGCGGCGCCCTACCCTGCCCAGGTCAACCAGGCGAACCAGCCCCAGGGAGGATACGCACCGGTTCCTCCGGTGCCGCCCGTGCCCTCCGTTCCCCCGGTACCTCCGGTTCCACCCATGCCGGCGTTCAACGGTAATCAGCAGTTCACACAGCAGACTGCCCCGGTAAATCCAGTGCAGCAGGGTTATGCTCCGGTTCCCCCGGCTCCTGTACCTCTCGTGCAGGGCGCTCCCGGTAATCAGCGCTTCTCCCAGCAGACAGCCCCGGTGAATCCCGTACAGCAGGGTTATGCTCCGGTTCCCCCGGCTCCCGTACCTCCCGTGCAGGGCGCTCCCGGGAATCAGCACCTCCCCCAGCAGACTGCCCCGGTAAATCCCGTACAGCAGAATCACGCTCCGGCAACTCCGGCTCCCGTACCTACCACACAGAGCATTCCCGGGAACCGGCAGACCGCTCCCGTAAATCCTGCTCCGAAGAATAGCGCTCCTGCAGCTCCGGCTCCCGTACCTCCCGTAAAGGAAG
>ERZ1026862.1934-NODE-1934-length-11412-cov-8.267500_pt1 | contig 11412 bp, 8 predicted proteins | sample MGYA00380161_ERZ1026862 | MGnify/ENA primary metagenome ERZ1026862 (study PRJEB33269, sample SAMEA4719797) | human gut metagenome | biome: human-associated habitat; feature: organic feature; material: feces | place: Cameroon | collected 2013-10 ... | reverse complement strand
ATAAACCACAATATAATAATGTAATAAATACTAACGAGGTGGACTATGGCAGACAAACTTGCAGGATTTGTTCCTGACACAATGAACAATGACGAGCCTATCCGTGAGCCTATCGTAAGACTCGGAAAACTCATCACAGACAGATTGCCTGTTAAAATCGGCAAGGAAAAAATCACAAAGGAATCGCCTGAATACTGGGGACTTGCTCCTATATGTACAGACGAGATGGCAGAACTTGCTATTCTTATGGGCAAAAGAAAACCGAGAACCTGGGCTGATATGAAAAAGCTGTCCAAAAAAATGCCTAATATGACAGACGAAAAACTCGAGCAGTTGCTTCATGACTTGAGCGAAGTCGGTATCCTTGAATACAACCGGGAAAATCCACAGCATGAAAAGCAATGGGTGCTTCCTATGTATGTTCCGGGAAGTGCCGAATTCACAAATATGAGCGAAAGTGTGCTTGCCGAGCATCCTGAAATGGGCAGATTTTTTGAAAGAATGAGCCGTATTCCGCTTGAAAAAGTTACTCCGATGGTGCCTGAAGGCGGTGCAGGAATCGGTATGCATGTTATTCCTGTTGAAAAGGCTATTAACACGAAAAATCAATCACTTGACATTGAACATATTTCATATTGGCTTGACAAATATGACGGGAAATATGCGGCTTCCCCTTGTAGCTGTCGCCGTTCGAGAAAAACATATGACGAGGGCTGTGCAGACGACACAAACGATTGGTGCATTGCTGTGGGTGATATGGCAGACTATGTTGTTGAAACCAACAAAGGTGGGAGATACATCACCAAGGAAGAGGCACTTGAAATCCTCCAAAAAGCAGAGGACAACGGCTTTGTGCACCAAATCACAAACATTGACGGCGAAAACAAGATTTTTGCCATTTGCAACTGCAATGTAAATGTTTGCTACGCACTTCGTACATCACAGCTTTTCAACACACCTAACCTTTCAAGAAGCGCATATGTTGCCGATGTAAACAAGGACAACTGCGTTGCTTGCGGAAGATGTGTTGAGCACTGCCCTGCCGGTGCACTCAAACTCGGTCAAAAACTTTGCACATCGCACGGTGAAGTTGAATATCCAAAACAAGAACTTCCTGACGAAACAAAGTGGGGACCTGAAAAGTGGGAGGAAGAATACAGAGATAAAAACCGTATCAACACTCACGAATCAGGCACTGCTCCTTGCAAAACAGCTTGTCCTGCACACATTGCGGTTCAGGGATACATAAAGATGGCTGCTCAAGGCAGATACACAGATGCTCTTGCACTCATCAAAAAAGAAAATCCATTCCCTGCCGTTTGCGGACGAATCTGCAACAAGAGATGCGAAGATGCCTGCACAAGAGGCACTGTTGACAGAGCTGTTGCTATTGACGACATAAAAAAATTCATTGCGCAAAAGGATTTGGACGCCAAAACAAGATATGTTCCAAAAAAGGTTGTGCCAAGTGTCAGAGGTCAATTTGACGAAAAGATTGCCATCATCGGTGCAGGTCCGTCAGGTCTTTCGTGTGCATATTATCTTGCAGAAAAAGGCTATGTAAATGTAACCGTATTTGAAAAGAACGAAGAAGCCGGCGGTATGCTCCGCTATGGTATTCCAAACTATAAACTTGAAAAGGATGTTATTTCTGCCGAAATTGACATCATCAAGGAGCTTGGTGTTGAAATAAAATGCGGTGTAGAGGTTGGCAAGGACATAACACTTGACGAACTTCGCAAGCAGGGTTACAAAGCATTCTACATTGCCGTAGGTGCACAAGGCGGCAGAAAAGCAGGCATCGATGGTGAAGATGCAGAGGGAGTGTTCACCGCTGTTGAATTCCTCCACGAATGTGCCGTAACAGAAAAATTTGACCTCGGCAAAGATGTTGTAGTTGTCGGTGGCGGTAATGTTGCAATTGACGCAGCGAGAGTTGCTAAAAGATGCGGTGGCAAGAATGTTCAGATGTTCTGCCTTGAAGCAAGAAACGAAATGCCAGCGGCTGACTACGAAATTGAAGAAGCCGAAGATGACGGAGTAAAGATTAATTGCTCTTGGGGTCCAAAGGAAATCATCAAGAAAAAAGACAAAGTTAAGGCAATTGTATTCAAAAAGTGTGTTCAGGTTAAGGACGAGCAAGGCAGATTTGCTCCTGTATATGACGAGAACGACACAATCACTGTTGAATGCGACAATGTTATTTTGAGTATAGGTCAAAGCATTGTTTGGGGCAATTTGCTTGACGGCGCCGCAACTATAATCAACAAAAACGGTACACTTCAGGCTGATGAAAAGACACTTCAAACAGCACAAGAAGATATTTTTGTCGGCGGTGACGCATACACAGGTCCACGCTTTGCAATTGACGCTATTGCAACAGGCAAGGAAGCTGCAATTTCTATCCACAGATTTGTTCAGCCACATTCATCACTTACAATCGGCAGAAATCCAAGATACTATGTTGAGCTTGACAAGGATGACATTGTGCTTGAAAGCTACGACAATTCTTCCCGTCAAATTCCACAAGCCACAAAGCAGGTTAAAGAGCTTGGATTCAGAGATGACGACAAGTTCCTCACAGAAGAACAAGTCAAGACTGAAACTGCCCGTTGCCTCGGCTGTGGTGCAACAATCGTTGACAAGAACAGATGCGTTGGCTGTGGTATTTGCACAACAAAGTGTGAATTTGATGCTATTAAGATTGTCAGAGAACGCCCTAACTGCTCAAATATGGTTAAGGCAGAGGACAAAATGAAGAAGATTTTGCCATATATGATTAAGCGTCAAATCAAAATCAAGAAAGCATCAAAAAACAAATAATTTTGAAAGCTTAACGGCTCACTTCCTTGAACCGTAAATATATTATTTATCAAAGGAGGAATTACTCGTGTTTTTCCAAATTTATGGTGATACCTCTATATACCAACTTCTCGGTTGGGTGATGGTATTCGCTGCACTTGTGCTTCTCAATGAAGTTGCAAGGCGTTCAAAAGCAGGCGGAATTTTCTGTTTCTTGGTTGTTCCGGCTGTGCTCACAGTTTACTTCATTGCTCTTGCAATAGGTAACGCAAAAGGTGCCGATTGGGCAGTTAACAATCAAACAGTTGTGCAAATGGGCGGATGGTTCCATTATGCCAAGCTGTATGCCGCAACGATCGGATGTATCGGCTTTATGTTCATCAAGTACAAATGGGGCATTGGCAAAAAAGATTGGTTCAAGGTTTTCCCATTTGTAATCGTTGCAATCAACATTCTTATTGCAGTTGCTTCTGACTTTGAATCAGCTATAAAAGGCTTCCAAGCAGGCTCAATCGCAGGTGGCTGGTGGTACTCAAACGAAGGTGTTTGGCTCTACGGCGGATGGTGGAACATCCTCAACGGTATTGCTGGTATCATCAACATTTTCTGTATGACAAGCTGGTGGGGCATCTATTCATCAAAGGACCAAAAAGATATGCTTTGGCCTGATATGACATGGTGCTTTATCGTTGCATACGACATTTGGAACTTTGCATACACATACAACAATCTTCCGCTTCACACTTGGTATTGCGGTGTTGCACTTCTTCTCGCTCCGACATTTGCAAACGCATTCTGGAACAAGGGCGGTTGGATTCAAAACAGAGCAAACACACTTGCACTTTGGTGTATGTTTGCACAAGTTTGCCCAACATTCCTCAATCAGAGTATCTTCACCGTTCTTCCGACAGTATACGGCGCAAGAGGCGAAGAAATCAGAACAACGATCCAAAACGGTGTTATGGATGCAAATCTTACACTCACACAAGCTGATGCAGACCCAAAGGCACAGGGCATCATCTCTGTACTTGCCATCGTTGCAAATGTAATCTGCATTATGGCAATCATCAAGAAGTCAAGACAAAAGCACATCAATCCTTACAAGCAGGATGTATTTACAGAACAGCACGACTTCAAGGAAGCTATGGCAAGAGCAGAAGAAGTTGCTTGATTCATAGTTTCTTACTAATTAACAAAAAACGCAGTGGATTTTTCATCTACTGCGTTTTATCTTTATCCTTATTTTTACTTTTTGGTTTTCGCATTGCAAAGGCTGTTGCATAGGTTGCCGTTGCGCCGTAGCAATCAAGAACGGCGGCACATTCCGAAAGAGTTGCGCCTGTCGTTTTTACATCATCCACAACAAGGTAAGTTTTATTTGACGGGTCGATGTTCTCATTTACATCAAACGCACCGAAGACATTTGCTCGTCTTTGCCGTGCAGATTGATTTCGTTGAGAGAGATTTTCATATGCCTTATAAAAAGTATCTTCAAGCGGAACGCCTAAAATCTTTGACAGTTCCTCGGCTATGAGTTTTGCTTGATTATAGCCTCGTGCCTTTTCCCTTTTTTGAGAAAGCGGAACATATGTTATAGCATCAAAATTAATGTGCTTGAACTCTCTTTTAATCATTTTGGCGATTTCATCAGCCATTCCCTTTGACAATTCGGAATATCCCGCAAACTTCAATCTTCGAACAGCTTTTTTAATATTGCCGTCATAATAAAACGGAGCGACAAATTCCTCGTATTCAGGTTTATGATGTGAATTCTTGCACCTGCAATCTTGCTTTATTGCACCACAGGTTTTGCAAATTTCACCTTTGATTTTGGGAGCATTTAGACAATCGTCACATCTCCCCTGCCCAAGCGGTACAACCTCACCGCAAATATCACAACGGCGGGTGAACACGCACCACGAAAAAGTCTTAAACAAATCTTTAATCATAACTACACCGTCAAATAAGGTGCAAGTTTGGAATATGTACTTTCACCGATTCCCCTGATTTCCTTAATCTGCTCAACGCTTGTATATCCGCCGAGATACTCACGATATTCAATTATTGCACTTGCCCTGCTTTCGCCAATTCCTCTGACAGTAACCAACTCGTCAACAGTTGCGGTGTTGAGGTTTATGGGATAGGTCACAGTCTTTTCGGTCTTTGGTGCAGATGTAGTTTCTTCATCGGAAGCTACAACTTTTGAATTGGCGGACTCGGATGCTTTTTGCGATGCGACCTCTTGCTGAACTGTTGCAGTTTCCGTATAAACTCCGGGTGATGACTGCGACACATAAATTAAAATGCCTGACATAACAAAAAGTGCAACGCCAATCATAAACATTGCTTGTTGTTTTGCGTTCATCTGCTTTTCTTTTTTCTGCCGTAATTATTTTGCTTTTTAGGAGCAAAATTTTGCCTGTTTTTATTATTTCTGTTATTATTTTTACCGCTGTTTCTGCCTGTACCATGCTTTTGATGAGCTGAATTTTGCGGACGGACAAGACATTTTGGGTCTGTACCGATTAAATCAAAACGCTTTGCTTTTTTAAGTGCTTCCTCAACAAGAGCAAAATTCTTTGGATTATAATACTGCAAAAGTGCCCTTTGAAGTGCCTTATCGTGCGGATTTTTAGCAGAATAAACCTCCTCCATTGTGTAAGGGTCAAGCCCCGTATAAAACATGGTTGTGGATATTGTGCCGGGTGTAGGATAGAAATCCTGAACCTGCTCAGGGCGAATATGATTTTTCTTCAAGAAAAGTGCCAAATCAACAGCATCATTAAGGGTTGAACCCGGGTGGCTCGACATAAGATAAGGCACCAAATACTGCTCCTTATCTATCTCGCCCGTATACTGAAAATAACGCTTTGAAAATTCAATATAAGCCTCAATATGCGGCTTGCCCATTTTATCAAGAACAGCGGCAGAACAATGTTCGGGAGCAACTTTTAGCTGACCCGATACATGGTATTTTACAAGTTCTCTGAAAAAGCTGTCGTCCTTATCCTGCAAAAGGTAATCGTATCTAATACCCGAACGGATAAACACTTTTTTAATGCCCGGAAGTTGACGGACACTGCGGAGTATATCAAGATATTCCTCGTGATTTGCAACAAGGTTTTTGCAAGGTTTTGGAGCAAGACATTTTTTGCCTTTACACAGTCCGTATTCCTCCTGAAGCATACAAGACGGCTGACGGAAATTAGCCGTAGGACCACCTATATCGTGAATATATCCCTTAAAATTAGGCATATGAGTGAGTTTTTCAGCCTCAATCATAATGCTTTTTTTACTTCTTGTAGTTATGTATCTGCCTTGATGAAAAGCAATTGAACAGAAATTGCAAGCACCGAAGCAACCACGGTTGTGAGTGATTGAAAACTCAACCTCTTGAATACCCGGAACACCGCCCTGCGCCTCATACATCGGATGATAAGCACGCATATACGGAAGTGAATAAACCCAATCGAGTTCCTTGGTTGTAAGCGGCGGCATCGGCTGATTTTGAACAACCATTTTTTTGCCGTGCTTCTGCTTGATAACCTTACCTCTGATATGATCCTGCTCGTCCTGTTCGATACGAGCCGCCTTGGCATATTCCTTTTTTGATGAGCTGACATTCTCAAATGACGGACACTCAACACCGACATACGGAGTATCCTTTGTGTCAACAGCATAAACCGTGCCGAGAATGTCGTGCATTGTATCAACACTTTCGCCATTATTAAGTCGTTCGGCAATCTCGATAGTTTGATTTTCACCCATACCGAAAATGAGCAAATCGGCTTTGGAATCAAGGAGAATTGACGGACGAACAGCATCATCCCAATAATCATAATGTGCAAAACGGCGAAGTGATGCTTCAAGTCCGCCGATAATTACAGGCACATCGGGATAAAGTTTTTTTACAATATTTGAATAAACAATAACTGCTCTGTCAGGTCGCTTGCCCATTTGACCGCCTGCTGTGTAGGCATCAACCGAACGAGGCTTTTTTGCAACGGTGTAATGAGCAACCATTGAATCAATATTACCGCTGGAAATAAAATAGCCCAAGCGTGGCTTGCCGAACTGCTCAAAATCCTGTGTTGTACGCCAATCGGGTTGTGACAAAACAGCAACCTTGTAGCCTTTTGCTTCAAGCACACGAGTGATTATTGACGCACCGAAAGAAGGATGGTCAACATAAGCGTCACCGGAAATATACACAAAATCCGGCTGTTTCCATCCTCTCTCGAACATATCCTTTTGATTTACGGGGAGAAAATTATTCATAGCTGTCCTCGTTTAAATCTTGATTATCTATTACTTCATCAGAACCAAATTCCAACTGCTCTGTGTTATCAGCCGTGAACTCGGGAGCCGGACCCTGTGCCTTAATCTGAATCCACTGCTGTTTTGTGATTAATATCTTTCTTGGCTTTGCACCCTCGGCAGGGCCGATAATGTGCTTATCCTCCATTTGATCCATAATCTTTGAGCCTCTTGAATAACCTACTCCGAGCTTACGCTGTAAGAAAGAAGTTGAAGCCTTGCCGTTTTCAAGAACAACATCAACAGCATCATCAAAGAGTGGATCAAGATTTTCGCCCGATTCACCGCCGTCTGTAAACTTGTTTGAAGTTTTGTCCTGAACGGCTTTACTCTCGATTTCCTTTTGGATTTCTTCGCTGTACTCGCTTTCGCCCTGATTTTTAATGAATTCGCAAAGTGCTTCGACTTCGTCATCGCTGATATAACAACCCTGAACACGGAGTGGCTTGTTTGAACCGATAGGAGAATACAGCATATCACCCATACCAAGAAGTTTTTCTGCACCACTGGAATCGAGAATTGTACGAGAGTCGATTGCGGAAGAAACCGTCAATGCAATACGAGATGAAATGTTTGCCTTAATAAGACCCGTGATGACGTCAACAGACGGTCTTTGGGTTGCGATAACGAGGTGCATACCTGCGGCACGAGCCATCTGTGCAAGACGACAAATGCTGTCTTCAACCTCTTTTGGAGCAGCCATCATAAGATCGGCAAGCTCATCAATGCAAATAACAATCTTCGGCATTGGCTTCATATCCTCATGCTTTTCAACATAACGATTATAGCCTTCGATATCACGTACGCCTGTGTCGCTGAACTTTTGATAACGCTCAAGCATTTCCGACACGGCCCAGCCGAGTGCACCCGAAGCCTTGCGTGGATCGGTGACAACCGGAACAAGAAGGTGCGGAATGTTCTCGTATTTTGAAAACTCTACTTTTTTAGGGTCAATCATAAGGAATTTTACTTCTTCGGGATTTGCCCTATAAAGAATAGAAACGATAATTGAGTTCATACAAACAGATTTACCTGAACCTGTTGTGCCTGCAATAAGAAGGTGCGGCATTTTTGCAATATCACAAAATACAGTTTTGCCTGCAATGTCCTTGCCAAGTCCTGCCGACAGGAGCGACTTTTGAGCATTGAAATCGGCAGAATCAATAACTTCACGCATAGAAACGCTGTTTTTAACGGTATTAGGAATTTCTATTCCGACAGCAGCTTTGCCGGGGATAGGAGCTTCAATACGAACATTAACGGCTGCAAGGTTAAGCGCAATATCATCCGAAAGATTTGTAATCTTACTGATACGAACACCCGAAGCGGGTTTCAATTCATATCTTGTAACCGTCGGGCCTCTTGAAATATCGGTGATTTCTGCCTGAACACCAAACGAAGCAAGAGTATCAACCAAAAGTTCTGCATTATTCTTTAGTTCGGCAGACACATCTTTTGCAGATTTATGCTTAACGGTTTTGAGAATATCAACACTTGGAAGTTTGTATTCCTTAACTTCCTTTTGCATATCCTCCTCTGTAACCACAAACTCTGGAATAGGCTCTGATTTTTCTTCATCAGGCTTTTCTGTCTTATCCTCGCTTGCGGTTTTGACAATATCATCAATAGTTTTTTTCTTTGTTTCCTGTCTGCTCTGCTTATTTTTGCTTGTTGCCTGATTAATCTCGGCAATAAGTTTTGAATAATCATCGGCAGGTTCTTCTGCTTCCTCAACATCCTGTGATTTTTCAGCCTTTGTCTTTGCCTTTTTCTTCGACTTTTCTTCCTGAACAGGAGGTTCATCGTCAAGAGGAATATCAACATTGTTCATTCTGCGTCTTTCACGGCGTTCCTCAATATAAGGTGTTGCCTTTTCAACAACAGCACGAACAGGCTTTGTTGTGTTTTTGAAAAATTGATTGACCGTCACCTTTGAAAGAAGCATAATCACAACGATTATAAGAAGCAAATCAATAACAATCGCAGGTGCTTTGCCCATTGTCATAAAGAGCCATCCCAAAACAGCGCCAAAAAATCCGCCGTTAAAATTAAACGGAGCATCCGCAAACTCGCTCTTGCACGTGTCAAGGAACGGAACACCGCTCTTTGCCCTTACGATATAAATAAATGCAGAGATAAAAAGCACAATAAGAATAATACAAATCGGCTCTGCAATCATCTTTTTGCTCGACTTTGTTTTTTGAACAAGGAACGAATAAGCAAGGCTCAAAAGAGGAAAAACAATTGATGCCATCCAACCGAAAAGGCCTATGTAAACATTGTGAACATCATTCCAAAAGTTCTCGCCCGGAATAACCGCAACAAAGAAAAACAAAACCGAAAATGCAAAAATAATTATGCTGACAATTCTGTTTTTGTTTGCCTGCGCTTCAAGATCCATAAGTCTCTGTTGTTCCTCAAATTCGGCAAGAGCCTTTTTTGAATGAGTAACAGACTTTTTAGGGGTCGGCTTTTTATTCTGTTTTTGTTTAGAATTTTTACTGTTAGCCATAATTTACCTACTTTATTTTCTTAATATCAATTCAAAAATACCGATAACAAGTATTATAATACCGACTGCGACATCATAATAACCAAAATACTTCAAATAGCCTTTGCTGACAAAGTATTTGAGAAATACGGTGCTGAAAAACGAAGCAACGATTGAAATCACAAGACCGATAATAATCGAAGCAACACCGACATGGGTAACGCTGATGCAAATCTCAACAATACCGCTGACAACAAGCACGGGAACGCTCATCAGCAACGCATAATTGATTGCGTGTCTTTTGCTCACACCAAAAAGAACAAGAACGGCAAGTACAACACCGATGAACGAAAATCCAGAAACAGGAATCAAGAACACGCTCAATGCTCCGACAATGATTGCAGGAAGTTCCGCAACCGGCTTTGGTATGCTTGATTTTGCAAGTTGAACCGATGCAAAAATGAGAAGCACGCCTGTGATTGCAAGTAACAGACCGTCATCAAGGAGTGTTTTGTTGAACTGTGTAGTGCGAAGTACATTATAAAGAAGTCCGTATTTACCGCAAGGAATGAGCCACAAAAGCATTGGGCAAAAGCTCACAAGAGTCATATACATATAATGCCTTGCACCGCTTGGCTTGCTTCCCTTTAGTCGTTTTTTGAACACATCGCCGACAGTGGAAAACAGCTCATAAGACATTTTCAAAAACAGCTTATAAGAAGCAATTACAATACCCACGGCGATGCCTATATGTACAATACCGGTGAGGGACGAGCACTCACCTGAAAATCTGCCCGAAAAATCGTGAAATACAGAAGAATGAGCAGTTTCACTTATTGGAAAAATTCGGCACACCGCTTGGAATAGTGCCTGAAATATTGCAGTTAAAATCGACATTGTTTTTTCCTCCGAAAAATTGAGCGTTATCAAGATAATAGCCTGTCCTAATGTAATCATAAGGATTGGTAGAACGAGGCTTGGAAATAATCATTTCGTTTTTATAAAAAACATCATTAACATCAACAACGGTATAAAGCATCAGTTTTCCCCCTCAATCACCGATTCAAGATAGTCAAGTGCATCCGACAAACCACCGAGTTCATCAACAAGTCCGCATTTGACAGCTTCTTCGCCGTCAAGCACAGTACCCACATCCATAATCAGCTCGCCTGTTTTCATCATCAATGCTCTGAATTCATCGGCTGTAATCTGCGAATTATTCTCAACAAACCTTGCAATCCTATCCTGCATTTTTTCAAAATACGAAAGGGTTTGCGGAACACCGAGAACCGTTCCGTTCATACGAACAGGGTGCACGGTCATTGTTGCGGTAGGCACAATGAAGCTACGCTTACAGCTGACAGCAAGCGGAACGCCGATACTGTGACCTCCGCCAAGGACAAGCGAAGCGGTGGGAGTTTTCATAGTTGAAAGAAGCTCTGCAATGGCAAGCCCCGCTTCAACATCTCCGCCAACGGTGTTGAGTATAATCAACAATCCGTCAATATCCTTGCTTTCCTCAATCGCAACAAGCTGTGGAATGACATGCTCATATTTGGTGGTTTTGTTTTGGCTCGGCAAAATATAATGCCCTTCAATCTGCCCTATAATAGTAAGGCAATGAATAAAATGCCCATCTTTTTTGACCGTTATTGAGCCTGTTTCAAAGGTTGAGCCTTGCTCACCGTTATTGTTGTTTTCGTTAAAATCTTCGTTTTCTTTGCACATAACAGCACCTCTTTACTATTATGCACAAAGCATTACATTATATTTTAACATTTTATACCGATTTTTTCAACACA
>ERZ1026862.1933-NODE-1933-length-11417-cov-59.421845_pt1 | contig 11417 bp, 9 predicted proteins | sample MGYA00380161_ERZ1026862 | MGnify/ENA primary metagenome ERZ1026862 (study PRJEB33269, sample SAMEA4719797) | human gut metagenome | biome: human-associated habitat; feature: organic feature; material: feces | place: Cameroon | collected 2013-10 ... | reverse complement strand
GAGAGCTGCTGACGATGGGCATGTGTGTGCTGGCACTGACGGTAGTGATGCTGAACTACCTGCAGAATGTGCAGCTGCTCCAGGCAAAAGAGAATGTAGGACAGCTGGCGAGGGCCTATCTGCTGAAAATGGAAACGGTAGGATACCTGGAACCGGCGGAGCAGGCACACCTCACAGCAGAACTGGAGACGGCAGGACTGACAGAGATCGATTATGAGGGAAGTACTTTGGAACCTGCAGGATATGGGGAACGCATTATCCTGCAGATTCACGGAAAGCTGGGTGGACAATATGAAATACGGGAAAAGAGGGTATCGACTGCCAAAAACTGAGAACCGGCAGGAGACAGGAAAAGCAGAAAGCGGACAGGTTTCCTGGGTGCTGGGATTGTTTCTGATACTGTTTCTGGCAATTTTGTTGTATATGCAGCTACAACTGGCAATGTACAAGGCATCCGCACGGTATTTGGAAGATGCATTGGCACTGTCCAATCTGGCATCGGCAGTCATTGATATCCGGGAGTATGGCAGCACACATAAGGTACATATCACAGATCAGGAACAGGCGTATGCGGGATATTGTTCTGCTGTCCGTGAAAATCTGGGGTTAAATGAAAATTATGAAGCAGTAGGACACAAGCTGATCTCCGGAAAGGTAGAGATACGAAATTACATTATCTATAATGTCACGGGAACCAAAGTACAGGTGTGGGAACGAAAAGGTGACGGACAGATCATGGAATGGGAAGGAACCCTGGGAGAAGTGAGGACTCCGGGGGGACAGACCATTGAGAATACCGGTGTGTACAGTGAGATCACATACCCGGTAGAAGGCTTTTTGGGAATTACGGTAACTGCCGAAAAAAGTAAGCTGGTAGATGTGGTCAGTGAATATATGGGAGAGGAAACGAATGAAAAAACAGAAGATGAGTCAGGCGTGGAAGAATAGAATCTGGAACGGAAGTATCCTGGCAGCGTTTGTGGCGGCCATGGCGGTATTTATTTTTTTGCTGCAGACAGAAAAAAAGGTGCTTACGGAATACGAAAAAGAACAGGTATGCGTGGTAACGGCGGCAATTCCCAGGGGAGAAAAAATTACTGCGGAAAATGCAGAGCAGTATATTACAGTCATGGAAATCGACAAAAGAATTGTGCCGGAGACTGCACTGAAAAGTACGGAGGCGGCAATCGGAAGAATAGCGGAATATGGAGCGGAACAGGGGGTGGTACTGACTGCAGGCATGCTGCGGGAACTGTCGGAGATCACAGAACAGATGCGGGAACCTGTTATAGCCGGATTCCGCGCCGAAGACCTGTACCAGGTAGTAGGAGGCGTCCTGCGTGCCGGAGACAGGATCCATATTTATTGTGTGGAACAGAAGGAAGAGGAACAAAACGGGAACCTGCTGTGGGAAAATGTGTTTGTCCAGCAGGTGTTTGACCGGAATGGAGCTGCGATTGGCGGTGATGATGGGACAACTCCGGCACAGAGAGTAAATATCTATATGGAAAAAGAGCGGGTGGCGGACTTTTATGCCGCACTGGCACAGGGCTCCTTACGTGTGGTCAAGGCAGAGGATACGGATGGACGGGAGGAATGAGAATGCGGTATGGGAGATATCTGGCAGGATTACTCGTGCTGGGAATTGCATTCCTGCTTCCGATACAGTCGGATGCGGCAACAAAAAAGACCATTTACAACAGTCCTTATGTCTCTTTCAGTCCGGATGGCCGTGCGTTTACGACCTGCGCAGGAGACCGGAATTATGTGTGGTATGCCCGGGATGACAGCACCACTGTGTATACGCAGATTCCTTCTTCGCTGAGAGATCCGGTAGTGGGAGAACATATTTATACAGAGAAACGGTATGGAGAAATCCCTGTGGGATATTGGAAAGTGGTCCACCGGACGGGGCAGTGCATTCATAATGGATATAGCGGAAAAAACTGGCACGGGGTATCTTTTGGCAGACAAAAATGCATGCAGTATTATTATTCCGGCTGGAAAGCCTATTGTGCGGATTGTGGAGAAGCCATTGAAGAGTCCAATATTTATATGAGCAGAGAAGCGGCGGCCACGATACAGTACCTGGATCTGGGCAACGAAAGAGAACCGATGAGTTACTATTATCTCTGTCCGTTCTGCAACAATCTGGAACAGGGGGTGGGCCTGCCGGCGCATAAATGTAAAAATATTTCCTGGAATCAGTATAGGGTCCGTTATCAGGCCAACACGGGAAGCGCATCTTATAACGGCTATATGGATGACAGTATTCATATGTATAACAATGCCATAGTCTACGAAGGTAAGACAGTCACTCCGGTGACACACCTGACAGAGAACAATTACAGCAGGACCGGATATTTGTTCGCGGGCTGGAACACAGAGCCGGATGGTTCAGGAACCGCTTATGCGGATAAAGCTGCAATCGAAAATCTCAGGCAGGCGGATTGGAGAGACCGGACAACCTGGACAGATAACGATCATGGTGTAGTCAATTTATATGCACAATGGGTGCGGAGTGAAAGCACACTTGTGCTTTATGCCAATGGAGGAAAGTATGATGACCGGGAGATATTTTCTGTAACGCAGCCATATCTTGAAAGATATCTGTTGCAGGAAGAACTGGTCTGCGCACCAGATGGGTATACAGTCTGTTTTCGTGCCAATGGCGGATCGGAGATTGCTCCGGTGCAGGGGAAAAATCGGTTTGTCGAATGGAAAAAGGTGCATCCGTTCCGGGGGATCCTGGATGGAAAGCAATATATCTTTGATGCTCCGGACGGTAATGTGGACAGGCTGACGGCAGTCTATCAGCCGGAACCTGTCACATTACCGGAGACCACCAGACCCGGGTGGTCCTTTGGAGGCTGGTATTATGATCCGGAATTCCGACGGCCGGCAGGAGGAGCGGGCGACAGCATCATACCGTCCGAAAATACGACATTGTACGCGCAATGGGTGGATCTTACCCTGCTGGCGAAAGATAACTACAAGGAAAACGAAGGAAAAGGAGCGGTGGATCTGTCCTGGGAGCAGACGGATCACAACAACAAAACGTACCTTATTTATCAGAGACTGGAAGACGGTGCCTGGCTGCGGATTAATAGTGCAACGGATATCAACAGCGGAGCGGCCGTTGAACTGACCGGTATTTATGAAGCAAAGACGAGGACATATAACGTGCCGTATACCGGACTCTACGTCATAAAGGCAATGGGAGCACAGGGACAGAGCTACGGTTCCTTCCGGGGAGGATATGGGGGAAGTGTCTCCGGAACATTCTGGCTGCAGCAGGGGGAACAGCTGACTTATACCGTAGGTGGTCAAAATGGATATAACAAAGGCGGAAGAGCTTCGAGTTACGGGAGCGGAGGAGGAATGACATCCGTAGTATCCGACCGGAAAGGAATCCTGCTGATCGCAGGAGGAGGCGGTGGAGCATCACCGGGCGGTGCAGGTGGCAAGGGTGGCAGCATGGAAAGTGTCCTCGGGCAGCAGGAAGGAGAAGCGGGTATGGCCGGAGGCGGAGCCGGATATTATGGAGGAACCGCCGGAGAGAAGATCGTGCATCACCATACGAATGACTGCTATAGAAATGCTTCTTATACACCAACATTCGGAGATTGGGAATATTTTATGTGGGGATCGAATTGCTTTGATTCCTCAGGTACAAATTCTTATCAGTATAACGGACATACCACAAGTACGGACGATGATGAGTGGAGCCGTGCCATAGTCCGGGTCGGATGGGCCAGAAACGGGAATTATCCTAAGGAACAGATGTGGAATGTTTCCGGTTATCGGGGGATTCCCACCAATGGCAATACGACATTGAATCTTTCATATTTTTGCGATGGATGGGGATCTCTGGGTGGAAATATTGTGAATACCGACTGGCTGCCGGATGAGAAGCAGCCGTCGGAATTTGTAATCCTGGATCAGAAAGGAACAAAAATTGCACAGGGAAAATTTCGGGATTATCCTTTTTATGATAAACATGGCGGTGGAGGCTCGGCAGCCAGTGATTTCCGGCAGTCCCTGCATATCTCATTACCGGAAGGAACGACACATATCTATGTGCATTTGAATTTTCATTTAAGAGGAAATGTCTGGTTTACCGCGGGAATCAACTCACTCAGTTTCAGTGGAGGCAGAACTCTTGTATGCGGTTATACGGAAGGCCAGGTCCTATCCTCGAAGCCGGCATATGGCGGAAGCAATTATGTAAATCCGGAATGTGCACTGCTATATGAAAGTGAAAGTGGAGTACGGAGTGGAGACGGGCTGTTGTGTCTGCAGTCAAAAGCAATAGGCTACCAGGAGACTTTACAGCTGAAGGGAGTCAGGGCAACTGATCTTGCGGCTCCCGGGAAAATTCCGGAGAACGTCGTAAGAGAAGCACTGGACAGTGAAAGAGTAAAAATCTCGTGGACAGAGCCGGAGGATTACGGGACGGTATATTACCATAGAGCGGAATCTTATCTGACGGGCAGTACTTCCAAACTATGTGACTCCAATATCACAAAAAACACATTGCTTAGCGGTATCAGGGGATATTATTATCTTGCGGATCAAAACAGGGATACCGTCGTAACGGACGATGCCGGTTATTGTAAAGAACCCCATATGGAACTGGAGGTAAAGGATGGGGTGCAGTATCTGCATGTTGCCGCTGTGGATGTGGCGGGAAATGTAGGCGAGACCACACATATTTGTGTGGATGGAAAACAGATTCTGTGGAAGCTTCATACAAAACAGCTTAAGATAAACGAGGCAGAGGGCAATGTATATCCGGCGGCAGCGGACAAAACCTGGTATGTCCGGGCGGACGGAAAGACACCGTTCACGTTAACGAATGCATCTTATATGGAAGGTACAGCCAGACCGGACTATCAACTGAATGGGACAATATATGAAACGGTGACGGAGGACGGTGGCAGGGCGAGAAATATCATTGTCACACCGTCTGCGGAGATAACGGATGATGTGATCCGGACAGATGCGGAGGGACTGTCTTATGCGACTGAGGGGACCAATGTGCTGCAGCAGGCTTCCTATTCTTATACTTTGCGGTCACACCGGAACCAGGAACTTACCGGAGTACAGCAATTTGTCATAAGTGGAGACCGGAACGGACAAACGATTCGGGTGATTCCGGTAGCGGAAGCGGATCACGGAACAGATAAAATATATTCTGTATCTACGCAGGATCAGAAAAACGGGATCGCTCTGATTGCTGACGGAGAAGCTCCGGTCATCCGGGGGATGGAAATACTGGAGAACCGGGCACTGATCGATCGCAGAGACGGAGCTGTTACCATACGTGTTACTGCCACAGATGCTCTAAGTGGTGTGGATCATTTTACAATTGTTATCAGTAATACGGACAATGCTGTTTCTAAGACCTACCTTCCCGGAGAAGATGGCTGTATCGTGATTACAATCACAGAGGACGAACCGCTGTTCAGCGGGGATTTTACGGTATTGGGATATGCTTCGGATCATGTGGGGAATGAGAGCCGTATCTGTTACGGTACGACGGAATTTGCACTGGAAAGCAGTGTGAAACGTATTTTGGAGCCGCAGGAGCCGGTCTTCAAATGCGGCGAAAGCGGAATTCTTACCTTTACCACATGGGGATATGCGGACCGGGTGGAGGTCATTTTCCCGGAATGTATGACAGCACTGGATCCGACATTGAATAAAGTCTATGATTATACCGAAAGTCAGGGGTATCGTAAGACGGAAGAACTGGAATTTATGGTGCCTTTATATACTCCGGAGAACCAGACACAGGAAATCACAGTGCGGGCCTATAAAGGTGACAAGAGACTGGAAGATCATCCGACGATCAGCGTGATCGGAGTGTCGGGAAATGTGTTGGATGAACTGCGTACCCGGTTACGGTAAGGAGGTATGAGAGCCTTGGAAATCGTGTTCCGGATACTGTGGTCGGTGGTTCTGGGAGGCCTTATCTATGGCAGTGCAATCTGGCTGTTGCGTGTGGAACTATCGGGAGACATCGAGAGGATGGAACCCGGAAAAGCGTGGCTTCTCAGGGGACTGGCCTGGATCAATGCAGTTGTGATTCTTGTTATAGGGGGAATGGATGGAAGACTCCCGGAAGAAAACAGACTGGTGATCCAGGGGGCACAGGAGATCCTGTGCTCCCTGCTGGCGGGAGGTTTGTTAGCGGCGGCCTGCATGGATGCTGTACACAGTTATGTGTATAATTATGTATGGTGGTGGTGCCTGCCATGGACAGGAATACTGCTGGGGCTTCCGGTGTCGGAAGCTTATATGGAGGATGGAGTGTGCAGGATTACTGACAGGTTTAGCATACAGCAGGCGGCAGCAGTGGCATTGTTTGTACTCCTGCAGCAGATATTGTTTGCCCAAATGTACGGAAGAGCTGACTGTCATGCATTTTCTGTATGTGCGTTGGCAGGCTGCGCCTGGCAGGGGAATCTGTTGTGGTTTCTGATCCATATGTTATCGGCGTTGACATTGCTGGCTGCAGTACAGTTTTGCAGAAGAAATGTGACACCGGATGGAAAACTTCGTGTACCGAAGCCGTTTATTCCATATATAGTGGTAACCTTCTGGGTACAGATCCCTGTAATGTTGTATTTGCAGAGTGGAGCTACGCATATTTATGCATAAACAGTTGCACAATTTTCAAAAAGGTGCTATAGTAATCAACGTTTAAGGACGACTGTCGTCCGTAGAAAACAGACAGGAGGATAATATTATGAAAAAAGCAATCGCAATGTTACTTGCAACTGTAATGTGTACAGCAATGCTGACTGGCTGTGGTTCTGATTCCGCAGCAAACGAGAGCTCTCAGGCTTCCGAGAGCAGTGTGGCCGAGACTGTTGCAGAAACCACCACAGAAGCAGCAGCTACTACTGAGGCTGCTGATAAGACCGAGGGCGGCGTACTGGTATTCGGTACCAACGCAGAGTTCCCTCCCTTTGAGTATGTAGGAGATGACGGAGAACCCGACGGATTCGATGTAGCTCTGATCAAGGCTGTAGGCGAGAAGCTGGGTATGGAAGTACAGGTAGAGAATATGGAGTTTGACTCTCTGGTTAGTTCCATTGGCAACAGAATCGACGGTGCTATCGCAGGAATGACCGTTACTGATGAGCGTAAGGAGCAGGTAGATTTCTCCAATCCTTATTATGAAGCTGTACAGTTTGTGATCGTTGCAGCAGATTCCGATATCGCAACCGCAGATGATCTGAAGAATAAGACCATTGGATGTCAGCTGGGTACCACCGGTATGTTCCTGGCAGAGGATATCGAAGGTGCTACCGCTCAGACTTACAACAGAGCTGTAGATGCTGTAAATGATCTGGTAAACGGCAGAGTAGATGCTGTTATTATCGACAAGAACCCTGCAGAAGTATTCAACACCAAATTCGAGGGTAAGGTAAAGATCATCGATGGCGCAGAGTTCGGATTCGAGACCGAGGAATATGCAATCGCACTTCCTAAGGGAAGCGAACTGGTAGATCAGATCAATCAGGCACTGGAAGACCTTAAGGCAGACGGTACCTTTGATGCTCTGGTAGCTCAGTACATCGGAGAGTAATTTTTATACAAAATATACACGAAAAAGAAGAGAATGGCTTGTGCCATTCTCTTCTTTTTGCTATATTAAGGTAGGCAACATATACAGTTTGGCCAATCGTACACTTATACATTCACAAGAAAGGCATAGGAAATAACATGCAAAATATCTGGCAACATATTTATGCAGCCTTCATTGAAGCGGACAGATGGAAGCTTTATCTGAAAGGACTGGGAGTAACCTTAGAGGTTTCTTTTTTTGCGGCACTGCTTGGTATCCTGATTGGAACCATAGCGGCATTTTTGAAATTATCCACGAGAAAGAACGGATCGAAGACCATAGCGTCCCGGATTGCAAGCGCTTATATTGATATTATCCGTGGAACTCCTACTACGGTACAGCTGTTGATCATGTGGTCCGGCATTCTGGCTACCTGTAAGAACAGCGTGTTGATCGCCAGTCTGACATTTGGTATCAATTCCGGTGCTTATGTAGCGGAGATCGTCAGAGCCGGTATCCTGGCTGTGGACAAGGGACAAATGGAAGCGGGCAGATCATTGGGACTGAACAAATTCCAGACGATGCGATATATTATCATTCCTCAGGCATTCAAGAGCATTCTGCCGCCTCTGGGCAATGAATTTATCGTGCTGATCAAGGAGACCTCTATTGTAGGTTATGTAGGAATGAGTGACCTTACCCGTGTGGCCAACCAGATGACCTCCAAGCTGTTTGATGTATTTACACCGCTGCTTGGTATTGCCTTCATCTATTTTGTACTGACCAAGGTATTGTCTATTCTGCTTGCAAAACTGGAAAGGAGACTGCGTAAGAGTGATAATCGTTAAAGATCTGCATAAAAGCTTTGAAGATAATCAGGTATTAAAAGGGGTAAATTATCATATTCACCCCGGTGAGAAGATCGTGGTGGTAGGTCCTTCCGGCTCCGGTAAGAGTACATTTTTACGCTGCCTGAACCTTTTGGAGAGACCCACCAGCGGTGAAATCTGGTTCGATGGACAGAACATCACGGATCCCAGGATTGACATTAACAAAGTTCGTCAGCATATGGGCATGGTGTTTCAGCATTTTAACCTGTTCAACAATCTGACGATCATGAACAATATAACCCTTGCTCCTGTGAAACTGAAACTGATGAGCGAGGAAGAGGCAAAAGAAAATGCCTTGAAGCTGTTAAAGAGAGTTGGACTGGAGGAAAAGGCAGATGCCTATCCGGCATCTTTAAGCGGCGGTCAGAAGCAGAGAATTGCAATTGTCAGATCTCTGGCAATGAATCCCAGAGTAATGCTGTTTGATGAGCCTACTTCCGCACTGGATCCCGAAATGGTGGGAGAGGTACTTGAAGTTATGAAAGAACTGGCAGAGAGTGGTATGACCATGGTGGTCGTGACACATGAGATGGGATTTGCCAGAGAAGTGGGTACGAAAGTGCTTTTCATGGACGGTGGTAATATCGTGGAGGAGAATACTCCCCAGGAGTTCTTCACCAATCCTAAGAGCCCAAGATTACAGGAATTCTTATCCAAAGTGCTGTAGGAACAGCATCGCATGCAAAAAATGCGGGAACGGAGATCCGGAATGATCACAATATCTTTGTGTATGATTGTAAAAAATGAAGAGCGGATCCTGAAAAGGTGTCTGGACAGTGTCAGGGATCTGGTGGATGAGATCATTATTGTGGATACAGGATCCACGGATGCCACAAAGTGGATTGCAGCCGGATACACCGATAAAATATATGATTTCACATGGAACGATGACTTCAGTGCGGCGAGAAATTTTGCATTTTCCAAAGCTACGAAGGAATATATTTACTCCGCAGATGCGGATGAGGTGCTTTCGGAAGAGAACCGGAGAAGGTTCCGGCTGTTAAAGGAGACACTTCTTCCGGAAATCGAGATCGTCCAGATGAAATACGGCAATCAGCTACAGAACGGCACAGTGTATAATTTTGATGAAGAATATCGTCCCAAATTATTCCGCAGACTGCGAAGCTTCGTGTGGGAAGAACCAATCCATGAAACTGTACGGCTGGAACCGGTAGTCTATGACAGCGATATAGTCATCACCCACATGCCGGAACAGAATCATGCGGGCAGGGATCTGGCAAATTTCCGCAAACAGATTGCGCAGGGAAGACGACTTTCCAGAAGACTGTACGGAATGTATGCCAGAGAACTGTTCCTGGCGGGAGAGGCACGGGACTTTCTGGAAGCGGAAGATTATTTCGGGGCAGAAGTTTCATCCCCGGACAGAAGTGCGGATGAGATCACGGAAGGCTGTTGTGTGGTGGCCAGAGCCGCCAGACTGCGGGGAGCTGCTGTGACATTTTTCAAGTATACTTCCAAGGTGATCGCAGGGGACGGCTGTTCGGAAATCTGCTGTGAACTGGGGTATTTCTATGAAGAGACGGGAGACTTCGAGGAAGCGGCTGTCTGGTATTATAATGCAGCTTATGAAACACAGCCGGTATTGGCGCTGCGGAGTTCGGAAGAAGAACCTTTACAGGGATTGATCCGTTGTTATGAGCAGCTGGGACTTCCTGCACAGGCCCGGAGCTATGAGGAAGAGTTAAAACATCGACAGAAAGAAAAAAACAGATAACTGAAAATAAATTTTTCACACGCAAATTTGTGCCTGCACAAGGGACGAAAGTCTCTGAAAGTTTGCAGGTTTTGAGAAAGGCATGGTTATTAACATGAAGTGGGAAGAAAACGTACGTAAGGTGGTTCCTTATGTGGCAGGAGAGCAGCCGAACCGCCCGAACATGATCAAGCTGAATACGAATGAGTGCCCTTATCCTCCCGCCCCCGGAGTACGCAGGGCGGCAGAGAATATGGAGAGTGCGGCACTGCGCTTATATCCGAATTCAAATGCGCAGCCCCTGGTGGACGAGCTGGCGGCATATTACGGTGTGAAGCCGGAACAGGTATTTGTAGGTGTGGGATCTGATGATGTATTGTCCATGGCATTTCTGACATTTTTCAACAGCGGAAAGCCGATCCTGTTCCCGGATGTGACTTATTCCTTCTATGATGTATGGGCGGATCTGTATCGCATTCCGTATCATACCTGTGCACTGGATGAGAACTGGCACATTAACCCGGAGGACTACAAACAGCCCAACGGCGGTGTGATCTTCCCGAATCCCAATGCACCTACCGGTGTGGAGGAATCGCAGGAACTGATTGAAGAGATCCTGCAGGCCAATCCGGATGTGGTAGTGATCGTGGATGAGGCTTATGTGGACTTCGGTGGCACAAGTGCACTGCCGTTGCTTAAAAAATATGAGAATCTTCTGGTGGTACAGACTTTTTCTAAATCCAGAGCCATGGCGGGAATGCGTATCGGCTTCTGTATCGGTAATGAGAAGCTGATCCATTATCTGAATGATGTAAAATTCTCCTTTAACTCCTATACCATGAATCTGCCTTCACAGGTCATGGGTGTGGAAGCGGTAAGAGATGACGCTTATTTCAAGGCCACCACGGCAAAGATCGTGGCCACCAGAGAGCGGATCAAGAGGGAACTGACGAGCCTGGGATTTACTTTCCCGGATTCCAAGGCAAACTTTATCTTTGCTTCTCATAAGGAAGTTCCTGCGGAAGAACTGTTCCGGGCACTTCGCACTGCAGATATCTATGTCAGACACTGGAATAAACCGAGAATTGCCAATTCCCTGCGTATCACTGTCGGTACGGATGAGGAAATGGATCGCCTGATCGCTTTTTTGAAAAATTATCTGGAAAAGCGGGCATAAATAAATTAAAAGAATTGGAGTAAACACATGTTAAAAAAATATTTGATGATTTTCCTG
>ERZ1026862.1928-NODE-1928-length-11433-cov-29.558886_pt1 | contig 11433 bp, 8 predicted proteins | sample MGYA00380161_ERZ1026862 | MGnify/ENA primary metagenome ERZ1026862 (study PRJEB33269, sample SAMEA4719797) | human gut metagenome | biome: human-associated habitat; feature: organic feature; material: feces | place: Cameroon | collected 2013-10 ... | reverse complement strand
AAACCGTTATAAATCGCTCATTTTAAGCTATTCGGCAGATTTTAGCGTGTTTTTTGTAGAAAACCATGACATGCCAGCCAAAGAGCAAGTGTTGAGCATCATGAACAGCAACCTGACTCCTGACGAAACAGAAAAGGCTATCGCTTCAAAAGCAGGAGAAGGTTTCCGCTATCTTGTGAAGAATGTATGGCCTGGACTGCGCCGTACGGACTACACCATCAAGTATGATGTAAAGGCCTTCAATCTGGAAGAAGCTCGCAAGGTCATCAAGACACGTCCTCAGAAGCTTTCGCTCCTGGAGATGTATATGGTGGCACAGAGTTATCCTAAGGGCAGCGATGAATTCAACACGGTCTTCGATATTGCCGTAAGAATGTATCCGGAAGACAAGCTTGCCAACCTAAATGCTGCCTATGCTGCCATCGAACGTGGTGACAAGGTCAGCGCAGAGAAATATCTCAAGAAGGCAGGCAACGGTGTTGAAGCAGATAATGCCCGTGGTTGTCTGGCAGTCATGAATGAGGATTATGAGACGGCAAAGACTTTCTTTGAGAAAGCTTCTGCTGCAGGTCTCAAGGGCGCACAAGAAAACTTGGAGAAGATTCTTCCAAACTTGTAAGCATACTATCAGATTTGTTCATAAAAAGATATAAGATATAAGTTATAGACAATAAGGATTGTTATTGGTTTAAAAACAGAACCCAACCATTTGTATGCGAAACATTTTTAGGAAATAAATAAGAATAAAATATTAATAACGTTTTAACAAATTAACAAGTAAAAGATTATGAAAAAAGTTAATTTGCTCGTAATGAGCTTAGTTTCAGCCGCAGCTTTGTCTTTCACAAGCTGCAGCGACAGTGAGGATTTGGCTAGTAACAGCCAGAACAAGGTAGACAAGTTCTACATGACTTTGACCGTTCAGACTCCTACCAGCAATGGTACAAGAACTGCACAGAAGAATCCTCATGACGCTTCAAAAGAGGAATCTTATGTAACAAGTGGTACATTCTATCTGGTTGAAGCAAATGGTAAGATTGCAAAATCAATCACAATTGATGAGCAGGCATGGGCAGATGCTAAAATTCCTCAGCAAGGTAACGATGGTAAGACAACACTTCAGATTCCTGTTGAAGATGTAACTGCAGGTACTAAATACAGCGTATATTTCTTGGCTAACGCGACAAGTGCATCACCACTTACTGATGTTTATACATCTGACTTAGATAACAAGTTTGCTAAAGCATACTCTGCTGATAACAAATTCGCAATGTTCAACCAGAACGATGCAGACGTAAAGGCAAACAGCCATACTGTTGTTTTCACATCAGACAACAAAGACTCAAATTCTGCAGCAAAGGTTAGCGACATCATTAAGATTGATCGTCTTACCGCACGTATTGACGAGCCAACATCTGAGGCAACAGAAATCAAGGCTTACGCTGAAGATGCAGAAGCTACAGAAGCTGAAAAGAAAGCAAATGAAGATGCAAAAAAGGCAGTAAGCAAAGTAGCATTAACAAGTTATGCAATCTCAAATGTTGCCAACAAGACAAATGTGATGCAGCAGTGGGCTGATGCAAAATGCACAAACCTTTCTATCCCAGAAGGTATCACTTACTTCCAGCCAACATCTGAGTTTGGTACAAAGACATTGCTCCAGAACTATAGTTACTTCAATGCTGTAACAACAGAAGAGGGAAAGAAGCATAAAGACTATATCTTCGAGAACAATAATTCTGATGCTGCAACTTCTATGTACTTCGAGTACACAGTAACTCTCAATGATGTCTATAAGAACAAGGCAGACTTCTCGGATGGTACATTCTATCGTTACAACAAGGTCATCTATAGCAACATCCAGGACATCATCAACGATTACCAAGACCAAAAGGCTATCTTTGATGGTAAGGACGCAGCCACAGTTATTGCTGAATTGAAAGCAGCTAAAGATGACACAACAGATCGAGAGGCTAAGCTGGATGAATTCCGCAAGAAGTATGATATCGAGGTCTTCAACGCTGGTAAGACATACTATGTTCAGAAGATCAAGGATCAGTACCTCGGTGTAGAGAATACTATTCAGCGTAACAGCATCTACCTGTTAAATGTAAAGAACATATTTAATGTTGGTGCCCAGGTTCCTAATGGTGGTCCAGATGACCGTACATTGTACTATCTCGATGTTGAGGTTTCTGTCAACCCTTGGGTTCTCAACAGCTACGACGTTAACTTGCAGTAATCAGCACCAAAGTATCACAAGCTAAAGAACATACATTCTTTACAGGAAGTAATACGCATAAAATAATTCTATCAATCTCTCGGGGATGGAAATCATCTCCGAGAGATTACCAAATAACAATCATCTAGGAAAAATATAGCCGTCGCAGAACTGAAGGAAGAACTCTATGATTGCTTTTATATATAAAAGGTGAAACGACGGGAATCCCTATTGTGCTTTTAAGCACCTCTTAAGTAGAAAAATAAGATGCCGGAAGACAAACTGCCGTGAGTCACAAGGCACACAACATATATAAGTAAAAGAATTCATAATATATCAGACGATATGATACATTTCATCAAAAACTGTTGCAAAATGGTTTGTATCTCAGCCATTGCTCTGTCATCGCTTTCATCATGCATGAAGGACGATCTAACGGGCTGTCCTACCCCAAAGTTGTCACTCAAATTTGACTACACTTACAATGTTAAGGAAGCCGATGCATTCTCTGCAGAAGTGAAAAACCTCAACGTTTATGTGTTCGACAAGAACGGCAAATTCGTTGATACCTATACAGAGTCAGCAGACAAGTTTGAGTTAGGTCATCAGATGGAAATCACAGACCTACAGAAGGGCAAGTACACCTTCGTCTGCCTGGCTCGTGACAAGCAGCCTGCACTTGCCGGTACCAGAGCTGACGACGATGAGACTGAGTTTACATTCACACAGCTTACTCCTGGTATTTCAACCATTGAAGATCTGCAAGAGGAAATGGGTAAGAAGAACGGAGATGCTTCGGTCAACGACAAGCAGTTTACTGCTCTCTATACAGCCCAGGATACCGTCAGCTTCGATGGCACAAACGATGCACAGGGCAAACTGAGTCTGATGAAGTGTACCAAGACATACCGAGTGGTGATGCTTCCATTCGAACCCGACCAGAAAGGCTTTACCGCAGAAAACTTCGATGTAGAGATAAAAGGTTCTGCTGCCCTCCTCGACTATAAGGGCGACAAGGTAAAACCAAAGTCAATCACATATCTGCCATTCGACAAGAAACTGGTAGAAAACCACAGTGGCAAGACCGAGGTGGAAGGCGAAATCGTAGAAAAAGCTTTGGTTTACGACCTCTCATCATCCCGTATGTTTGAGACCAAGGACGACAACAAGAGCCGTGGGGCTATTGGAACCAATGATTATGACGACAAACGCATCGTCATCACAGACAAGCGAACCGGTAAGGTTATCTTCAACCACTCCCTGCCTTGGTTTCTCTCACTCTGTGCGAGCGACCGCTACGGCAAAGACTGGACCGACCAGCAGTATCTGGACCGTCAGGACCATTACACCCTGGTGTTCTACGTACCTGCACCAAGCTCCAACTACAGCATGGATGCAAGAATCAAGGTAAACAACTGGGTTCTGAACCTACAGAATACCGACCTGGGAAAATAAGAAAAGATAAGTATAAGTAAAAGAAAGAAAAGATGACTAGCTATAAAACTACTTTGACCAAGATGACCCGCCAGATTTGTACGGCACTTGCTGCTTTGCTCATGGTAGGCACTATGGCATCTTGCTCAGAGAATCAAGATACAGAGACAGCTGAGAACCATGACGCATATATCAGCCTCAGCTTCTCTAGTAATTCGGCTAACAGCACCCGAGCTGGAGAAAGACGTACGGAAGGTGTGCTCGCAGATAATGAGAGCAAAGCTGACCCCAACTCAGAGAGCGACATTCACAGCATCAAGGTATGGGTGTTTCAATCTGGCACAAACGAAGATGCCAATCCTATCGCATATAAGGAAGAAGCATTGAAAGATATTAATGGCAGCTACAATTTGCAGCTACGTTTCTTAAGAAAGATAGCAGGTAAAGAGGTGGAAAATATCGACCTCTACATCCTCGCAAATTCCGAAAGTACCAATATAGAAAGCAAGTTGAACGGTAAGGATTTCAGCAGCATCACCCGCAAGGAGTTGCAGAATATCTGCTTTGACTCTACTTTTGGCATTCAGGAAAATGGCAATCCACAGAACACAAAAGTTCCTGAAACAGGTCTCCCTATCTCTCGTGCCATCACCAACATTTCTGTAGAGAATCATGTTGGAACAACCGAAGCAGAGGCAAAGACCAAAGGAATCAAGATTCCTCTGGTTCGAGCCATTTCCAAACTCCATTTTTACTTTGCCCGCAAATCGGGTTCTGATGCCAATACCAGTCAGGTAAAGGTAACAAGAATTGAAGTAGAAGGCAATACCATCCCTACTGCCAGCTATGTTTTCCCCGATGAGGCAGAATATGATGAGAACGGTTACAACCAGGACGTTACTAGTCAGAAATACAACAACGCTGGTACGACTTATGTACCAACCACTCTGAATCTGGCTGGTGTAGAGAACAAAGATATCAGGGAGGTGGTTGATCCTATGAAATTCATCAAGAAGAGCAATCAGACAGCCCAAGAATATCTGGATGCTTTTGATAAGGAAGGAATCATATCTCATGATTTATGCTATCTCCGTGAGACCAACAAAGCCATCCGAGGCACCATATACTATTCATTAGATGGCGGAGCTACAGAAAAGAGCGAAACCTTCCATATTCCTTCTGAGGGAAATGCCATCAGAAACAGGGAGATGGTAGTTTATGGCTATTTCCTCAACGGACAGATGGGTAAACTCACCGTTACCCCTAGCATTCAGGAATGGCAGGAAGGAGGAACGTATGATTTCATCGATGCATCAACAAGTGTAGTTATCCCTGACGGCGACCAGACCGAATGGGGATACAAGGTATATTATGGTTTCCCTAAACGCGGCCCAATGATTACACTCCAAAATATCGACACCAAAGGTCAGCCATGGATTCTCCAGACAGACAACCCGATGTTCGGATTCGTACAATGCGACCAAAATGGCAATTATCCGGAAGATACGCCTTACTACGATCCCGAAATCACAAAGGATAATGATGGCAAGAATCCAGTAGGAAAAACCTACAAGATAGAGGATTTCATCATCAACCAGAATGGTGATAAGAAAACACTTTACTTCTATGTGGTTCCAAAAAACAGACTGGATTTGGCAAAGCCACATAATGTAAAGGCGCAGGTGTTCCTGACCAAATATCCGAACGATAAGTTCGTCCTGAATCCAGGTTTCCAATATAAAGGATGTAAAGAGGGAAAATTCGCCGGTAAGGATATTCACTTTGAACAAGTATTATAAAGACAACAGAAAACAATATTCATCATGAAGAAGTTATATAAAGACATAAGATTCGCAAAATGCATCTTGGCTCTTACGGCAGGATGGCTCATGGCAGGATGCTCAGCTGAAGACGAACTGGAAAACGGTTCGGCTACACAACAGTTGAGCATGACTCCCATGGTCAACGACCTGCAGACCACAAGAGTGAAGGAAGAAGAGAATCTTCATGAAAAAACTCTGTCTTCTCTTGACTTTAAGATGTTCCAGCCAACATCCAGCGAACTCAAAATAGACCGTCAGTTCGACACCCCTGCAGAGAACAAAGCAGAGGAACTGGGTTCGGGCAACTGGAAATCGGCACTCCATCTTGATATAGATAAAACTTATCCTTACTATGCTGTAGCCAATGCAAAGGAAAATCTCAAGGGTAAGAACCTACCAGAACTCCTTGCCAGCACCCAGCAGGATGATGACATCTGGATGCCAGCTACCATGGTAAACGACAAGAAATTCCTGATGAGCAGCCAAAGAGAGTATACCATCACCCAAGATCCGGAGCAGAACATTCCGGTAGAACTGGTGAGAGCAGCTGCCAAAATCAAGCTGAACATCTCTTCTACGGTGAAGGATTACCATATTAAAGAAGTAATGTGGAAGTTCATCAATTACAATACCAATACAGCTATCTTTGCCAATCAACCTGCTGATCAGAATATCAAAAAAAATATTCAGGAGAATAAGGCTACAGCAGAGAAAGACAAAAATGGTAATGATATCTATAAGGTAACAACTTACAGCTATTCCACAACATGGAACGGGAAAGATGATATGCCACAGTTTGTTGCAGATGTTACTTTCGAAAAAAATACAGATGCAAATACAACCATTAACAAGCATCTGGTTATCCCTGTGCGTGATCCGCAAGGCGAAAAGAAGTTAGACCGCAACTATATCTATACCGTCAATGCCGTCATCAAGTATCTGGATACCAAAACGGATATCGATTACGACGGAGATACTGATTATCTGAAATGGGAGATTGCCAAATGGACCCAGGGGGAAGATACTTTTGTGAAGGGCGATAAAGCCAGCTTCCTGGTGGTATATCCTACCCAGCTGAACCTCAAAGCTCTGACTGATTGGAATAAAGAAAACTGGTGCATCGACTGGTTTGCTTCCTCCAACTGCAATACTGATAACAACAGACAGGCTTATTACTTCGATAAATATGGTTATAAAAAAGAAGATCAAAATCTGGTAGGACAGACTATCAGTCAAGTGAATACAAGCACAGGAGATAACAACCGAGGAAGAATAACTATCCACGGAAGTAAACCTGAGCAAAACACCATTCTTTATATCAACTTCCTGGTCAAGACAAATGATGGTATCAAATCTCAGAAAGTGAATGTCAGGAAGTATCCAGCCATCTATTCGCTCAATGTGGCAAATGCCGATGCTTCAGATAAGAGCAACACCCAAAACCGTCTTTACACGGTACAGTTTACAACCAATCAGGGAATCAACGATTTCACTGTAGCCAAGCCAAAACTCGATAGCGAGAATATGTCTACAGACAAGACTGTTTCACCTGCCTTTATCATTGCATCTACAGGAAATAGCAACGAAACGGCAGAAAGCAACGAGGCTGCAAGAAGATACTGCCAAAATTACAGCGAGAGGGCTACAACGTATAAGAACGAACCGCTAGAAATGACAGGTTGGCGACTTCCTACCCGAGACGAAGTAAATCAGATTTATCAGTTGGCAAAACAGGATAAAGCAATAGATAGTCAGGTACTCAAAGGTGAAAACTATTGGACGCTCGATGGAGACAAGACTACCTACAATAACAACCAACCGGCAAAAGGCACATACGTTCGCTGCGTTCACGACCTCACCTTAGAGGAAATTGAGAAAATTGAAAACCAAGGTATAGAATAACAGAAGGTAAGCAAGATGAAAAAATATAAATTATATATCGGAATCATGACGGTTCTGTTAACAGCAATGTTAACAGGCTGTTCTGACAACATACCCGACAATATTACTTCTCCTACCGAAGCAAACGAAACAGAAGAAGGTTACTATACGGCAAGCTTCAACGTATCCATCCCCAACTTCGAACAGCAGGTTACCCGAAGCACCCTGTTTACGAATGAAGGCATCGGGAAAAACTGCGTAAAGCTGTTCTGCTTCGATGAGGAAGGTCAGTTCGTGGGTTTTGGAAAAGTCGGGGAATTCGGTGAAATCAAAGGTTTCAGAAGAGACGCAAACGGCACCATCATACAAAACGGCGACAAAGATATCGACGATAATGGACAAACCACCCCTCGAAATTTCTCTGCCCAGATTCCCAACAAGACGGCTCGCATCCATCTGGTGGCAAATACAGAAAGCCAGTACAAGACCATCGACTGGGATAACCAGTCAAAATGGGTGGGTATGCACGAGAATATACTGATGACCACCTTCGAGACAGAGTATGGTGAGGATCAGGCTGCGCTGACCCGATACTGGGGCTACATCAAGGAAGATTCGCCAGAGAAGCTCAAGGAATATCTCCGCCAGGATAATACCAAGCAGGATTACATCATCCATCTCATCAGAGACAGAGCCAAGATTTCGGCAAGATGGAGTGATCAAGCCAAAGCAGCCAATTCAAACCTCAAAGACGAGGACTTGACGATGACTGTGGTGAATGGTATGGCATACGGAACCCTCGCTCCCTTCGACCGTAACAACCTGCGCTTCGATAAGACTACAGGTGGAAGCAACTGGGAATGGTCCGTGGATTATGTAACTCCTGCCATCAGTAACAAAAGGTTGAAAGGTGATAGAGGACAGATGTATAATCCTACCGCAGCATTCGAAGAAAGAAACCTGCCTACTGATCCGGCAAAGGTATTGCTGAAATACAACGAAAGATGTTACCTGATATACTTGCAGGATCAGGACAACGTTCCTTATGCCATCAAGCGAAATTACGAATATAAAATCATCATCGACAAACTGGACGAAAACTATGGTAAGGAAAGTTTGGAGGAAGCGCTGAAAAGCGCACCTGTCAATAATCCTTGGATTAGAGTGGAACAATACATTCCGGGAGTGATAGATGGTAATTTTGAACTCTCCATCAACGAAGGCACCTATCAGACCACCAATGCAGCTTCCGGTTCTGAACAAACCATCCAATTCACCTATAAGGGCGATGATGCAGCCAACAAGCAGCCTACGGATTTCAAGGCTTTATGGACTGAGAACCTGTCATACGGGACGGTGGATGCTCCACAGGTTACTGCCTATACCTACAATGCCTCTTCCAACACCGGAACGGGTACCATCACCTACCAGCTGGGGACGGTAGATGAAATCTGGCGACAGGGTATCATCCACCTCATCGACACGAAACATGGACTGAACAGAAACATCCATCTCTACAGCATCAGCGAGGTAGACTATCAGGTAAAGGCAAGCGCAAACAGCTTCGAGTTTACTGTTCCTGCCAACTACCCGAAGGAGCTGCTGCCAGTAACCGTGAAGTTTGCATCGGGCGATGTAGTTCCCGAGGGCTGTGACATAGAGTACAGTTCTACAAATGAAATTGGCAAGACCTGGGACTGCTGGTATGTATTCAAGGCTGGTGAAGCTGGCAAGACATATACTTTGAACTTGAAAAACGTTCATCAAAACGCTACGGGCAATGCTACCTACTACGTGAAGATGGACAATGCCAATCAAGGACAAGCAAAGAAGTATACTTTTACATATTAAAATAGACATATCGTTTAGGTTTATATAACCCCAAGAATATTAATAAAATAAATTATCATTTACTATAACAAATATTTTGCGGAGACATAAACTAGACTGGTCGTTGGAACTGTAGTTGCCGAGGTGATCTCACCCTCTATGGTTCCGCGACTTTTTTTATTACTTTTTCCTTGCCACATTCATTTATTTTTTGTAATTTTGCAACCGATTGAAAGCAATAAAAGCAAAAGAAAAGATGATCAAAAGATTTATCCTCCTGAGCTATCTAGTAATAGCCTGCGCCTTGACTCCTGCCAAGGCACAAAACAGTTTTCCTTATCCTACACTGCCAGACACCTTGCGCAGCGTAGAACTGCGTGCTGCTTATCTCAGCGCGCATTATTGGGATAACTTTAACTTTGCAGATACACTGGAACTCAGCAATAAGGAAATGGCAGAGCAGGGCTTTGTCAACTTCATTGATATTCTTTCACGCTTTAACCAGCAGATTGCCCAAAAGGGCATCGCTGCCTTTACGGCTAAAGCTTTCATACAGAAACCATCCAAGGAAAAATTCGAGACTCTCATTGAGCATTATTATGAAAATCCGGAATCACCCATGCGCAATGACAGAATCTACAGTCTCTTCCTGGAAGACATGGCGAAATCACCATACTTTGACGAAACAGAAAAGGAAAGACTCAACTTCAAGCTGAAGCAAGCCAGAAAGAATCTGCCTGGCACTACTGCCATAGACATCAGTTTTACACAAGAAGACGGTAAAACCTGTAAACTGAGTGAGTATAAAGAGAAGAAGATTATCCTATATTTCCATGACCCGGAATGCGAGAACTGCCACAAGGTGTCTGCATGGCTCAAGAAGCAGGAAATCCCTGCTGACATACAGGTAATAAGAATTGTTGCAGATAATCGCATCAGCGCCATTTACGGGCTCAAGGCTATGCCAACTATCTACCTGCTGGATAAAGGGAATAAGGTGATATTAAAAGACTGCACTCCAGAACAACTCATCGAAACGGTGCAGCAAAAATAAAAAGCAAACTAGACTGGTCGTTAGAAGCGACACTTATTTGTATTATAAACTAGTGTTATCATTTACTACTATATTTCTGTGTTATCAAATACTTACAATATGTAATTGCATTAATTATCTTTATTTGCGCGAGAAGAGTCATACTTCAAAGAGAACTCCTCACGTACGTGATCATTTCGCTTTACTACAATCACGTAGTCACCATCCTTAACTATTCCAACCTTGGCAACGAGTGTATAATAACCATACTGACCAGACTTTCCGTAATCACCTGTTTCGGTAATGATTAACTTATTGCCAACCAACTTAGTTGCAAACTTTACATTTGTGCCTTCGTCGAAGATTACATTCTTGTGTGTCAGCATTAACTGTCCAGCAGGAAGAATCTTGCAAACCAACTTCTCGTTGTTCTCAGCATTGCTGTTGGAAGCCTCGCTTACCGCAGAGCCCGCAGTCATTGTGTAGCTGAGCAAAGAGAAATCTGACTTATCTTTAGAAATAGTAGCCTGACTAACAGCTTCTCCTAATTCATCGTCAGATGCACTGCAACTTACAAATCCTATTGTCATCATTGTCATAGCGATGACCGTCATTAAAATCTTCTTCATAGTTATACCATTTACTAATTGTCATAATTATCATTTAAACCCGGCATCTTCCAAATCCATCCTTGCGGCAAGAAACTTCTGATGCCTTAAACAAACACCATCCGGTTTAAATCACCTTCTACAATTATACAAATGATATGTTTGGAGTATCATCACAAACTGCCCCCCAAAAAGTCTCTTATATTTCAAGTCGTATTCTTCTGGTATTTTAATTCAGGCCTGAACCATAAGTGTATTTCAATATATCAATTATCATTTACCACAGGTTATTTCACCTTTATATATATTATCTTTCTTATCATTTACTATAGGTCGTTAAACCTTTAAGATGAGACCATTTTTCTTTTTGGACAATGCAAATATAGGAAAAAACCAAATAGATTCCAAGTTTTTTTAGTTAAAAAGTTTAAAAGAAACAATGTTGTCGCACACAATGCGCTACTATTACTTACCAATTGCACAAAAACCGTCCAATAGTCTAACAGATAGTAAGAACAAAAAAGCGGGAACCCTTTCGGATTCCCGCTCATATCTTTTGTTGTAAAATCTCGAAGATTAGTCGAGGTTAGCCAACTTGTTGTC
>ERZ1026862.1923-NODE-1923-length-11462-cov-5.554133_pt1 | contig 11462 bp, 7 predicted proteins | sample MGYA00380161_ERZ1026862 | MGnify/ENA primary metagenome ERZ1026862 (study PRJEB33269, sample SAMEA4719797) | human gut metagenome | biome: human-associated habitat; feature: organic feature; material: feces | place: Cameroon | collected 2013-10 ... | reverse complement strand
CGCCAGCATTGTAGCTCACTTTGCTCGCAAAGTGAGGGCCACGAATATGTAGCGAACATGGCCAGCACGTCGGGCCATGACTTTGTTGGATTTTCAGCCCGTGCTTGGCCGCCGCAATCTTCGTCCCCCTCACTTTGCAAGCAAAGTGAGCTACAGTGCTTCGCCTCAGGCCTTCGCTGCATGTTCGCGCAGCGCGTATTCCTTTCGCGTTCCTCTTTGGGATGGTTGGGCGGCGGCGTGTGGCTGTTGCGCCAGAGATAAATTGTTTGTTTTGTGGATGTTAGCGTTTTTCGTTGTGGACGTTTTCGGGTTGACAAAAGGGCAAAAAAAATGGGATACCTCTGTATCCCGACCTTGTTAACCTTAAATCTAATACTATGAAAAACACATTGCAAATATAAGTATATCCTTTCAAAAAGAAAGGTATTTCCTGTTTTTTATTCCTATATATAACTTGATTTAAAAACTCTTTTGACAGTTTGATATTCTTATATAACAAAAGCAGAGTGACGCGCCCGAAAGTGGGCCTGTCACTCTGCTTTTTAGTATGACTTTCAGTCGTTTGCGGCGGCGGCATCCGTTGTCCGCGCTGATGGAGGACGCATCGTCTGCTCTCCGCCATGCCGTTCGGCTGGTCATTTCAGTTGCTTCACGTAGTAAGTGATGGTCGGGAAGTGGTCTGAATAACCATTCTGCCAGATGTTTCCGTTGAAAGCGCGGAAGGGGTATCCCTTCTTTTTGCCGTCGGGGGTGACGAGGTAGTCGCGATTGAACACTTCCGTCTTCCAATACGACAGGCCGTTGGCCGGTTTGCCGAGAAGGTTGGCCGAGAGGATTTGCTGGTCGTAGAGACACCATGAATCCTGATAGCACAACGTTCCGATGCCCTTGTCGTAGAGTCCCCATGTGGCGTTGAAATAGCCGTCGGCAGGGGTGTCTTTCTTGTGGCGCGTTGCGCCGAGCACTTTTGCCACGCTGGCATCTTTCGGGTCGTCGTTGAGGTCGCCCATGATGATGACCTTGGCAGAGGGGTTGGCCGTTCGCACCGAGTCGGCGATGTGCTTGCTCAGGGCAGCGGCAGCCTCTCTGAGCGGCGATGATTTCGCGCCGCCGTAGCGTGAGGGCCAGTGGTTGACGAGGATGCAGACGTGTTCTCCAGCCATCGTGCCTTCAACGAGGAGCTGGTCGCGCGTCTTGAAGTTAGGGTTGTCGGGGATGATTAGTGGATGCGTGCTCGACTTCGTGTAGCGGAAGAGGCGCGGATTGTAGATCAAGGCCACGTCGATGCCGCGTCGGTCGGGAGAGTCATAGTGAACGTACTTGAGATTCATCTCCTTGGCAGGCGACGTGTTGACGAGGTCGCGTACGACGCGTTCGTTTTCAACCTCCGAAATGCCGATGACGGCAGGACCGCCAGGGCAGGTTGGACGGGCGAGGTCGCCGATGACGCGTGCCATGTTGTTCAACTTCTGCTGATACTTTTCCTGCGTCCACTTGTATGGTCCGGTCGGCAGGTATTCGTCATCGCCCTTGTTGTTGGGGTCGTCTTCATAGTCGAAAAGGTTTTCGAGGTTGTAGAAGGCCACGCCCCAAACGCCCATGCGCTGCGCCAGTGTGGGGGCAACGGCACAGAGCAGCAGGATTGAGGTGAGAATGATTCTTTTCATGATAAATGTTCGCTTGGTTTGAAGGTCGCTAAAGAAAGCAGGTGTTCAAAATCGATGCTGAACACCTGCTTCAGATGTTTCTTTATTTCTTGCCGACCAACTTGATATTGGCTAAGCGGAGACCTACGCTCATGGCGCTGCCCGTTGCCTTGAAGTGGAGTTCAGAAGCGTCGGTGGCGTCAGCGGCCGGGAGTTCAACCGTGAAGGTATAGAACTTGCTGTCGTCGCCGGCAGGGCCTGAGAGCACCTTGCTTGGCGTGGTGAACTCGTGGCCGTTGAATGTGCCAGAGATGGCGGCAACGTCCTGTTCGCCCACACCACCATAGAGGTTGGCTGCGAGGTCGTAGCTCAATGTCAGCGTGGTGTAGCCAGCAGCCTTGATGCCTTCAATCTTGAGGTCGCTGTCTTTGCCTGCAGGAATCCACACGTTGTTGACACCATTGCTGGAACGAATTGAGAGCGTTTTGCCAACAACATCAGTGAAGGTCAGGCCAGAAGTGAAGGCCGTGTAGTCGCTGAGGTACGGCCAGTAGCCGTTGACCTTGCTGACAGAAGAGTTGCCGAAGTTTTCCTTGAAGATGACCGTGCCTTCCGTGTTGTCGCCCGGCTGGTCGGGAGTTTCTGGCTCGCCAGGAGCCACGCCATCGAAGCCGTAGACGTCTTCAGCGCTGCGGATGGTGAGCTGCCAAGCACCGCGGAAGCGGCCGAGAACGCCGATGACGTTACCCGTTCCGACGGGAAGCTTAGTTGCAGCGAAGGCGGCATAGTTGCTCGTGCGGACAGAGATGGAATTGCCGTACTTGTCAACGAGGTCGTGCGTGCCATAGCCGCTGTTTTCAGCGAAGTTGGCCTTGCCGCCATCAGTGAAGTGGACGCCAGTGAGGCGCACAATCGTGAACTTATTGGCATCGGGGTCGTCAGAGAGCTTCGAGATGTTGGAGAATTCCTTGAGTTCCACCTTGCTTTCGTCGGCCCAGCCGTTGCGATGGATGTGCTGTTTGAACTGCTCGTAAGGCGTGCGGTAGAGATAGCCTGCAGGGTGGCCGAGCTGCTGCTCGTCGCCGTAGACAGAAACGCAGAGACCCTTGAGGTCAACAATCACTTCCTGTCCGGCAGGATAGTCGCTGTAGACGCTGCTCTGGTCGACGAGGACGCTGATGCCGCCTGTTTCGTCTTGCAGATAGATGGTCTTGAAGATGTTGCCAGAGCGGTCGTCGGCGCTGACGCGGGCGCGGAGATAGAGGCTATCTTCGATGGTGATGGGATTGTTTTGCGTTGCAGCGGCATATTTCTCGCGGAGCTGCTTGATGGTGATGGTCTGCGCGTCGGCCGGGAGTTCAAACTTCGGTTCGTTGAGCGGCGGCATGTCATAGTCGCGGTCGCAAGCCGTGAAAGCGAGCGCCATGAGGATCACCGGCAGGCAGAGGATTTTATGAAGGATTTTCATATTGTTTTTTATATAGGGTTGGGTTTATACTTTAGAATTTGTAGCTGACATTCAGGAAGCAGTTGATGCCCTGCATGTAATAGAACTTCGTCTTGTAGAGCTCAGGTTTGTCAACGCGCACACGTCCCTGTTCACGACCGCCCGTGCGGACGTTCTTCTTGTTGAGGACGTTGTTGACAGAGAAATTGAGGTTGATGGAGTTCTTGCGTCCGAGATAGAACACCTTGCCGATTGAGAGGTCGACGGTGCATGCCGGGTCGATTTCTTCCTGCTTCGTGAGTTCCTGGTAGGCGTTCCAGAGCTTCGGTTCTGCGGGGTTGACCGGCGCAATGGTGGTTGAGCCGCTGGTGTAGCCGTTGTAGATGGATGCCGTTCGGCGCGACGGAGCCACTTCCACGAAGTTGCGTCCGAAGGCGTTGAGGTTGGCACCGAGGAACCAGTAGTTGATGAAATAGCGCACACCAAACGTTCCGGCCACCTGTGGCGTTCCACCGACGTAGACACCGTTGAGGTAAACGCGTTCCCGAGGATTGAGAGAGTATTCGCCCACGTCCTTGCCGTTTTCGCTGGTGTAGAGACCCATAGGATTGTTTGAGAAATAGTATTCAGAAACCGTTCCTGCGAGGTCGAAGGTCCAGTGGCTGTCGAGCTTGTAGCTCAAACCGAGTTCCACACCGTGGTGCACCTTGTTGACACCCGTCATGACGTGGTTGACGAAGGTCACGCCGTCATAGTAGTAGCTGTTGCGCACCAACTGGTCGAAGAAGTTGGTCTGGAAGAGCGAGATGCGGCCCTGCAAGCGGGTGGTTGAGAAGATGTAGCTCAAGTCGGCAGAGAAGATGCGTCCGCTCTTGAGTCCGTCGGGCGTGGCATCGTTGACACGCGGAGAAATGTAGGCATCGTTGGGAAGCGGAGCCTGCGAGCCGTAGGTGATGTTGGCGGCCAAGAGGTGGCGTCCGTTGAACTTGTAGGTCAGTCCGCCCTTCACCATCATGTCGGTAAACGAATGGTGGGCACCAGCTCCGAAGGAGTTGTTGGGGTTGTGGCCGTTACGCATATTTCCGTCGCGCCAGAAGTCGGTGTAAGTCACCTGCATGCCATAGTAGGCATCCCAGTGTCCGATGCTGTAATTGTTCATGATCCAACCCTTGAGCGAATTGATGTTGAGGTCGAAGTCATAACCGAAAACGCCGTTCTTATAGACCTTTCTGTCGGGGCGGTTGAGGTCGCTCTGCTTCTGGTCGGGCTGTCCCGGATAGTCGGTGTCGGCATATTTGTCGATGTCGAGCACATAGTCGGCGCCGAGGAGGTCCTTGACAGTCTTAAACTGCTTTGAGAGCGTGTGTTTTGCCACAACGCCTGCCGTGAGCTTTGAATGGCGGCCCAGTTTGGCGTTGATGGTTGAGTTGAAAGTCGTTTCGTAGAGGTCTGAGCGACGTTCTTCCACCATATAGACGGCATTGCCGTTGCCCATACGCTTGTTTTGGGCATTGGCCGCAATCAAGCGGTCCCAATTAATCTGCGTGAAAGAAGGGTCGCCCGAACGCCAGCGCTCAGCATAGTCTTCAGCAGCGTCGGTGAGGGGGCCGTTGGTGTTGTAGTAGAGATAATAGGATGGGAGATAGCGGTAGTAGTCGGGTCGCGGGTCCGTTCCGTCATACCAGTTGAGCGAACTGTTGCCGTAGCGTGCATAGTGGAAGGCGAGGCCCGTGTTGATTTTTATGTCGCGCGAGAGGTTCCACTCGTGGGCGAGCACCGTTGTGGGGTCGAAAGACTGCACGACGCGGGCGTTGCGCTTCTTTCCGTTCTGATAACCCCAGTTGGGGTTGTAGAGGTTGTTGCCCGTGAGGTCGTAGACTTCCTGTACCGTACCGCCCTGCTGGCCACGGCAGACGGGCGAGCCGAAGGTGGTGAGCGTCAAGCTGTGGGTGTTGCCCCAACGTTTTTCGAGCATGAGGGCGTAGGAGAAGTTGCGATAGAAGGTACCGTCGATGACACCTTCGTTGGAGTAGCGTCCGCCAACGAGTGCCGAGAAGGCCCATCCTTTGTCTGAAAGGCCAGTGTGGTACGACATCATGGCGCGCATCCAATAGTTGCGGTTGGTATAAGTCAGCGTGGCTTTTCCGCCGTGGCCGTAGTCGCCGGCACGCATGCGGATGTTTTCGCCGCCGCCGATGGAGCCGAAGGCAAATTGTCCTGGCTGGGAATAGTTGATGGCATCGCCGTTACGCGTGAAATCGTTGATGGCACCGATGGAAGAGAAGTTAAACACGCCGCGCAACTGGTCGTTGAACGGCACACCGTTGATATATGTCTGGCTGTAGATGTTCTCATAGCCACGCGTACGGAAGCGCATGTTTGAGAGCTGGTAGCCGATTTTGTTGAGGTACACATCGTGTGAGGTCAGGACGGTGGTGTTGATGTCCTGCGAAGTGGAGTTGTCGCCTTCTTCGCCGTCGTTGTCAAAAACCGAAGCGTCCATCACGCCCACAAGCGAGAGGTCCTCGTCGATGATCGAGTCGCGCTGTTCCTGCTGGATGTTCTGAGCGAACGTCATACAAGGAAAGAGCAGTGCCCCGAGCAAGATGATTTTTTTATTCATATATTATAGAAACATAAAAAAGGACGCAGGGTATCGGGATTAGTCCATACCCTGCGCCCATTTGTTTATCGTTACTTTAAGGCGTTGGTCTTACTTTACGCCGACCAGTTTCACGTCGTCAACGCGCCAGCCAATCTTGTTGGCAGTTGCGCTGGAGTAGAACGTGAGGGTGTTGGCACCTGCAGGAATGTTCTTGATGACAACATCCTGGAAGGTGTTGGCTGTTGCAGTTGTGCCAGCAGGAACAGTTACCACTGTTTCGCCCATCTTGATAACGAGGTCTTCTTGCTTAGCACCTGGATCCTGAGAAGCAAACTTGTAAGAGAGCGTCAGAGTCTTGTAGCCAGTAGTGGTGAAGCCAGAGATTTCCATAGAGCTTTCCTTCTTGGCAGCAAACCATACGTGTGGTTTCAAAGCTTTTGTCTGACGAACTGAGCAGCTGCTGAATTTCCATCCGTTGGCTGTTACGATAGGGTCTTTGAAGGTCATGCCGCTGGTGTTGCTCCAGTTGCTCATGTCGTAGATGCTTGGCCAGAAGCCGTTGACCTGAGCAACGCTTGTGCCGAAGGTTTCTTCGAAGATGACAGTTTCGGTGCCAGTGCCTGGTTCAACAGTGCCGCCGCCAGTGCCTGGTTCAACAGTGCCGCCGTTGAAGTCAACATTGATGTTGCCACCAGGAACGTCAGTCCAGTCGGTGATGGTTGCCTGGCCGAAGTTTACGTAAATTTCACCCGTTGATTCGCCCTTCAAGGTAACGTCGATGGCGTAGCGGTTGCCAGCAGCCCAAGTTGCAGATGCAGCTGGGAGAGCCTGTTCAACGGTTTTGCCGTTGAGCGTGAATTTAACCTTGACGTTAGCAGCGTTCTGAGGCAATACGATGGCTTCAGCCTGAGTGCCAGCAGCGTTAACAGTGAATGCGATGTCAGCGGCAGAAGCGTCGGTAACAGCGAGAGAGCCGTCGGCGAGGTTGAAAGAACCAGCCGTTTTAGAACCCGTTAGAGTGGCAGTGAGGCCAGCAGTTGAAGCGATGCCCTGAGTCTTGATGTTCAAACGAACAGTGGCCAACTGGTGCTTGAAGCCGAGGTTAACGGCGTTGGCAGAAGCCGTCACGTTGGTGGCGTTGTTTGAATAGAGGAGGTCGATGGCTTCTGGCTTCGTCTGGTCCTTAACGTCAACGGCCACCTTGTTCTCCGTTACGCTGGCAGTGTAAGGATAGTAAGCAACGAAGTCAACAGCGCCTTCTGGGTAAACGAGGGCCTGATCGGCAGCGGCAGCGGTGAGGTTGCCACGGTCGTCAGCGACAAACTGCTTGTTGGCAGCAGATGCAGCGCCGAGGTCGGCACCAGCCTTCTTCATGAAGATACCTACTTTATCGCCGGTTGTCCAAGTTGTGCCTGAGGCTTTCACTGTTTTCTGGCCTTCAATGTAAGAAGAGAACTTCACGTTGCCAGATTCTGAACCCCATGAGCTATTGTCATCGAGGTTGTTGGAGCAAGAAGACAGCGTCAAAGCTGCAACTGCACCTGCGAGAATAAACTTTGTCTGTTTCATAGGTATAATTGTTTTGGTTTTTTATTTGCCCGTGCGCCCGATGGGGGAATCGGCCTCAAGGGCTTGGTTAATTTTTATTGGTTTCTATTTGGTTGGCGCCGTGCTTTATTTCGTTGACCACTTCGTCTTGTCGAAGCTTTGCTTATACTTGCTGTCAATGCCCGGGAAGAAGGTGAAGCCCGTCATCTGCTCCAGTTCGGCCACGCTCAATGCGGCGTTCATAAAGGTGCCGTTGAAAGCCTGGTTGTCGAATTTGAAGGCGATGGTGTAGGCAATTCCCGATTCGCGGTCAATGCGGCAGAGCGCCTTGAAATAGTAGGCCGGCACGCAGATTTTCTTCTTCGACACGTCGTTGGTGTACTTGATGCTGGTGCTTCCAACGGCCGATGGCATGGCGCCCGTCACAACGTAGAGCGTGTCGATGTTTGACGACCAAGCTCTCAGTTGGTCTTCCAGATTGGCCCAAACCTGCTGGTTGAGCTTGCCGATCTGTGGCGTCATGTTGGTGAAGTAGAACGTCTGTGCGTTGGCTTCACGGCAAACGAGACGGTCGGCGCTCGGGCACTGGTGTCCGCGGTCGTAGCCAGCGATGCCCTTGGTCATGTTGGGCTGTTCTGAAGTGGAGAAAGCCGGGTCGTAGCCCCAGTCGTCTGTACGGCTAACACCTTTGTGAGTGTAGTAGTTACAGAGCGGATAGGCCACCCAATAGGCCATCTTCAGGTCGGTGTCGTAAAGGAAGGAGTAGTTGCGCACCTGCTTCGAGCCGTTGGTGAAGTAGTGTGTCACATATTTGAGGTTCGTTGCCTTGAGTTGGGCATCGGTGATGGTTGGCGTTTCCATCCAGTGTGTGTAGCTAACCGATGGTTTGTCAGGCGTGTCGCTTGCGTTTTTTACGTTAATTGGATAGGTATAGTTCTTTCCTTTCTCAAGCGTGAGGTCGGAAACGAGCGTAAATTTCTGTGACTTGCCGTTAGGCATGGTGAGCGTTACGCTGAGCGGCTTCGTGCCAGAGAGAGAGGCGTTGGGGATGACGAAGGCCGTTGCCACAACGGAAGCGCCAGTGCCAGTGACGTTCATTTTCACGTCGGTCGTTGCCGAAAGATTGGCAAACTCGCCTGTTGCGAGCTTGAAATCGGCAGTTGTCGACATGTTGTTGAGTGTGGCGGTCAAGCCCGTAAGGCTCTTTCCGTCGGTTGATTTGATGGTGAATTCTATACGTGCGAGCTGGTGCTTGAAGTTGAGCACGTTAGCACTGCTGGAAGCATTTACATTCTTGACATTGTCGGCATACATGAGGTCGATGTTGGCCTCCTTCGTCTGGTCTTTGATATTTACAGGATAAATGCCTGCCGAAATGTTGGCATTATAAGGATAGTAGGCCACGAAGTCAACCTTCGCCCCATCGTGCGGGAAGAAGAGCTTGTTGTTGGTGGCCGTGAAAAAGCCGTTGCCGGCAGTGGTGGTATAAGAAACGTTGGCCGTTGCGCCCGAGAGGGCTGTACCAGTGAGCGTTGTGCCCGTGGTTTTCATATAAACGCCGATGCGGTCACCTGCGTCCCATTTCGTTGCAGTGGCGCGGAGGTCTGCCGATGCATTAAACACCACCTCATCGCCGCTTTCGCGATTGATTGTTTCGATATCTGAGCTACATGAGCTGATGCCGCAGGCAAAGACAGTACCGATACAAAACGTCTTCAGAATGTTGTTCATAATCTTAAATAAAGTGTGTGTATTCTTGAATTCAAGTTCCCTTGCAGGAATTTCACTTCGTTAAGAAGTAAGGGTTGTAAAACCCGCTATTGGATATACCAATTTCGGGTTTTCGTTTTAACAGTGCATGTTATCTGTGGGCAAAGATAGTTCATTCAAGTTAAAAATCGGTGAAGGCAACCCATTATTTTTGGCGTTAATTGAAAAAAATCACTTATTTATGATTTAATAACGTCTGTTCGTGGATCCCCCCAAATATTTCCTTCCCCTTTTCCCTCTGTCTCCCAACGGAGAGCGCCGAAAAAGCTGACGATCGAAGCCGCGGCGGGAAAAGGGTAGGGAGGGGCGAGAGCGGAGAGCCTGCCCTTTCAATCTTAGGCAATGGGAGGCTTTTGGGCCGAGACGAAGCGGTCGCAGCCAAAGGCATCTTGGTGGACGGTGGTCGATGATAATCCAACACTGGCGAAGAGCTGCGCGGTTTCGGCACCGTAAGCGCGGTTGATTTCCACCGCAACATATCCGCCGGGCACCAAACGTTCGGCGGCCAAGCGAGCCAGGGCGCGATAGAAGCGGAGGGCATCAGTGTCGGGCACAAAGAGGGCCGTTTCGGGTTCGTAGTCGAGCACGTGGCGCTCCATGTCCTTCCGCTCGCTGTCGGTCACATAAGGCGGATTGCTCACGAGAAGGTCCATCTCGAGCGGTTCGGCTGGCGGGTTGAGCAAGTCGGCATGGCGGAACGTCACTGCCACGCCCTGCTCCGCCGCGTTGTCACGCGCTACGGCCAAGGCCGCCTCCGAAATGTCCCAACCTTCAACGTGCGCCGTGGGCAGTGCGGCCGCCAAAGCGATGGCGATGCAGCCGCTGCCCGTGCCGCCGTCAACCACCCGTAACGGGCGTCCGCCATTGGCGGTACGTCTGGCAAAGCCCGCCGCCAGTGCAACGAGTTCTTCTGTTTCCGGACGGGGGATGAGCGTGGCGGGGCTTACCTTTAAATCCATGCCGCAAAATCGGGCCCGCCCCAGGACATACTGAACGGGCTCGCCGTGGCGGAAGCGCTGCAAGATTCTTTGCAAACGCTGCTGCTCTTCTTCTGAAAAATGTCTAACTTTGTCGGCATAGACATCGAGGCGCGACACGCCGAAGCCTTCTTCCAAGACGAGGAAGGCAATGGCGCGGGCTTCCCGTTCGTCGCAACGGGAGGACAGGGCCTCTTTTAATTCAAGATAAATTGTTGGAATCATGATGCAAATGTACAAAAATAGCGTTGAACCATCAACGCCTCTGCAGGAAGGAAACGGAAAGGAAGTGGAGAAAACCACGGAGGCCGATCGCTTGGAACGGGCAGAAAACGAAAAATGGATGCGCCGTTGCCTGCAACTGGCACGCTGCGGACGCATGGGAGCGGCCCCGAATCCGATGGTGGGTGCCGTGATTGTCTATAAGGGACGTATCATTGGTGAGGGCTATCACATCCGTTGCGGAGAAGCACACGCCGAGGTAAGGGCCATAGGCAGTGTACGCCCAGCCGATCGCGACTTTCTCAAAGATAGTACCATTTACGTCAGTCTGGAACCCTGTGCCCATTACGGCCGCACGCCGCCCTGCGCCGAACTCATCGTGAGAACGGGCATTCCGCGTGTCGTGGTGGGATGTGTTGACCCCTTTGCCCGCGTGTCGGGTCGCGGCATCGACATTTTGCGCAAGGCTGGTGTTGAGGTGACGGTGGGCGTGTTGGAGGAAGAATGCCTTGAACTCAACCGCCGCTTCATTACGGCGCAGACGAAGGGTCGTCCGTATATCACCTTGAAATGGGCCGTTTCGGCCGATGGCTTCCTTGACGCCTGGCGCGAAGGCCCGTTCGATGAAGCAGAAAAGCCAACACAGGCCGCCCAGCTCTCAACGTCATACAGTTTGGTGGCCGTCCATCATCTGCGTGCCACCAACCAAGCCATCCTTGTCGGCCACAACACGTTGCGTCTTGACCGCCCCTCGCTCACCGTTCGCCACTGGAGCGGCAATGACCCTTTGCGCGTGGTGTTGGGAACGGTGGGGGAGAGCGAACTGCCGTCGGGCTTCGTGGCCTATGCCGACATCAACACGATGCTTGATGCGCTCCACGAACAGGGCATACAGTCGCTTTTGGTGGAAGGCGGTGCCCAGACCATCCAATCGTTCATCGACCGCGGTCTCTGGGATGAGGCCCGCGAAGAACTCTCCACGCGCCTCTTGGGATGTGGCGTGCCAGTGCCGAAAATGCCCGTCGGCGTCGTGCGCCGCTCAGAGCAGACATTCGGCGTGACCGTCAACCATTGGACGAATTTCGAAGGAACGCTCTGAGGCGCGAAGGACGCTGAAAAACGGCGATGGCAGAAGGGTGGCAGGGATAAGTAGGTGTTCAAAATTAGTTTATACAATCCATGTAGGGATAATCCAGTTTAATATTGCCTTGCCGCATTCTTTTGCCCCTACAACTGTCTTTCATCAG
>ERZ1026862.1912-NODE-1912-length-11504-cov-5.349463_pt1 | contig 11504 bp, 12 predicted proteins | sample MGYA00380161_ERZ1026862 | MGnify/ENA primary metagenome ERZ1026862 (study PRJEB33269, sample SAMEA4719797) | human gut metagenome | biome: human-associated habitat; feature: organic feature; material: feces | place: Cameroon | collected 2013-10 ... | reverse complement strand
TCCCATTTTGAAATATCACCGTTAAACCTAGATCCATAAAACATGCCTGTCATATCTCTTACATTGGATACATCCCATTTTGAAATATCACCGTTAAACCTAGATCCATAAAACATGCCTGTCATATCTCTTACATTGGATACATCCCATTTTGAAATATCACCGTTAAACCTAGATCCATAAAACATGCCTGTCATATATTTAACATTAGATACATCCCATTTTGAAATATCACCGGTAAAATCAGAATCACCAAACATAAAACTCATATCGGTAATTGAAGATACATCAATATCATTTAAATCACAGTTAGAGCCACGTTCTCTTATACGCTGCATAACGAGATCTTGTAATTCATCACGAGTTCTTACTTTAAACATTTTATTAGCTTCAACCTCGTTTATAGCACCATACTTATTCATGATAGCTTTGTTATTCTTAAGACCATCCCAAACTACCTTTAACGCCTTTGTGTCTTCAAGACTATCATGAGCCTTAAATTTAAAATCAGGTGCTAAATTCTGTACTGCATCTGCAAGCTTCTTCCACTTAAAACAATCACGTTCCTCATCCCATTCCCCATTGTATTCAGCATAAGCAAGCATGGCACAATGAGTAGAAGCTGCTTTTTTTAACGGTTCTTCCAGGAATCGTCCATCAAAAGCCATGTTATAAGCTACAACATGCTTCCCTTCAAAAATGTTACCTAATTGTTCTTTAACAGCGTTATAACTTGGAGCATCCGCAACCATTTCAGGTGTTATAGCGTTCACGGTTTCAGCAGCTTCCCATGATTCCGTGTGTTCAGGTTTTAGCAAGGAATGATATAAACATTCTCCTTGATCATTAACGACACTGACACTCAATAGTTCGTCATTGTCCGTGAGACCTGTCGTCTCAGTGTCAACATAAACGTAATCAGTCATATATATCCTTTAATTTTTTTCGTTAACTTGGTTTTCAGGAATTGGATCCGGACCTTCGTAGTCACCTACTGGTTCTTCTGTGCAATTAAAGTCATCTTCGTACAACTTCGCTTCTTCCGGAGACATGTGGTCGAAACCACACGCAATAGCTTCCTCCAAAGTGCATTCCACCTTAGCTCCTGGTACTGTTACAAGTCCTAGAAGCTCCATAACACGTTCATTGGATACATTCGATCCAACCTTAGCTCTGTTTAACGCTATTTTTCTCATATCAACTTTCATTGTTATTCCTTATTAAATTTAGGTTCGCCATTCTGGTCCATAAACATTTCCTTGCAACTAGGAAAGCCTGAACAACCCCACCAAAATGCGCCTTTCTTCTTACTTGATTCTCTTCGAACAAGCCCCTTGCCACATTTTGGACACTTGTATTTAGTAGATACCTCCTTATCTGCATTACTATTACTTAACTGAAATTTAAGTTTCTTGCCTTCTAAATCGACAATAAGCTTAGCCTTAAAATCTTTTCCTGTTTTTATGGACTTAAAGGATAGTTCTGGTGATTTTCCTGAAATGACTTTTTCTAGAGTTTCTTCGGTGATAACAGTCCCTAAAATAGTCTTGTTGGATTTAAATCCGCATTTGCATTCATAGTCATAACGCCCAACAGTTATTTGGCCACCGCAGATTGGGCATACTATGTTTGTCTCTTTGCCTTTAGTTTCAATGGACTGAGCATTTGCTATTTCCTGAATGACTAATTCAGAACAATGATTCAACATGCTTGCTAGCTCTGCGCCTTCTTCAGCGATAGCTTTTAGCTCTCTTTCCTGCTTAGCTGTCATGATTGCACTCTGCATCGCTTTAGGTACGACTGCTAAAAGTTGTTGTGCTTTTACAGTGCTCTCAATATATTTACCACTAGCTACAATGTATTCACGCTTCTTAAGTTCTTCGATAATGCCTGCTCTTGTTGCAGAGGTACCAATACCATCTCCGTCTTTAAGTTCCTTCTTGAACTCTTCGTCTTCTACAAACTTAAATACATTTTCCATAGCCTTGATAAGGGTACCTTCGGTAAACTTCGCTGGTGCCTTGGTCTTTTTAGGAGTTGCTTCAGATGCTGTACAAATTACTTTGTCACCCTGAGCTACTGTAGGTAGAGAAGCTTCAGCTTCTTCTGACTCTTCTTCAGTAGAGTACACATCACGCCAACCATTTTTTACAATGGTTTTAGCCTTAGTCATGAACTTATGGTTTTCTACCGCAGTAATAAGTTCTGAGGCTGTATATTCATGTACTGGATAAAATTGGGCGATATAACAACGTGCAATAAGGTCATAAAGCTTCGCTTCATCGCCTTGTAACACGGTAGTACTACCTGCTACTGGAATGATCGCATGGTGAGCAGTGGTCTTTTCATCATTCCAAATGCGACTTTTTATAGTTGTATCCGCTTTCTTTGCAGCTTCGCTAAGTGATGGATAAACCAACTCGATGTTTTCGAAAACACTTTTAGCGTCGTCGAACTGACTCAAAGGTAAGTATTGACTGTCAGTTCTCGGATAGCTTGTATACTTGTTTTCGTACAAGCTTTGAGCAAGTTCTAAAACATGCTTTGCGCTAAAGCCCAGCTTTGCCGAAGCTAAAGCTGTCAAATCTGCTAAATTCAATCCTAAAGGTTGATTAGCCTTTTTATTTTCACTCTTAAGCTGTTCAATAACACCTTCATGGTTTTTAACACCAGAAAGAATAGCGTCTGCAACATTTTTGTCGATTAAACGCCCTTCTTCATCAAAGCCAGCTTGACTGTCATCAGGAATATAACGGCCTTTATAAGAGCCTTCATCAGTTTTAAAGGTTGCTGTAAGTAAAAAATAATCAATAGGCTTAAAGTTTCGGATCTTTTCATCTCTATCAAAAACTAGTCTAAGTGTTGGCGTTTGCACTCTACCAACTGTTACCAAGCTTCCATTAGCTAAGGTAAAAGCTCTGCTTAAGTTCATGCCTACAAGCCAATCGGCTCTACTGCGTGCTCTTGCACTATCACCAAGACCTTTGTATTCTGCGTTAGAGTTCAATTGAGCAAGTGCTTTCTTGACACTCTTGTCGTCTACTGCATTAGCCCAATAGCGTAATACTTGTCCTTTGTACTTTGCTTCTTCAAGGACTTCATCTACTAGTAATTGCCCTTCTCTATCCGGATCTCCAGCATTAACCACCGTTTCAGCTTGTTTTAACAGATCCTTAATTACTTTAAGCTGTTCTTTACAACTATTAGTTGCTTCTAGCTTCCATTCAGTTGGGATAATAGGTAACTCTTCCCATCTCCAAAGCTTCTTACCAGTTTTTGCCGACACTGGAACATCTCCAGTGTAACTATCTGGTTCTGCAAGGTGATACATATGACCAAAGCACCAAGTGACCACAGTATCGTTTTCACAAACAATCTGACCTTTCTTTTTGGTGTCTAAGGTTCCTAGTGCTTGAGCAATAGCCCTTGCTACGCTGGGTTTTTCTGCAATAAATAATCTCATTTTTTCTCCTACAAGATGTAATCAGTTATCACCATGTCCATGTTAGAGATGGTTGCACCTTCGCTATAATTTCGTTTCGTAAAAAAATCCCTAGATACCTGGAATCAAACCCTGTTTCCATTGGTGTGAGAGCTATATACTGTCCATCAAGCAAACAAGTAAATAGCTTAATTTGTGGCATAGCATTCCCTTTTGAATCAATACTCTTTTGGAGGCTATTTGGTTCTAACTTACCATTGATATACACGCCCTTATCTATTTCCACGCAATCATTTTTGGCTGCTACAATACGTTTAAGAAGCGGAACAAAGCTGCAATTCAGACTTTCGTTTGGCTTCTTTGTAGGAATGTAATTCCGTGCTATAGCCTCCTTCATGAATGGATTTGTCGGACAAATAACAACAATATCCCCTACTGATAAGTCATTCATCGGTACAATCTTGTACCAACCGTACGGCATTGATGCAGTACTGTTATATACATAGCCTTCAAGCTTATAATTAGCTGCCCAAAAGTATGTGCCAGCTATAATGCTGCATAGCAAAACTGCCAAAAAAACACGCTTTTTAGTTACCACAAACAACATAATTACCCTTACTTTTGCTCACCAAACAAAGATTCGGTGCTAATGATGTTTTCTTCTTGTGGCTTTGCTTCAGCTTCGGTAACTTCTGGGGTTGTTTGACTGCCAGCTTGTTTTTCTTCAGTCTTAGGTTCCTTGTATCGATCTTTTTCTTCGATTACATCAGTTTTTTCCGGCATCGGGATCTTGCTTCGCTTTAGAAAAACTTTATCCATAAAGAATAGAGATTGCTTACCATAGATAGCCGGATAACCGGCAACAAAAACCAGCATATCCCCTGCCTCAGTGATTTCGCCTTTAGAGTTCTTCTGGGCACCTTTTAGGCGTAAACATTCATCTGGTGTAAGAAGTGGTCTCTGTACTTCTTGCATTGTGACTGAAGTACTTTGGTTAAATCCCCTTCCACTTTTTGTAATAGCCTTCTTTATAATGGTTGTGGTACCAGTCATTTTTGACAGATATTCAGCTGTATCCATGCGGTTCGGCGGATAGGCGTTCTGAATGTGGCAGTTAGAAGTGATTGATTCGTTCTGACCGTAGTCGTTTTTAAGCTGGGATAAGTCTTGGCAGATTAGATAGCACTTAATGCCATAACCTGCCACGAAAGCTAAGGATTCTTGCATGATGTCGAGCTTACCAAGAGATGGAAATTCGTCGAGCATCATAAGAAGTCTGTGATGATTACAACTTTCAGCACGGCCATTTACGAACTTCATTTTGTCCGCCAATAAACGGACTGTCATATTTACAAAGATTCGGATTAAAGGTTTAAGACGGGATTTATCGTTTGGTTGGGTTACAACATATACTGAAACTGGTTGTTTGCAGTTCATGATGTCTCGTATACGAAAATCTGATTTCGCTGTGTTGTTGGTTACAATAGGATCTCTATATAACGAAAGATTAGATTTAACTGTCGATAATACAGAGCCGGCTTCTTCTTCTGGTCTATCGGCTTGATCTTTACCGGCGGCTGCCACTACAGGATGCGGTCCCTTGCCCTTGATGTGCTCATATTGCATCATGTCCTTCCAAAGGTCTGATATCGGTCTAGTTGTGTCTGATAAAAGGTTGTCAATAGTGCGCATACTTGCAATTTCGCCACCTAGATCGCCATTTTTTTCTTTGTACAAAACATGCAAAATTAAGCCGGTATACATGGCAAATGCTGTCTTTTTCCAGTGCGCATCATTACCTTCAAGCCCTTTGCCATCAGGGTCCACAATCATATTTGCAAGATTCTGGGCGTCCCCTACTTCATTGTCCGTTCCTATTCTTATTTCCGCTAAAGGGTTCCAATGTGCAGATTCCTTTGCCGCCGGCTCAAATCTTATAACCTTCTGACCAATTGATTTTCTGTAGCCTGCGGTTAAAGCCCAAAGTTCACCTTTAAGGTCGGTGATAACTGCGCTTTCTGTCCAACTTAATAAAGTTGGTATTACCAAGCCTACACCCTTACCAGAACGGGTTGGAGCGTAACAAAGAATATGTTCGGGTCCTGAATGCCGTAAATAGTGCATACGCCCTTTTTTATCAACGTAACCACCAACATATACATATGGTTTGTCGTCGTCTTCTTTTTGAAGCAAGCTACAAGCATAAAGGTCTTTGTCAGTTGCCCAGCGAGCTGAACCATGCAATGTTTCAATACCTTTGAGTTTCGACTTTGCTAAAGCTACGGCTATAGCTATAAATAAGAAACCAAAAGCAAAATATATCATTCCCCATTCGATTGCTTGCTTAAATAAATCTTTATCGTCTCCATATTCCAGATACCAAGGTACAATTGACCAAGGATAATAGATATGGCTAGCTATCTCATAATCAGCAAAACCGTTCCAATAGCCACTATCAGCTGCTAGGACCTGGGTTGAAACTTGCATTGAGGTACAAGCAACTAACGCCAAACCAATAGCTGCTGCTATTTTTATTTTGGTAAAATTATCTTTATTCTCATTAATAAGTTTCCCTGCATTTAGCTCTGTCATACAAGATCCTCCAATTCAGAAGGATCTAAACCTTGGTCTTCTTTTGCGGCTTCAGCAATACCAACGGCATTATCAATAGCTTCTTCTTCTATTTCTGGATTTCCATCGCACAAGGTTACTAATATTTCGTTTTCGTGTGAGTGGTCATAACAATCCTGAAATAGCAATTTACAATACCCTTGAACCTTTCCGTTTACGACTCTCCACAGTGCGTTTTTGCATTCGGTGCATGCGTTCTCTAACAATTGTTTCTTCTGGACGGGTGAGAGATTTGAGATGCAGTAACTTGAGTTGAGCGTTGATGAAGTCATGTATTTTTTTCCCTAAATTTATTTCACGTATTTTGCGTGTAATCCTGATAATAAGTGGTTCTACTGTGTTGTTTTGAGCCTTTACCTTAAGGTAGCCTCTAAAAGTACGTGCTTTTTTCTTGTTGGCTTTCCCCTTTTCAATAGCTCGATTTATGCTTTCATCTGTACTCATTGATGAAAGTAACATTAAAAGCTGTCTAACTTGAGGATCCATTTCTTGCGAAAGTACCACCTGCCTGAACAACCCCTCTTCTGCCAAAATACCTTTAATCTCTTCCTTGACAGGATTATTCCCCCTCCCACCTTGCTTATATTCAGCAAAATCCTTTTTAGCTTTGGCATCCTTTTTAATTGGTTGCTCTTGATAACCTTTACCATTTAGCTTCTCTCCTGAGGCTTCAAATTTGCCAAGTTTGGCTTCAAGTTTCTTTAGGGTAAAAGACCTGCTTACACTAGAAGCTTTAACGGTTATATCATTAGACGTAAAAACCAAGCCATTGCCCTTTTTTTTACACAAAACACCAGCTTTAGCTAAGGAAGCATGAAGTTCTTTCCAACTCTTCGCTTTTTCAATTTCTGGTGCTAACTTGCGCATGTAAGTTATAAAGCTTTCCATGCCGGTCTGTGACTCAAAGTCCTGAGCAGCATGAGAGCGTTCATTTCTATCATGATTAGTTTTACTAAAACCGTACTTTTCCTCGGTCTCCGCAGACTTCTTTCCTAATACTTTATAGTCGTAATAAGGATTATGTATTTTTAGAGTCTTTGGATTAACCTTGTTTATCGCAATATGTACATGAAAATTGTCAGTATCCTCATGAGCCACACTAATTCTTTGATGATCTTGAAAACCTAAAGCTTTACAAAAATCCTCTTCGATTTGCTTCAGCTGTTCTGCGGTCGGCTTTTCTCCTTTATCGAAACTAAGCAATAAGTGATAAGTCTTATCAGCTCTTGCTGTATTGTTCATCTTTTGCGTCGCCAAAATTTCCAGCTTTGCTGCATCTACATCGTCTGCTTCGCAATTTGTAATTGATATCCTGCCTACTCTTTCTGAGTTACCTTGACTATTGGTTAAATAATCAATCAGTGCCCCGTAATTACCTTTTACGGCTACATTTTTCTTAATATGCTTAGCTATCACTACAGTCCGCCAACATCTTTTGACTTAATTCAAGCAACTTCTTTCTAGCTTCACAAGCTAGCTTGAACTCACGCATTATCTGTTTCTGTGTGTAGTCTTTTAATTCGTAACGGTTGAGATGAATCTTCAGCATCCCCGTGTACTTACCGACGATACCTGCAGCTGCTGTGATTTCCTTGATGGTCTTATAGTCAGCTTCACTGATAAGTTTCACTCCGGTAACTGCCGATAACATGAACTTGCTTAAACTAATGTTGTATTGTTTAGCAAGCTTTAATAGTTGTTCCTTTCTTTCGGCGGAACAGTAAACCCTTATAAATGCTAAGTCGTTTACTTGCTTCGTTTTCTTTTTGGCGTTCTCTTCGGTTGATACAACCGGCGTTGTCGGCAGCTCTTTAACTGAATTTAAAAGTAGTGCACTAACGCTAACTTCCAGTTGGTTAGCAAGAGAAGTAAGACAGTGTTTCTCTGCGTCTGTGCAATAAACTTTTATAGCTGTTCGAGCTGCCATTTTTAGGTCCACCTTTGGTGGCAAGATATAGGATTATTGAGCATTTACTGCGAATAAAAATCCGGGTGGAAGTGACCCCGTATGGGTACACTCCACATATCTTGCCATTTTTATTACTTTGAATAATTTGAAATTTATTTGATTATAGTATCTACAATATCATATTTACGAGCGTTACAGCAATAATATGTTGCAAATTCAAAAATATTCAAATATAATCAAAGAAAAGAAAAAACAATCAAATAAACATGAGGAAAATCAAAAGAAATCAAGAATAATCAAAGATAATCAAAACAGAGGTTTTTTATGGATGAAAATTCCGTACTTGGATTAAAGCTCAATTCAGAAGCTCAAATTATGATGAACTGGAGCTATATAGAATCGGTTCTTAAACTTAAATGGAACGCCAAAAACATTTACAACAAGCTTGTGTCAGAAAACAAATACTCTTACACATATTCTTGTTTCATGTTCGGGCTCAAAAAAATTTTAAAAGAAAAAGAGAAAACAAAGGAGATTGGACAACCCAAAACGACTGCCGTGACTAAGCCGGCAAAACCAAACCATACTAAAGGTTTCTACGCTGAGACAAACCCGGACGTAAACCAATTAGTTTAAACACCAAAGGAAAAACCCAACCCTGGGCTATTAAGAAGGAAAAAATAATAATGATGAATTTAGAAATTGAAATTTGTGGCGTTAAAGTTAAGCCACTTAACCTTGACCTTGAGTATGAACTTTATGACGGCACTGCGCCAGCAATTATTTACAGTGTGAACGGCAAGGAGTTTTTGGAATGGGTAAAAGTTAGCGAAGATGGCTATACACTTGAACGTGTTGATTCTTACGAAAGAACTAATTCACGTGATGAAATGCAAGAAGCAAGCGGGCTTGAAGACGAATACGATTATTTTGAATTTTTGGATAAACTCTGTGACTATCTGCAAGAAACCTTAGACGAGGAGTTTGAAAAAAAGTTAGCAAATGACCCAGACAAGTATGAACTTAGACACGAACTATGCGAGCCTTGGGACGTGGAGCGCATTGAGTTTGGGAGCATCGAAGACAAATGGATCTGGGGTGCTAGTACAGTTGAAGAGCTAGAACGCTATTATATGAGACAGATTAAGGATCAATATCTGGACGATGACAACTATTACATCGCCGAGGTTGGAACTCACAAGATTATTAAACACTATTAAAAAAAAGCAGCCTTTTCAGGCTGCTTAGAAGTAGCTACACGGCGTAGCAATAACCTCCGGTTAGCGGCAACTAACCGGAAAATTAAACAAGGAAAATTAACCAAGGAAAATTAAAATGAATATACACTTCATTCTACAGGGCAAGGGTGGCGTTGGCAAATCCTTTATCTCAGTTGTTTTTGCTCAATTTTTACGTGATGCAGGGAAGAATATAGCTTGTTTGGATACAGATCCCAATAACGCTTCATTCTTAGCTTACAAGAACTTACCCGTTAAGCATATTGACATCCTTAACGACGATAAAGAAATTGAACGTGACAAGTTTGACGAACTAATTGAGTTTATCGATTCATGTAGCGACGTAACAGATCTCGTGATTGATTCCGGCGCATCTTGTTATATCGCATTCATGAATTATCTACTGCAAAACGAAGTTTTCGCTATGTTAAAGGACATGGGACATAACGTCGTAATTCATACCGTTGTTGTTGGCGGTCAAAGTTGTCTGGATACTTTAAGTGCACTTGATATCTTATGCAACAATTTAGCTTCAGAAGACCTTGAAACATACGTCTGGCTTAATCCATTCCAAGGTGACATTGTTGTAAACGGTAAACACTTCTCAGAAATGAAAGCATACCAACAGCACCAAGATCAAATTAACGGTTACATCGAGTTACCTCCATTTAGACAGGAATTTGAAAAGGACCTTAGAGAGCTTACCACTGCTCATTTAACCTTTGCTGAAGGTATTGCATCAGATAAGTATAGGCTTATGCAGAAACAACGTTTCAAGACTATCCAAAAACGCTTCTATGAAGTAATAGGAGTTCATTTCTAAACTAAATTAAAAAGCCCTGGAACCCAGGGCTTTGGAGAAATTATGACGATTCAAAACGACTACAACCGTGAAGAGATTTTCGGTAATCCTGAATATGCTGCATATTACTCGTTGGAGTCCGAAACCTTCAAAAACTACCTATACAGAAAATACTCTATTGCGATAGACTCTCAAGATCCAATTGCAGCGGAGTACGAAATTCTTAACCAATTCTACGGCAAGATAAGCATTCTTAAAGATAGCATGGAAACCGCTGTTGGACAGTTGGAAACATCAATCGATACGATCGACCAAACTATCACTGCATACTATAAAGACATGCAGAAAATCAACGCAGAAAACAATAAAATGCTCAAAGAACAATTTTCTGTTGCTGCCAACAGCGTAGCTAATCAATTAAACAAAAAAATTGACACAATAAAAGAATACAAACCGTCATTACCTCGGTCTAGTATGTATCTTCTTTCTAGCGTTGCATTGCTTTCTATCATCAATACTCTTGTTCTTGCAATACTATTTTTGAAGTAACACAACTATAGGTCGCTCATTGATTAGTAGCGGCCTAACTAACCAGCTTCCTTCTTAACTTCATAAACTAGCCCACGACTGCACCCAACTAAATTTGCGATCTCATTAATTGAAAAATCAGCCCCCTTGTTTAGTAGCTTCTTAATCTTATTCCTTTTAGATTTGTCTCTTGGTCTACCAGTGAATTTACCTTCAGCTTTAGCCCTCAGAATACCTTGAGCCTGTCGTTCACGTCGAACCTCATAATCTTCCCTTGCTACTTGCAAGCTTATTTTTAGAAGCAGGCTCTGCATCGTTTCAAGCACAATACGTGACATTTTATCTTGAGTAGCTGCAATTACCTCAGAGAAGTCACAAACCCCCTCTATTGCTAATCTAGCACCTTTTGAACGGATCTTATTTATAAGTTTCTCAGCGGATTCCACGTCTAGTCTTGATAAACGATCTATGCGTTCACAAACTACTACATCACCTTCTTCAATATCAGCAAGTAGTCTTAGTAGTTCTGGTCTATTCATTGTAGTTCCGCTTGCTTTCTCAGAATAGACCTCATACTCCAAGCCTTTAACCTTCCTGACCTTCTCCACCAAAGTTTCTTGTCGTCTAAGGTCCTGACCGTCGGTCGATACTCTCATATAAATACGTGCTTTCATTAATGCCTCTAAATATTTTTTTCCATAGTCATTTTAAGTCATTTTGGATTGACGTTCAAAAAAGTATAGTTTCTGAACAATTTTAAGTGGAAAAAAGAGAGTTTTTGTAGGGTATACTCGAAATGAGCAGTATTTGACTGTAATTTTATTACAAAAAAGCATCAAGGCATGATTTGATTACTTGCCTTGATGCTTTGCTTCAGATACCAGAATTACTGTACTGATAATATGTTGGATTGTCCTTTTCCATTATTATTAATCATATTACTATCTTCTATGA
>ERZ1026862.1906-NODE-1906-length-11516-cov-35.107844_pt1 | contig 11516 bp, 8 predicted proteins | sample MGYA00380161_ERZ1026862 | MGnify/ENA primary metagenome ERZ1026862 (study PRJEB33269, sample SAMEA4719797) | human gut metagenome | biome: human-associated habitat; feature: organic feature; material: feces | place: Cameroon | collected 2013-10 ... | reverse complement strand
ATGCCGAAATCCACTGGTATCATCCCGACCAGCAGGAAGAAATCATCCGATTTATTGATGAAGAGATATAAACGTAAATCGCCCGATAGCATCAAAGAATATGCTATCGGGCGATTTTCATATCATAAATTCCTACATTTCTACCTGATTCACAATCTCACCATCAAACATATTGATGATTCTATCGGCATAATTGGCATCATGCAGCGAGTGGGTTACCATTACGATGGTGGTGCCCTCTTTGTGCAACTCAGAAAGCAGTTCCATCACCTCCTTGCCATTCTTGGAATCCAGGTTTCCCGTAGGCTCATCGGCAAGAATCAGCTTAGGATGCGGCAGGATGGCACGGGCGATGGCGGTGCGCTGCTGTTGACCACCCGAAAGCTGCGATGGGAAATGCTTGGCACGATGGGATATCGCCACGCGCTCCATCACATCCTCTGCACGCTTACGGCGCTCCTTGCCCGATACTCCCATATACAGAAGCGGCAACTCAATGTTCTCCACCACATTCAACTCATCAATCAGGTTGAAACTCTGGAACACAAAACCTATCATTCCTCTTCTTATCAAGGTGCGCTCACTCTCCTTCAGCGTGCTCACATCCTTGCCGTCGAGCAGATAGCTGCCGCTTGTAGGATTATTCAGCAGACCTATTATATTAAGTAATGTGGATTTGCCGCATCCCGAAGGTCCCATGATGGCAACAAATTCGCCTTTCTTCACCTGCAAACTGATATTACGCAGAGCCCAGGTCTCCACCTCCTCTGTCTGAAATACTTTCTTGATATTATCTAATTGAATCATAATCTTTATCGTTTCTTTAAATTCATATTATACTTTTGATACTTTTATACTTTCAAATTACGCATTTTATTCCTTAGCCAGAATCTCCGAAGGATCCACCTTCATGATCTTGCGTACCTGACAGGCGATGATGGCAGCAATGAAGCCAACCACTATCACAACGCTCAGGATGATAGGGAAGACTGGATTGATTTTTACCATTTCGAAAGTCCGGCTCAGAACGATATGGAACAGCAATATGGCTACCACCGCAAATACCATGGCGATGAGCGTAATCACCAGATAGGTTCTTCCGAAGAGTTTGGTAATATCCTTTGTCAGGGCACCATTCACCTTGCGGATAGCCACCTCCTTCTTCCGGGTCTGCGTATCCAGCATCACCGTACTGAAGATACTTATCAGACAGATTGCCAGACTCACGATAGCCAGGATCCACGCAATATTTTGCAGTATTTCCAACGCAAACATCCTCCTTGCCATATAGTCACGCAGATTGGATGACATCGGTTTTACCACAGCAGGCTCCAATTTCTGTATCATTCTATCTACAGCAATCTGCATCTCCTTATATTCACCCGGCTTTGCCACAAGAATATAATGTGTGGCACCATAAGCCTCTTTGGGGTCTATGACTATGAATGAGTATATATCAATTTTAAAACTCCCCTGATAAGGTATCGACTGGAACGTTCCGGCTATCTGATACGAATCCATCTCATCTACGGTCAATATATCATTAGGAGCAACATGATGCTGGCGCATCTGCTTATACAACTCTTCATTCACCAGGATACACTTCTTCCGGTTTGCCTTCGGCTTCCAATTCACCTTGACCTTGAAGAAATCGAGATAGGAGGTATCTGATGTAATCCTAAAGCAATAATTCGTCACATTATTATAGCTAGCATAAGGATCACCTTGCCAAGCCGCCTTGCTGAACTCCTCGTTCTCTGCCAGTTCGTTAACTTTCCAAAATCCCCAGCTATAAGGAATCCATCGTTCTACCTGCGGTAAATGGATGAGCTTGTCTCTGAGGAGCTGGACATTTTCTGCCGCATTTGTCTGCATATACAGACTCTGCTTGTATGCACGTTCGTCATCAGGAATATGGTTGAAATCAGCCATCTTTCCCACCCAACACAGGAGACAGAAAGTGACACCCAGGAAGAACATACTGATCATTACCTGCACACCCAGCATCGTATTGCGGAACCAATGGTTATGGCTTCTTCTCATTCCTGATTCGAGTGCTTGCGTACGCTTACAAATGCGACTCAGCACAATCCAGATGATGGCTAGACATAGCATCATAACCACCAGCCCGATCACCAGACTATAGAGATACAGATGACTAAAAGTTCCTAACTCAGAGGTAATTTCTGCAAACTGAGGCATTGCCAGATAATCACAAATCCAGGATCCCATCAATACTGCTACAAAATAAGCCCCCAGCACGATCATCACCACCTCGGTAGCAAACATAGAGAAGAGTTGGAGGCGTGTAGCACCATTGGTAATTCGAAGCGAGATTTCACGTCTGCGCATCCAGAACAGCTGCGTCTGCATCCTCAGAAAGCCGATGATGGCAGCCAACAGGATCAACGAGCCTATCAGATAAGTGATGGAACGAGCAATAGCAACGCTTGAATACTCTTCGCTCAACCGATCTTTCAGCTTTTCTGCTTTTACCTTTAACCCCAATGGTTTCAACCTGCCGTTCACCTCTGCTTTCAACTGTTGTGGCGTGCATCCCTCTTTCAACACCACATACAAATTCCCAGCATTAAATTGATCAGAATCCATATCTTCCAACTCACATGGTGAGTAAAAGAGAGCAGAACAGTTTTGCTCTGTCAATGATAAGTCTTGATAGACATCCACCAATCTCAACTGATAATTCCCATAACTTTTTCTCAAACGAATGCTTGCACCCACAGGATTCTTGTCACCAAAGATTAGCTTTGCCTGCTTTTCGTTGATAATGGCATCATGAGGCCCCAGCACCTTAATCTTTTCGCCCGTAATGGCAGAACGGATACCTACAAAGTTGGGATAATTTCGGTCAAGGGGAACTGCATCCAACTGCGTCTTTCGCTTTGTCTTGCCGTTTAGGGTAAACTCAGCCCAGCCGCCTGTAAGCATACCATTAGGAGCATAAGGTCCCTGCTCTATGCAACGAGGTCCTCCATTCGCCTTCACCGCCCTTACGATATCACCATTGATACGAATTGAATTTTCCGATTGACGTTTTTGGATGGAATCGAATCGGAGGTTATAAACTCTATCATAATAAGGTTCATGGTTAATGGAAGCCATGCGGAAATTCAGCAAAAACGAATGCACCGTGGCAAGCGTCACCATACCGATGGCAAGCGACAGGATGCTGCCCAGCGTCTGCACCTTGTACTTGAGAATGTTGCGCAGGGCAACCTTCTGGTTGTGTAATAACATGTTCATATTTACTAGTCTTTATATAATTTATTTACGTGAAAGATTGATTTTTATTTCATTTTCGCTGGCGATTTGGGTATATCCGCTTACGATAACCTTGTCGCCCGGCTTCAATCCGGAAGTAATTTCGAATTGCTGCGGATTCTGTCTGCCTACATTGATATTCACCCGCTGCGCCTTCTTGCCATCGTCAGATACTCGGAATATCCAATATCCGTTGGTCGTTTGGAAGAAATCGCCATTCGGAATCACCAAGGCTTGCTCCGGCTTGCCCAATTCCAACAGCACCCGATAACTCTTGCCCAAACGGATATTGGCGGGAGTCTTGCCACTAAAAGTTAATTCGCAGACAAACTGATGGTCTTTCACCTCAGGAATCACCCGCGATACACGAAGTGGAAACTGATGACCGTCATACTCAATATGGGCAGGAAGTCCGGTGATAACGCGGTCGATGTAATACTCAGCCAGCGAAATCTGCAATTTAAACTGGCTCATCACCTTAATCTGTCCGATGCTCGCCCCGGACGAAACCTGCTGACCTTGGGTTACCCCCAAATAACTCAGTTGTCCGCTTACGGGAGCCCGAACCACCAACTGCTGGGTGCGGCCCTTCATTCTCAATAATTTCTTGTTGGCTTCCATCCGGTTGGCAGCAATCATCTCGCGCTTCAATCGGGTAGATACGGAATCATGCTTCAGGTTTTGCATCTGCAAGAGCACCTTCTGCCGCTGATATTCGTAATCTTCCTCAGCCACTTCCAGTTCCGCCTTACTCTTGATGCCCATACGATATTCCTCCCGGCTCTGCTTGAGCGATTTCTTCAAGCTCGCCATCTGATGCTGAGCATCCAAGGCTTGCTGGCGAAGGTTGATGGTCTTCTGCGTCATCTCAATTTCCTGTTCCTGACAGTTACGAAGCTTGCTGCTCCATGCATCCTGCTCATCATCAATAGAATGATAGAGTTCCGGATTCTGAAGCACCAGGATGGTATCGCCCTGCTGCAGCATGGCTCCTTCTTCTGCCACCACCCGTTCCACGAATCCGTTCTCCATCGCATTCACCTGGATGGTCTTGAAGGGTTGCACCAGTCCTTCTACATCTACATACTCCCAGAAAGGAGCCTTCTTTACTTCGGCTATCACCACGCTATCCGGATCCACCCTTCGGGTTCCCGAAGTAACGATCAGGAAAAGGGCATAGACCAGGATGGCAATGCCTGCTGCACCCGACAGGATAGGATATCGGTAGCGGATATACCACGGTTTCGGTTGTTTCTTTATATCCATATTATTCTGCTGTTATTCATTATTCTATAAGATATTTATTCTATAGGAAGTTCTTCCTTCAATTCTTTGTTGTGCTCGAAATCGAATCCCGTCATGCTTCGGAGCGTATAGTAAAGACTCCAGTAAGTCTGCATCGTCGAGATGTAATTACGCCGGGCTGCATCTTTCTCGCTGATGGCTGCATTCAGGTCGAGTATCGAGTTGCGACCCATGATGTAGAGTCGGCGCGCCACCACATGCCGCTTCTCGGCACGCTGGTCGGTAAGCGATGCCACATGCACCTTTCGGGCTTGCATATTAAACTGCAACACCAGTTTTTCTACGTTCTGGTAGAAATCCCTCATACCTTGCTCCACCTGCGTTTGGGTAAGCGCCAACTGCGATTTGGCTTCTCTTATCCTACCCTTTCCCCGTCCCCAATCCAATATCGGAAGGGCGATGGTGATTCTTGCCGATTGCTGACTCATCGGACTGCGATAGGCGGCACCGATATCTGCTCCCGTCTGCGAGAGTCCAAACTGCATATAGAGATCCGCCTTCAATCCGGCATTGGCACGAGCCTGCGCCAACCGGCTTTCGCTCTCCTTCTGGATGCGACGGTAATAATCGGGATCCGGACTGTTCAGCAAAGCCCAATCTATCGCCCGCTGCAAAGGAACCTCAAAAGCAGGCACCTCTTCCGGCATCACCAGACAGATGTCCTGCGATTGTTCCAACCCCAGAAATGAGCGGATGGTCTGCATCTTCTCTCTCAAAGCCACCTGAGCATCCATCACATTGGTCTCCTCGTTCAGACGATTGATTTCCAGCTGTAGCATCTCGTTTTCCGAAATCGTTCCATTCTCATATCGCCCCTTCGCCATCTGATAAAGCGTATCAGCAGAAGCAAAGTTCTGTTTTGCCATCTCCCATTCTGCCTGCGCCGAAGCCAGACCGAAGAAATGCTCACAGGCTTTTGCCGAAACTATCTCCAGCGTTTCGGCATATCGCTTCTTGGATTCCCGGAACCGGATAGGTTCTATCCGTCGATCCCACTTCAAGGAGTTATAGCCAAAAAGACTCTGCTCGTAGCCCACGACAAAGGGCTGACTGCTATAGGCTGTTATCTTGTTGTGCAATTCATCCAAACGGTTGAGCGAACTCTTCACAAAAAGGCTACCACCCGTCAAGGAGATATTCTGGTTGATTTTCAGAGTAAGGTCGGCACTCAACTGATCTTGCTTCAGAAAGAGGGCCGTACCATCCGACTGGGTTATCTTGTTCACCTCCTTATTAATATAAGGTGAAGATGAGAGGGAAAGCGAAGGCAGATAGTTGGCCTGATGATACCGATAAGCCCAGTAAGCAGACAGAAAGGTATTGCGGGCACTCTGCACCGATGGCGACTGCCGCTGCGCCATCGCAATGGTAGCCGCCAGGTCGAGCTGCAAAGTGTCGGCTTGAACATTCAGGGCTGCAAGCGCCCATACTATGAATAGATAATTCTTTTTCTTCATGATGATTTCTTTTGCAAAAACTAACACAAAAGCTATGCCACAAAGATAAAAGCATGATTATCAATAAGATAAGAAATTCTAGACATAAAAAAGATGTGCGAAACCGCACGAAACGTGTGCGATTTCGCACGGTGCGCACATCCCCAATATGATAAGCATCCGTCTCTATCAGGCAGGAAGCACCACGCTAAAGGTGGTTTTATCGCCTGGCTTCGAAGAGGCGGTGATGGTTCCACCATGTAAGGTCACTATCTGCTTGCAGATACTCAACCCGATGCCCGAACCACTCGTCTTGGTAGTAAAGAACGGCACAAAAATGCGCTCCATCACCTCCGGCAATATTCCCTTACCATTATCAGTAATGGAAATGATGAAATCGCGCTTGTTGCTCGAAAGATGAGTGGTAAGACGGACATAAGGAGCCTGACTTTGAGCAGATTCAGCCTCATCGGAAAGACCTGCCGCCTCCTCCTTCATCCGAATCTCCACAGCTTCCTGCGCATTCTTCAGCAGATTAATCAGCACCTGTTCTATCTGCGAACGATCCATCAGCAACCTCTGGTCTTCATTTTCTATCTCATAATGGAATATCGAATCCGGATAAAGATGCTGCAAATCTGCCACCAGATCACCAATCCTTACATCCTCAAACTGAGGTTTCGATATGCGTTGCAACTTACGATAGTTCTCCACAAACTGCAGCAAGCCATTGCTTCTCCGGTTGATAGCCTGCAATGCCATCAGCAGATCATCATGCTCCAGCGTATCCTGCTCCACTCCTTCGCAAAGCGTATCAGCCAAAGAGATGATAGGAGTCAGCGAGTTCATGATTTCGTGGGTCAATACCCTTACCAGCTGCTGCTGCGCATCCGTCTCATTCTTCTGAATCACCGGTTGCACATTCTGCAAGGTATAAAGGCGATAGGCAAAGCCCTTATTAAAGAAGTTGACCACGCTCAATACAAAGTCAGCCTTCCCCGCATTCTGATTTCCGACATCCAAAGCCTTCTTGCCAGCAGCCCCCTCGCTGGTCTTGGTCTCCAATTGTACCAGTTTCTGCAATCCCGGCTTCAGTTGCATCATTATTTCCGGCAGCGCCCCATCCAGCACCTGCAAATCGTGCAAGTGATGAATCGAAAAACCGCAGAGTCCCTCCACGGCAGCCCGATTCATCCAATGCACCTTTCCCTGTTCATCCGCCACAATGAGAAAGGCATTGATGGTATCGAGCATCGTTCCGAAATACTGGTATTTCGCTTCCTGCAGCAATGTGGTTTCCCGAAATTCATTCACCACTTCGTTAATCTGCTCTGCAAGATTCCGCTCTTCTCCCCTCAGATGATCCAACGAATACTGAAGCGAGAAGTCACGGGTGCGGATAGCCTCAATCAGTTGGCGCATCCGCTCATTGCTCTTATGATTGAATAAGTTATTGACGATTGACATAGTTTCAAAAATTTCCGTTTTTTCTATCAAAAGAAACTGCTTAAATCCTCACACGCCCTGTAAGGGCAAAAGCTCCTAACCCAGGGCAACACCCTGGGTTTTAACAAGATATATCCCTACGCCCTGAAAGGGCAAAAGCTTTAAACCCCGAGCTTATCGATTTTTCTATAAAGGGCGAAACGGGTGATACCCAGCAACTCTGCGGCCTGTGTAAGATTTCCATTGCTCAAGGAGATGGCGCGCTTGATGGCTTCACGCTCCAAGGTCTGAAGATTGAGCGAATCTATATTTACTGAACCCGATGCTGAACCTGTTGCAGAATTTGATGCAGAAGTCCCCGATGCTACCACCGAATCCTCCAATCTGATATCCTCTGCAGCCAGTTCCGTCTTATCCCCCAACACAATCGCCCTCTCGATGCAATGCTGCAACTCTCTTACATTCCCCGGCCAGGTATGTTTCAACAGCTTCTGTTTGGCAGATGCCCCCAGCCTCACATCGCCCACACTATATTTCCCCGAATAAATCTTCAGGAAATATTCTGCCAGCAGAACGATATCCTCTCCACGATCACGCAGCGGTGGAAGATGAAGCTCGATGGTATTCAAGCGATAAAAGAGGTCCTGCCGGAATGTTCCTTCTCCCACCTTCTCACGCAGATGGGCATTCGTAGCCGCCAGAATTCTCACATCCACATGGCTCACCTTATTGGAACCAATGCGCTGGGTCTCCCGCTTTTCAATCACCGTCAGGAGTTTCTGCTGCATCGGCAGGTTCAGATTTCCAATCTCATCCAGAAAGAGAGTACCGCCATCCGCCGTCTCAATTCGTCCTTCCTTCGCATTCCTGGCATCCGTAAACGCCCCCTTCTCGTATCCAAAAAGTTCGCTCTCGAAAAGATTCTCAGGGATACACCCCAGATCGATATTGACAAACGGCTTTCTTGCCCTGTCTGAAAGCTGATGCAAGGCATGCGCCACCACATCCTTTCCCGTACCATTCTCTCCAGTAATCAACACGTTGGCATCCGTAGCCGCCACACGCATCATCTGCGCTTTCAGTTCCTTCATGGCAGGGCATTCGCCAATCATTCTCGAAGAATCCAGATTCCTTTCCCTGCTCAATTCCACGGCACTCTTCACCGTATCGAGCAGTTTATTCCTATCCCATGGTTTCGGAATAAAGTCGATGGCTCCCGCCTTGATAGCCCTCACCGCCTTCTCCGTATCCACGTAAGCCGTGATAAACAGCACCACGCTCTTAGGGTTATGCGCCAGAATCTTCTTCAGCCATTCATACCCCTCTTCGCCACTGATGGCATCCCGATGGAAGTTCATATCGAGCATGATGACATCAGGCATGAACGAATCCATCATTTCGATGATTCGTTCAGGCGTATTGATAACTCTGATACCCTCCACGTATGGTTTCAAAAGCATATTGAGCGACAAGAGAACATCCTCATTGTCATCCACTATCAGTATCTTTCCTTTTTTCTCCATTGCCATCATTTTTGATTTTTAATTATTTTCGCCCACAAAGTTACTGCAAAAAAACGAGATAGCTTCAAAAATTCCATCATTTCTTCCAAAATTCGAAATAAAATTTGTATTTTTGCCATGTCTATCGTTGGATTTTCTTGTTTTCTTTTTGCAACACTAAGATAAGTAAATTCTTCGACAGGGCAAAATCCCGGGCAACTTTTTATTGCTCAGGTACTTAAAAAGTTTAATTTATAATAGTGTTGCGGAATGAAGGTATATAAAGCAAATATAGATAATATGAACAAGGTATATCCCACACAAGTCCCTATCATAAACTACTCCGACATCCTTTTCGTGTACAAGTTCCGAGAAGGGGAAATCAGGCATCATGCCGTGAACGACCATACGTTGGTATATGTCTATTCCGGCGAGATGACTATTGATAACGAGGGGAATACAACAAAGTTATACGCAGGTGATTGCGTTTTTCTGTCACGTAATCACAAGGTCAAAATATCTGCTCGTCCTTATAATGGCATAGAGCTGAAAAGCGTGTTCCTTACATTTACCCGCTCGTTCCTTATTCGATATTGTCATCAGATGGATAAATCTTTGCTGCCATCTGCTAAAGATAAAAGGATGCCTAATGTCGTGTCACTTGAAAAAGACCTGCACATCGAAAGTCTCTTTCAATCTCTAAGCACTTTTTTCATCGCATGGGAAAAGCCTACTAAACAGTATATGGAACTGAAGGAAACGGAGGGCATTGAGGCGCTGCTTTCCATCAATCCCCGTTTCTGCATAAACCTTTTTGATTTCATAGGTCCTTGGAAAATCAGCATCCACGACTTCATGGAACACAACTTCACGGAGAACTTGACCGTAGAGGAAATGGCACGCTTCACGGGACGGAGCGTTGCCACCTTCAAACGGGATTTCAAGCAAATGAGCAGCCGCACGCCCCAACGCTGGATTACCTACAGGCGACTGGAAGAGGCATACAGACTGCTATCGGAAGGCAAGGCGCCCAATGAAATCTACCTGTCGCTCGGCTTTAAAAGCCTGTCGCACTTCTCCACGGCGTTCAAGCGACAGTACGGCAAATCGCCCAATGAACTTCTGAATAAACCTTATTGAACGTCTGAGTAAAGTTACATAAGGATTTTTCCCTTAACTTTGCAGCCGATTTAAGTAAAGAAGCAATAATGAAGTTAAGAATCAAAAGTCTAATAATGGCACTATGCGGCTTGATTACATTCCAAGCTACAGAAGCCCAAAACAACAATGTGACAATGGAAAAAGTAAAATTCAACAACCGGGGAATAGAGATGGCAGGAAACCTCTTCCTCCCCGAGGCGATGGAAACAGGAAAGACTTATCCCACCATCGTGTGCGCAAGTCCTGCCGGAGCCGTCAAGGAACAGTCGAGTGGTCTTTATGCCAAGAAATTGGCAGAGCAAGGATTCGTGACTCTTGCTTTCGACCCGTCTCACCAAGCCGAGAGCGGCGGCTATCCTCGCTATGAGGAAAACCCATACGAGAGAGTGGAGGATATCCGTGCGGCGGTAGATTACCTTACCACGCTGAAGTACGTTGACCGCAACAGAATTGCCGCCATGGGATTGTGCGCAGGTGCAGGTTACGCCATAAACGCCGCCATTACCGACCGTCGAATAAAGGTGCTTGTGGGAGTGAGCGGCACGGATGCCGGGGCTGTCATCCGCGATGGATGGACAGGTGAAACCACCACGGAAGAGAAGATAAAGTTCCTTGAGATGGTATCTGAGGAAAGAACAGCGGAAGCCAACGGAGGTGAAGTAATATACGGCAACTACGTTCCGGAAAACGTGTCCGACGACCTGCCGGTGACGATGAAAGAGGCGCATGACTATTACCGCACGCCTCGTGCCCAATATCCTACATCCGAAAATAAAGTGCGTCTAACAAGCATGAGCAATATCTACACGTTTGAGGCATTCCACCTCATTGACGAGCTGCTCACGCAACCGCTCCTGATGATTGCCGGCTCCAAGTCGGATGCGCTTTATGTCAGCGAGCGGGCTATCAACCGAGCTGCGAGCAAGGTCAAGGAACTTTATCTTATCAACGGTGCAACCCATATAGATATGTACGACCGTCAGCCATACGTGGACGAAGCAATCGGCAAAATGACCCTGTTTCTAAAAGAAAACCTGTAATGAAGTAGGTCTTTTGAGATGCTTGCCCCCTAGCAATCATCTGGGCATCCGCAAACATATTTGCGATGCTAGTATATACCCATCAAAAAAAGATCGCTCAAGTTTTTATTCTTGAGCGATTTTTTTGCTCAGGGGAGATTGTCCAAAAATCCCAGCATTTCTTCCAAAATTCCAAGCAGAAACGGTTCCTCTACCACTTTTTCCCGATATTTCAAAGAAAAAGCGAAGATTTTTCCGAAAACATTTGGTGATTTCAAAATTTCGCATTATCTTTGCAACCTAGTTATCAAAGAAATCTCGGGGTTGACTGGATTTGACGGCGAGATGAAATGGTACGTAAGCAT
>ERZ1026862.1904-NODE-1904-length-11523-cov-11.703523_pt1 | contig 11523 bp, 8 predicted proteins | sample MGYA00380161_ERZ1026862 | MGnify/ENA primary metagenome ERZ1026862 (study PRJEB33269, sample SAMEA4719797) | human gut metagenome | biome: human-associated habitat; feature: organic feature; material: feces | place: Cameroon | collected 2013-10 ... | reverse complement strand
CTCTTCACATACCTGGCTACCTTATCTCACCCCTAACGGGGTGACCCATTAAAATGATACACGAATTGAGGAGTTTCCTGCGTTTATTATTGTTGAATATCAACTATTTACGATATCATTTTTTTATCAAAACCGTGCAGAAAAACATCATGGATTTTGAACACCCTACTTATTAAATAAAGCCTTGTTGCTTTAAAGCGTCGCGCAAGGTAACAGACATAACCTCGCAGTCGGTAGCCTTGTAGCGTATGTCGGCAAACACTTGTGCAAGGGTTTCCACCTTGTTCTCCTCCACGAAATGTTGGTTCACGGGGAGAGCTTCCTTTTCAGCATAATCGCGGTCAATCGTGTCGGCTGTTACAGGCTGATAAGTCTCGTCGTGACGTATTGCACTCAGTGGCAAGCGTTCAGAAGGTTCAGGGTCTTCATCGGGCCAACCCAAAGTGATTGTGGCAATGGGCATTACCAACTTGGGTAAGTGCAAAGCCTCTATAATGGGTTTGGGTTGGTAAATGGTAGTACCCAAAAAGCACAGTCCTAATCCAGCCTCTTCAGCCAAGTCGCAGAAGCGTTGGCAATAAAGCAAAGCATCGGTTGCTGCATTCACAAACGACAACAGGTTGCCATAACCAGGGTGTGCCTTACGTTGCAAAGCCCACTGTGTGGTGCGGTTATAGTCGGCACAGAATGTAAGAACCACGTCAGCCCCCATCACCATAGGTTGGTTAAAGTGTGCAGGTGCCAACTTCTGTTTCATTTCTTGGTTACGCGTCACTACAACCGAGTAAAGTTGCAAGTTCCCCATAGTCTGTGTGCGCTCAGCTTTAGCCAAGAGGTTGTTTAGCAAATCATCGCTAACAGTTTGAGCCTTGTATTTTCGTATAGACTTTCGCATTATTGATTTTCAATTTCAGGATAATCGCGTAACACAGCATCGCGCATTAAGAAAATATGTCGTATCTGTGCTGCGTAAGTAGGATTTTCGTGGTGTTTCGCTAAAATGTCATAGTAGAGTGTCACCGTATGTTTCAAATCCTTTATGTAAGTAGCTTTGTCCAAATGAAGAGATTCTGGCAGTTGGTCAAAATGCTTTTTAAACCATTCCACCACTTCGCTCAGTTCTTCGGGCGTGTAATGTTTTTTGTATTCCACTATCTAAAAATACGAATATTGCCAATAAGTGAATGTGCCAATGTGCATATATATAAGCACATTAACACATACTACCTAAAAATTAATCTTCCTCGTTTGCAGCCTTCAAAGCTTCTGCAATTTTTTGCTCGAGTTCTTCTGCAAGTTCGGGGTTATCTTTAACAATCTTCTTCACCGCGTCGCGACCTTGACCCAATCGTGTTTCTCCGTAGCTAAACCATGAGCCGCTCTTTTTGATAACGCCCATTTCTACGCCGAGATCCACAATTTCGCCCGTGTGTGAGATACCTTCGCCAAAGGTAATTTCAAATTCAGCTTTACGGAAGGGAGGAGCCACCTTGTTCTTCACAATCTTCACGCGCACCTGGTTGCCAATAGGCGTGTCACCATCCTTCAAGGTGGTTACACGACGGATGTCGAGACGTACCGAAGCATAGAATTTCAGTGCGTTACCACCTGTAGTTGTTTCGGGGTTGCCAAACATCACACCAATCTTTTCGCGGAGTTGGTTAATGAAGATACAAGTAGTGTTTGTTTTGCTAATGGTTGAAGTAAGTTTACGAAGCGCCTGACTCATTAGTCGTGCCTGCAAGCCCACCTTGTTATCGCCCATATCGCCTTCAATTTCAGCCTTCGGTGTAAGTGCTGCCACAGAGTCGATGACAATAATGTCGATAGCCGAAGAACGAATCAATTGGTCGGCAATTTCAAGAGCTTGTTCACCATTATCGGGTTGAGAAATAAGCAACTCATCTACATCCACACCCAATTTCTTTGCATAGAAACGGTCGAAGGCATGTTCTGCATCAATAAATGCAGCAATACCACCCGCCTTCTGTGCTTCGGCAATGGCATGAATTGCTAAGGTAGTTTTACCTGACGACTCAGGACCATAGATTTCAATGATACGTCCCTTGGGATAACCACCCACGCCCAAAGCAGCGTTCAGTGCCAAGCTACCAGTAGGAATCACATCCACGTCTTCTACCTGTTCGTCGCCCATGCGCATCACCGATCCACGACCAAAGTCCTTTTCTATTTTAGCCATAGCGGCTTGCAGTGCCTTTAGTTTTTCATTGTTAGGCACGTTATTTTCGTCTGTTGTCTTAGCCATTGTATAATTGTTAAATGTTTACCTTGCAAACTTACACATTTTTTTCGGGTTGTAAGGTTTGCACCGTATGTTATTTTTCCATTTTTATTTCCAAAACGCCCCCCTTCAACCAATCTTGTCGTGTAAAGGTCAATCCCTCAGCCAAAGGCACACGCATCAATGTGGCAGAAGCAATGCGTCGTGCCCCCATACCATTGTTCTTTGTGTGAAGGATAAAACGTCGTGTACGTGGCAGTTGCATTGTAACGACATTGAATAACGGACGTACCACCCGATAAGTTTCGGGCGTACCTTCAGTTTGTTGAGGCACAAAGCCAATGGCGTTAAACACAAACCATGCCGCCTGTGCATCCGTAACCTTTTGTCCTGAGAACACCGCGTCGATTTGTTGTTTCAGCAAAGAATCAGCCTCTTCTGCACGACCTTGTTCTTTATATAAAGGTGTGATGGCATCAATAAAGGCTACCGCATTTGTAGCATGTTTTGCCTGTGGCAGACGACGTAATTGCATCATAGCAGCCGAGAATGCCGCACTCAGGTTGGCATTGCGTGTAGTAGTTTCAATAAAATCCACGCCATTTGTTGAGGTAGCAGTCGATCTATTCATCGTACTTGTAGCAGTAGGTCTTTGTGCAGTGGCATTTCTTGTACCAGCAGATTGCGAAGCATTCGTTCTGTTCGTTGTAGCCCCACGTTTACCATTCTCGTTTCGAGCCAAGACAGGTGTTTCGTTGTTGGCAGCCAACAAGGGTTTGCGTTCGTCGCTAATATGCTTTTGCACCCCTTTCAAATTCAAGTGAGCCAAGGCATCGTCCGAACTCATTTCAGACACAGCCGACACCACCGTCAGCATATCGTGCTTCCCTAAGTTAAATACAAAAGCAGCCTTACATCTGTGTTCACGTTCGCCATTTTCAAGGCGTACCACCTCGCGTCTCACGTTCCATTGAGTGAAAGGATGAGAGAAGTGTGCCACGTAATAGAGTGCGCGACTTCCCACACCTCCTTTAGCCGTACGTTTATAGGCACGAATTGTGCGTTTATCTATAAATACCACGTCCATATCCTCGTTTCCTGCACCGTGCATTGCATGGTCAATGTCGAGCAAAAAGCCCTTTTCAGCCAAAGTGTCGGGATAGGCAAAGCGTTGCACACAATAAGCGGGAAACGCTTCAACCGTAGCTTTTACGCCATATCGGGTATAAAGCACATCATAGCGTTTGGCAGCATCATCGCGTTGAAAAAACTCATAGCCCGAGGCATAAGCCATAAACTGTGTAGAGTCTTTTTCTCCCACATAGCGTAGTAGAGGTTCGCCCACAAAGGGACTTTGCAAAAAACCATCCTTCGCCTCGTTAGCGCGCGACGATTGCATAAAACCACTCAAAAAGTTGTGGTTGTAATATGTGTATTTACTATCTTTTTCGTGAAAGCGCGTCATGGGTGCCAACCATTGTGCTTGTGCCGTGAAGCAGGTAAAGGCAGCCATAAGGCTTAACAATAAGTGTTTCATTCTAATAATATAGTATTCTGTAAAGTCTAAAAGTTTAATAAGATATATATGTAATTCAAGTTTCGGATTCAGCCCGCTCAAGTTAAAACCGAAACTTGAATCGCGAAAAATCATAAACTAATGAACTTTGTTTTACTAAACTTTTAGACTTTACAATCTAATAGGTTGTGTAGGTGTTTGGGTAGTTTCTTCCTCCCATACGAATCGGTGTTCAAAATCATGCGAAAAATTGCATGATTTTGAACATCTCCCACAAGGTTACTCAGGCTTACGCCCGTTACCAGCCTTAGGAGGACGTTGTTTGGCTGCTGGACGGTTATCGGTTTTACCATGTGGCTTGCCACCTTGTTTGTTGCCCTGACGGTTGTCACGGCGTGTTTTACCCTCGTTACCCTTTTTGCCATTATGCTTCGCGCCATTGTCAGTGCCACGTCCATTACGCGAACCACGTCCACCATTCTTTCCGTTGCGCGATCCACCACGTCCTCCTCCGCGTCCATGCTGAGGTTCAGTTTGTGGTGGACGTACCCCTTCGGGCAATTCAGCACGTGGAATTTTAATTTTCAATGTACGTTCAATGTTCGACAGAGCAAACAAGTCCTTTTCGCCAATCAGCGTGATGGCACTCCCTTCACGTCCAGCGCGTGCCGTACGTCCAATGCGGTGTACATAATCTTCTGCATCGTGTGGCGCGTCATAGTTAATCACCATGGTGATATCGTCAATATCAATGCCACGTGCCACAATGTCTGTAGCCACGAGCAAGTCCACTTGGTGTGCACGGAACAAGTTCATCACCTCGTCACGTTCGTTTTGTGCAAGGTCAGAGTGCATGGCACGCGCATTCAATCCGCTGCGTCGCAACACAATCGCCAATTCCTTCACCTTCTGTTTCGAAGAACAGAACAAGATGACACGTTTAGGAGGTTGCTCCTTAAAAATCTTTTTCAAGATAATAGCCTTGTCACTTTCATGACACACATAAAGACTTTGCTGAATGTTTTCAGCAGGTTTCGACACTGCGATTTCCACCTCCACAGGGTTATGCATAACCGTACGAGCCAATTCAGCAATTTTCGGAGGCATCGTAGCCGAGAAAAGAATAGTTTGGCGATGCTCAGGCATTTGTTTCACAATAGAAAGAATGTCCTCGGCAAATCCCATGTCAAGCATACGGTCTGCCTCATCAAGCACCAAGTGGGTAGTACGGCTCAAATCAAGGTTGCCTAATTGCAAGTGCGTAATCAATCGTCCCGGCGTAGCCAACACAATGTCTGCCCCTGCCTGTAACGACTTACGTTCTTGTTCAAAGCGCACGCCATCGTTTCCTCCATAAACAGCCACCGCATTCACGTTTGTGTAATACGCAAAACCTTGCAACGCTTGGTCAATCTGTCTTGCCAATTCTCGTGTCGGAGCAATGACCAAACAGTTTACCGCATCAGCAGGATGCTCGTCGCGTTCCATCAAGGTGAGCAAGGGCAATAAATAAGCTGCCGTTTTGCCAGTACCCGTTTGTGCCACACCCAGCACATCGTGGTTTTCAAGAATGGGAGGAATGCAATTAGCCTGTACGGGTGTACACTTTTCAAAGCGCATGTCATAAAGGGCATCCAGCACATTGTCTGAAAGATCAAGATCTTCAAAAAACACTTCAGGCAACTTTTCGTTATCTTTTACCTCCTCAGCCGTAGCTTTCACCTCTTCGGGCGCATTTTGGGTATTGTTTTCTATGTTGTTCATTTATGATTCTTAGTTTTTGTATTTTATTTTCAGAGATAGTTCAATTACTTATTTATCTGTGAAAATGTCCTTTATCCTTAACTAGCACCACTTTAAGTTGTGGGTCGTTAATCATATGTCTGCCCCGTGGTGTAAGAAAAAGCTCGAGTTGTGTTTTGCGATGTTCCCATGTCAGCAAAGCAATAGGTTGTCGGGCAAACGCCTCTTTAATATCGTCATACCACCATCCAGAAAAAGACAGGGCACCCACCTTGTGCGAGTTTACCACACCTTATCAGTGTGTTCACCCACCTCATTCCAAGCCATGGCAACACGCACCCCCATTAGCACGACGCACAAAAGCAGCAATGCGTAAATCTTCTTCATACCTTCAGCTATTTATTGGGGCGTACGTCTGTAAAGCACCAACGCAATGATTGCAAAAACCACATTCGGAATCCATACAGCAATCGAAGCATCAAGTCCCGCATTATTGGCAAACGAGGCAGATATCGTTTGAAAAAGAATATAAGCAAAGCTCAATGCCAAGCCCGATCCCAAACTAATACCCATACCGCCCTTTCGCTTCTGACTTGAAAGGCAAACACCAATAATCGTCAAAATAAATGCAGCAAAAGGCATGGCAAAGCGTTTGTAATACTCCACCTCATACTTACTGATGTTCGACACCCCACGCAACTTCTGTCTGTCAATAAAATCGCGTAGTTCGGGCAACGTCAGTGTTTGCTCCTGGTCACGCACATAAAAGAAGTCCTTAGGCTCCATCACAATCGTTGTGTCAATGCGTTCACCACGTTTCAACACCTCGCGCATACCCTTGAGCGTACGTATTTCGTAAGAACACAGTGTCCACGAAAACCTATGGTCCGACAAGGTGTCATACTGAATGCTTTGTGCCGTGAGGTGCGAAACCAATTTCTTCTCCACAAACTTATCGAGCGAAAAGCCATAACCACTCTTCGTCACATTGTCAAAGTGCGTGATGTAAGCCACCACGCCTGTGTCAACCTGCATCTGTACATTGTCAACCGATGTTACATCCGCTTTCTTTTTAATGTAGCGGTTCTGAAAGTTCACACGTGCCACATTACTTTTAGGAATCACGTAAGCCCCCAGTACAAAAGAACTTGCTGCAATCAGCGCAGCCGTAAACATATACGGTCTTAACAAACGCTTAAAACTCATGCCCGTACTCTTCATTGCAATAATCTCACTATTGTCAGCCAACTTCGAGGTAAAGAAGATTACGGCAATAAAAACAAATAGTGGACTAAAGAGGTTGGCAAAGTAAGGCACAAAGTTGCCATAATACTGTGCAATCTTCAGTGCAGAGGCATGACTCTGTGTGAGTTTGTCAATGTTCTCGTTAAAGTCAAAAATCACTGCAATCACAATAATGATGGCAATGAGAAAGATGTAAGTGCTGATAAATTTAAATATAATATAGCGGTCTAATCTACCCAGCAAAGGCTTACTTCCCCGCTTATCTTTAGGGTTAGTCAATGAGGCATTCTTCCCCCTTTCAGCACTACTGTCAGCAACCGCCAACTCCCCGCTCGACTTTTGTCGGGCAGGGAGTAGCAAGTAGTTCTTTATTTTTTCAAAAAACTTTTTCAACATGTGACAAGTCTTAGAGCTTGCGGCTCAGTTTTTCTACCATCTCGCGTTTCCACGGTCCAAAGTTGTTTGCCAAAATCTGTTTGCGTGCCTCACGCACCAACCACAAGTAGAAACTCAAGTTGTGAATAGAGGCAATCTGCATGGCAAGCAGTTCTTTCGCTTTAAACAAGTGGTGCAAGTAGGCTTTCGTGTATTGCACATCGGCAAAACAATGTCCCATCGGGTCAACAGGTTCAAAGCAGTCAGCCCATTTTGCATTGCGCATATTGATAATGCCTTCAGCCGTGAACAAACAAGCGTTTCGTCCGTTTCGTGTAGGCATCACGCAGTCAAACATGTCCACACCACGTTCAATGCCTTCTAGAATGTTCACAGGCGTACCCACTCCCATCAAGTAACGCGGACGGTCAGTAGGCAAAATGTCATTCACCACCTCAATCATGTCATACATCACCTCAGCAGGTTCGCCCACAGCCAAGCCACCAATAGCATAGCCCTCGGCACCAAAGTCACTCATAAATTTGGCACTCTCTTGGCGCAAGTCCTTATAAACACAACCCTGCACAATGGGGAAGAGCGCTTGGCTATATCCATACTTAGGTTCTGTTTCATTAAAGCGCTTCCAGCAACGCTTCATCCAGCCATGTGTCAAGTCCAAACTCTTGCGGGCGTAAGCATAATCGGCAGTACCAGGAGGACACTCGTCGAAAGCCATCATAATGTCGGCACCAATCGTACGCTCAATGTCCATCACCCCTTCGGGCGAGAAAAAGTGCTTACTACCATCGATGTGCGAACGAAATTCGCAACCCTCTTCCGACAGTTTACGTATGCCCGAGAGCGAGAACACCTGAAAGCCCCCACTATCGGTTAGCATAGGGCGGTCAAAACCATTAAACTTATGCAGCCCTCCTGCTTTTTCTAATATTTCGAGCCCTGGACGCAAATACAGGTGATACGTGTTGCCCAAGATAATTTCGGCATTGATGTCGTCTTTAATCTCATGCAGATGCACCCCCTTCACACTTCCCAAAGTGCCAACAGGCATAAAAATGGGCGTATGAATTTGTCCATGGTCTGTCGTAATCAGTCCAGCACGTGCTGCGCCGTCGGTATGTTGCAGTTCGTATTTCATTCTTTTTCTTTCAATAGCCTAACGGCCACATCGCTTTTAGTGTTAGGTTGGGCAGACTGTTCGCCCGCAGTGTCTTCGTTAAGAGGCTGACTCAAGTCAATCGCATCCTCCACTTTCTCGTCGAGCAAGGCAAAGCGCAACACGTCTTGCACATCCTCCACAAAGTGGAAAGTCAAACCCTCTACATACTTTTTGTTGATTTCTTCAATGTCCTTTCGGTTCTCTTCCGAAATCATGATATCGGTAATACCAGCTCGTTTGGCAGCCAAAATTTTTTCCTTAATACCGCCCACGGGCAAAACCTTACCGCGCAACGTAATCTCACCCGTCATGGCAATATGGTCACGCACACGGCGTTGTGTCAATGCCGAGGCAATAGAAGTGGCAATGGTAATACCTGCAGAAGGACCATCCTTAGGAGTAGCGCCTTCGGGCACATGAATGTGAACACCCCAATGGTCGAATACGCGGTAGTCAATACCCAAAGTGTTTGCATGCGCGCGGATATACTCTAATGCCAACACAGCACTTTCCTTCATCACATCGCCCAAGTTACCCGTAAGCGTAAGTTTGCCACCCTTGCTACGGCTCACACTGGTTTCTATAAACAATATCTCGCCACCCACAGCCGTCCAAGCCAAACCAGTTACCACGCCTGCGTACTTATTGCCTTGATACTTATCGCGGCTAAACAAAGGTTTGCCCAATAGCTTTTCTACATCGGCAGGCTTAATGCTGCTACCCGCATAAGGCATGCTATCATCGTCGGCAGTCGAGGTTAGATAAGCCACCTTACGGAAAATCTTATCAATCTGTTTCTCGAGTTGGCGCACACCACTTTCGCGTGTATATTTCTCAATAATAAACTCAATGGCGTTGGGCGTAAACTTCAACTTACCATCCTTGCCAAAGTCATACTCGTGCTGTTCTTTCGGAATAAGGTGTTTACGGGCAATCTCCTTTTTCTCTTCAGTAAGATAGCCTTCCACCTCAATCACCTCCATACGGTCGAGCAAGGGGCGTGGAATGGTCTGCAAACTATTTGCCGTGGCAATGAAAAATACCTTCGAAAGGTCATAATCCATGTCCAAGTAGTTGTCGTGGAACGTGCTGTTCTGCTCAGGGTCGAGCACCTCGAGCAATGCACTGTGCGGGTCACCATTATAGTTATTCTCCGACACCTTGTCCACCTCGTCGAGCACAAACAGCGGATTGCTCGATTCAGCTTTAATCATCGCCTTTACAATACGTCCAGGCATCGCCCCAACATACGTACGGCGGTGACCGCGAATTTCAGCCTCGTCGTGTACACCACCCAAAGAGATGCGCACATACTTACGACCAATCGCTTCGGCAATGCTACGTCCAAGCGAAGTCTTACCCACACCCGGAGGACCTACCAAACAAAGAATAGGTGCCTTCTCGTTATTGCGATAGCGCAGTGTGGCAAGGTGTTCCAAAATACGCTCCTTCACCTTCTCCATGCCATAATGGTCACGGTCTAAAATGTGACTGGCGTTTTTAATGTTCAGATTATCTTCAGTCTGTATGCCCCAAGGCAACGAAAGCATGGTTTGCAAGTACGTGAGTTGCACCCCATAGTCGGGCGACTGTGGGTTCACACGCTTAAACTTATTCAACTCGCGTTTAAAAGTCTCGCGCACCTTTTCGGGCAAAGCCATGCCCTCAGCTTTCTTTTCAAGCTCCACGGCATCGCCCTCAGCGTCTTCGCCCAATTCACTTTGAATGTTGCGAATTTGTTGGTGCAAGAAATACTCACGTTGTTGTTGGTCAAGTTCTTGGCGAGTCTGCGTTTCGATGTTACGTTTAAGTTCAGCCAACTGACATTCGCGACTTAAAAGTTTAAGCAACATCATAGCACGTTCGTGCACCTCGTGCTGTGTAAACAACTCGTAGCGCTCAGACTGTTGCAAACGCACGTTCGAACAGATAAAGTTAAGCAAGAACACAGGGTGCTTAATATTGCGCAAGGCAAAGGTAGCCTCCTCAGCTCGAATGCCATCACCCAATTTTAGTAAACGCACCACGTGGTCTCGACAAGTATCAGCCAAAGCCTTAAAGTCTTCGCTATCTTGCTTACTAATATCCTCAGCAACAGGTTCAGCCTCCACACGCATCATACCGCCCCTTTTGCTAATAGCGCCTAAACGAATGGCACCGTATGTTTGCAAAATAGCCGTACTCGTATGGTTAGGCAAGTCAATTACTCGCATCACACGAGCCACTACGCCTTCATCATAAAAGTCGTCACGATTAGGATCTTCCACCTCGCCGTCTTTTTGAGCAGCTACGGCAATAAGAGTGCCCTTGCTGAGCGATTGTGCCACCACCTTCTGACTCATGGCACGTCCTACCGTAACAGTGCCTACCACACCTGGAAAGAGCATCATGTTGCGCAGAGCCAACACAGGCAGTTTACCCTTAAAGGGAGTTTTCAACAGTGCGCCCATGTCGCCTTCAAAGTCGGCTACAAGCGAAAATGGAGTTTGTGTATTATCGTTCATGTTCATATTTCGTGATTTTTCAATGCGCGGCATATTGTGAGTGGCATCGCGCTAAGAATTATGTCAGTGTTTATGGGTTAATCTTTATGTGTGCATCATGCCAATGCTTCAACGTCTGTGTTCTCACAGTCGTCTCATGGAGGTTGTATTTACAAAGTTGTAACTTTATGCACCCCATTTTCCCAAGCCGTTTCCTTTTGGTCATGTGCATGGATTTATTAGTATGCAAACATTGTGCCTAATCAAGTTCTGTCAGAAAGAACTTTCTATATACTTTAGTTCAACCCATTCTCACACCCTGTCTTTGTGGTTATTAGACATACAGTGTGCAAAAATACAATTTTTTTATTGCATTATCGATTTCTCGCTCCGCGTTTTTTGTTTGAACACCTTAAATTAGCAGACTCAAATGAAATAAGAAAAACAAGCCGTTGAGTAACAATAAGTTACCCATGGTCTGCCTATGTCGAAATATTCACTTAAATTAGTGGTGCAAAAAACATCCGACATATAGCAAAGGTAAACATAAAATCTGGAACATACAGGTTTCTAATTTTGTGTCGTTATAATGGGTTGCCCCGTTAGGTAGGATGTTCAAAATCCATATATTTTTCTGCACTATTTCATCGGATTTTTGACGTCGATAATTTACATGGATAAATGGGGCACCCCGTTAGGGGTGAGATAAGGTAGCCAGGTATGTGAAGGGAATTTATTCCAC
>ERZ1026862.1902-NODE-1902-length-11527-cov-102.624477_pt1 | contig 11527 bp, 10 predicted proteins | sample MGYA00380161_ERZ1026862 | MGnify/ENA primary metagenome ERZ1026862 (study PRJEB33269, sample SAMEA4719797) | human gut metagenome | biome: human-associated habitat; feature: organic feature; material: feces | place: Cameroon | collected 2013-10 ... | reverse complement strand
CTGGTCCACTTTGAAAATCAAGCAGTTAAGCAGAAATAGCTTAACTGCTTTTTTCATTGCAAGTTTGCTTGAATTTGGTCTATTTGTTTTTGCGTATTCCGCAAAAGTTTCTTTGCCCATCTTACTCCTTCACCATGTTCAGAGAATGCGATATAATCTAACCCTAACGCAACTAATTCTTCAAACTGCAAAAGAGCATCTTCAGATAAGCCGTTAAACATCAACGCAACAGCATAGTCATACTTAACAAGAGGGTCATTGGGTTCTTGCTCAAAAGCAGCTTTTGCATAAGTTAAGCAACCTGCCTTATCCCCAATAGTCTTATAGGTCTCGGAAAGAATCGTCTTCAAATAATACTCTTTGGGCTTACGCTTGCAAATGACACGAAGATAACGCACTAGTTTCTCCTTATTGTTACTCTCTTCCAAAGCATCAATCTTTTTCAAGATTCGATTCCGCTGAGATTCAGAAGCATATCCTATATCTGAGGCTTTTGCAACAGTCCTTGGATGACTATACTTTAATACTTTATAGAAAAGAACAGCTTCCTTTTTGGAGAAATCGCTTTCAATACCTTTTCCTCGGTGTGACAAATGCTCTTCCATGAGAGCCAAGGCCTCCTTATCTTTAAAAAGATGATAGAGACAATCTGCCTTATAATATCTAGAATCATTGATGACAGACTTTGCCCATCTGACACCATAGCCATTTTCCGCAACCTCCTCAATAGTCATATTTAAAACAACATCCCACTCTTCTATGGATTGTTCATATTTTTCTAACGACCAAAGGATTCTGCCACGAGTATAATTCAAGAGAGGCATGACAGGGCATACCGCTTTTGCTTTATCGGCATAAGACAAAGCTTCCTTATCTTTGCATCTGTTCCATAGGACATTTGCAAGTTGAGTCAACAAATAGCAGTTATTTGGTGACAAAGCAAGTTCCTTTCTCAACAGTTTTTCTGCTGCTGAGAAGGAATTGCTTTTTATGAATTCAATCAATTTATCCATCTTACTTAGAACTATTTGATTCTGTCCCAAAAGGAAGCTGTATCTCTTCGTTCCAAAGTTTCTCAAACGCTTCCTTTGATATTGCATGAATATTGAGATTTCGATAATCATCCATAGTCATGTCATTATCACACCAATACCCCCAGTTCTCTTCAAAGGGAGCTTTGAACACCACCAAGCCATTTTCTGCCACACCAACCTCTCTATTCGTATATTCTTCTACGTCATCATACTCTAAGTACCATTCTTTAACGTAGCCAAGATTTTCCTCTAATGTAGGATTAGCCATCGGCATAAAATGGTTTAATAACCAATCTATAATCTTTTCCCATAATGTATTTTTAGTTTTTTTACCTATTAATACACTATCAAATGAAAAATATTGCATATTATCTTCTTTTAATCCTAATTTCCGTAACACCATAATTTAATATTTTTCAGAAACACCTGATCAACAATAAGTTGCTCAGGATTTTACCATATCAGAAATTTCACTTATCTTAGTGTTGTATATAAAAACAAATAAAACTCTGAATGACATGGCAAAAATACAAATAAAATCTAAGAAACTTGCTCCTTTTGGAGGAATTCTTTCGTTTATGGAGTTATTTAATGCTCTTTTGGATCAAACAATAGATTTCACCTTGGGATTGAGATGTACATTGTATGGCTATTAATATAGCGAGATTCTACGTTCTCTAATGTTGGTATATCTTTGTGGCGGCTCATGTATTGAGGATGTTACAACACACCTTATGAAACATTTGTCACTCCATCAGTTTCTTCTTACTTTGCCAAAGAAGCCAGACGATTGAGTAAGAGTATCCGGCAAAAAGAGGACAACTGGAGCTTTTGCAACCAAGTTGCAGAAACCTTTTCGTAATTTTGCAACCGAAATAGAAAAAGGAACTGAATGTTCCTGGTTATATAGAACTAAAAGTATTGCAAAATTATGGAAGAAATGAAACATTCTCACGAACATCATCATGAACATCATCATGATTGCTCATGCAGCACAGAAGAACATGAGCACCAGGGGTGCGGTTGCCACCACCATCATCATGAAGAAGGCGGTTTGAAATCCAAACTCATTCTTATCGGTGTAACTGTTATTCTCCTGATAACAGCCATTTTCATCGAAAAGAATTACGACCTGGCTACCTGGCAGTTACTCCTCGTCTATCTCATTCCTTATTTATTAATAGGACACGAGACGCTGGGCGAAGCTGCAGAAGGTATTGCCAAGGGCGATATGTTTAACGAAAACTTCCTGATGGCTATTGCTACCATCGGAGCCCTTTGCATCGGATTCTTCCCAGGATCAGATACAGAATTTCCGGAGGCAGTCTTCGTGATGCTCTTCTTTCAGGTGGGCGAGCTCTTCGAAGGATATGCGGAAGGAAAAAGCCGCGACAGTATTTCTCATCTGATGAATATTAGACCAGACGTAGCGAATGTTGAGAGAAACGGAAAGGTAGAGTCCGTTTCGCCGGAAGACGTCAAGATAGGAGAAACTATCGTAATCCGTCCGGGAGAGAAAGTTCCATTGGATGGTATTGTTGTTGAGGGAAGCTCAGCCTTGAATACCATTGCCCTGACGGGAGAAAGTATGCCACGGGATTTGAATGAAGGCGATACTATCATGTCCGGTTGCATCAACCTTTCAGGAGTGGTTCGTGTACGCACCACCAAGAGTTTTGGCGAGAGTACCGTATCCAAGATTATTTCTCTGGTAGAGAGTGCAGACAAGAACAAGTCGAAGAGCGAGGCTTTCATCACCCGTTTCGCCCGAGTCTATACTCCTATCGTTGTTTTCGCAGCCATTGCCCTGGCGCTTATTCCTCCATTCCTGGCAGCAACAGGAATCGTAGGTGAAGGAACCTTTGGCGAGAACTTCCCATTATGGCTCAACCGCGCCCTGATATTCCTGGTAGTTTCCTGTCCTTGCGCCCTGGTCATCAGCGTGCCCCTCACCTTCTTTGGCGGCATCGGCGGAGCATCCCGGAACGGTATTCTCATCAAGGGCAGCAACTATATGGATGCTTTAGCCAAGGTGGGAACCGTTGTGTTCGACAAAACCGGAACTCTGACCCATGGAGAGTTTGCCGTAGCAGCTGTTCATGCAGATGATTCCTGCCCAGACCATCCATCCCACGATGCAGATAATGTGCATATTGGCGAATATTCTGACAAGGAGAAGATTCTGCTGCATCTGGCAGCTCATGCCGAGCATTTCACTACCCACCCTATCGGAGCAGCCCTGCGTACAGCCTTCCCGCAAGAAGCAACGGATGGCTGCGAGGTGACCGATGTAGAGGAAATTGCCGGACAGGGTATCCGTGCCAAAGTGAACGGAAAGGTGGTTTGCGTGGGCAACAAGAAGATGATGGAAAGCATCGGCGCAAAATGGCACGACTGCAACCAGGTGGGAACCATCATCCACGTCGCCATTGATGGCAAGTATGCGGGACATATTGTGATCAACGACACCCTTAAGGAAGGAAGCGCCCATGCCATCAGAGAACTGAAAGAACTGGGAGTAGAGAAAACGGTAATGCTGACGGGCGACCGCAGAGAAGTGGGAGAAGATGTTGCCCACAAACTGGGACTGGACGAGTGCCGCGCAGAACTGCTGCCAACCGATAAGGTTTCGCATGTAGAACAACTGCTGAAGACAAAACCAGCAGGCAAGACGCTCGCTTATGTAGGCGATGGCATCAACGATGCCCCTGTATTGAAGCGTGCCGATGTGGGCATTGCCATGGGTGGACTGGGTAGCGATGCAGCCATCGAAGCTGCCGATGTAGTACTGATGGATGATGACCCTAGAAAGATTGCCCTTGCCGTAAAGATAGCCAGGAGAACCATTCATATCGCTCACGAGAACGTGGTATTTGCCATCGGAGTGAAGGTTGCCGTACTGATTCTCGCCACCATCGGTCTCGGCACCATGTGGATGGCTGTCTTTGCCGATGTAGGTGTTACGGTCCTGGCTGTATTGAACGCCATGAGAAGTTTGGGTAAAAATCGTCTTTTTTATCGTTAAATACCAAAATAAGTTGTATCTTTGCAACCGAATTGCAATATACAATACTGAATGGTTATGTATAAAAAAGACATTTTGACTATGAATAAGATTATCAAACTCATCTTCGTGCTCTGCTGCTTCTGCGGCATCGCACAGGCTCAGCCTCAACGACCTAAGCTCGTTGTAGGCATCGTTATCGACCAGATGCGGTGGGACTACCTCTATCGCTACTACGCCCGCTACGGCGAAGGCGGATTCAAGAGAATGCTCGGAGAAGGATTCAGCGTAGAAAACTGCAAGATTCCTTATATCCCTTCGGTTACAGCCATCGGACACACTTCTATCTGGACCGGTTCCGTTCCTTCCATCCACGGAATTGCAGGAAATAACTTCGTGAAAGATGGAAAGGTAGTGTATTGTACTGCCGACGATACCGTCAACCCGGTAGGTTCTGACAGCAAGGCTGGCAAGATGTCGCCTCGCAATCTGTGGGTAACCACTATCGGCGATGAACTCCGTCTGGCTACCAACAACCGTTCTAAGGTGATTGGTGTAGCCTTGAAAGACAGAGCATCCATCCTCCCTACGGGCCATCACGCCAATGGCGCTTTCTGGTTTGATGACAAGTCGGGCAAGTTCATTACCAGTACTTTCTATATGGATAAGTTGCCTGAGTGGGTGAACAAGTTCAACAAGCAGAAACTCCCAAACAAGTATCTTTCCAAGAAATGGGAAACACTCTACCCTATCGACTCCTACAAGGAGAGCACCAGCGATGACAACAACTATGAGAATGGAATTGTTGAAGGCGAGAAGGCTGTGTTGCCACTCGACCTGCCTGCCCTATACAAGAAACATGGTTACAAGATTCTCCGCAACACCCCATTCGGCTGCAATCTGACATTCGATATTGCCAAGGCTGCCATCGAGGGCGAGAACCTGGGTAGAAACACAGATACAGACCTGCTGACCATAAGCTGCTCCAGCACCGATTACATCGGTCATCAGGTAGGCGTAAATGCCATCGAAACAGAAGATTGCTACCTCCGTCTGGACAAGGCTCTGGCTGATTTCTTCGCTTATCTCGACCAGACCGTAGGTAAGGGAAATTATCTCACCTTCCTCACCGCCGACCACGGAGGTGTGAACAACGCCACCTTCCTGCAGGACCAGCGAATCCCTGCCGGCATCTGGAACAAGAAGGAAATGACAGAAGAACTGAACAAGGTATTAAAGGCAAAATTCAATACCGACAAGAATCTCGTGAAGACCATCATGAACAATCAGGTTTTCTTCAATACAGACATCATCGAAGAACTCGGTCTGGATTATGCAGCCATCAAGCAGACTGTAGTAGACAGACTGAAGAAAGACAAGGACGTGCACTATGCCTTCGACATGGAGAAGACCTCTATCGAGAGCATCCCTGAAGAGCTGAAGTTCCGCGCCATTAACGGTTATAACCGCGAGCGCAGCGGAGGTGTTCAGATTGTACTGAAACCAGGTCACTACGATTATTACAGCAGCAAGGGAACTACCCACGGAGCATGGAATCCATACGATATCCATATTCCTTGCCTGTTTATGGGTTGGGGCATCCAGCACGGCGAGAGCGCCCAGCCTCACTACATGACAGATATTGCCGCTACCGTATGTGCGATGCTGCATATTCAGGCACCTAACGGCTGCATCGGCACACCGATATTCTAATAAAAGGCAAAAAGCCAGATAATAACAAAGGCTAGGTTCACGATTCAGGAAACCTAGCCTTTATTTTTTTATTCAAAAGAAGATGTTCTTCTATTCCGAGAAGAACATCTCTTATTCTTCGTTCATAATCTTCATATATTCCTCGTAAGAAATATATCTGCCACCCATCGATTTGAGATGAGGAGTCTCCAACTGACAATCTATCATCTTGCCACCGTGCTCCTGCAAGTATCTGGCAAGGAAGATGAGGGCAATCTTAGAAGCTGACGGAACCCTGGAGAACATGCTTTCTCCGATAAAAACCTTGCCGATGGTGACACCATAAAGTCCACCCACCAGTTCATCGGTTTCATTATCCCATACCTCTACGCTCGCCGCAAAGCCCTGCTTATGGAGGGCAGTAAATGCTTGGATGATGTTCTCGCCCAGCCATGCGCCATCTTCCCAATACCGTCCGTTGGTCTTACTGCATCCCCGTATCACGCCATCGAAATCTTCGTTGATTCCTACGCTGTATCGGTTCTTCCTCATCAGGGTACGCATGGAATGACTGATGTGGATTTCATCAGGGAAGATGACGAAACGTTTCATCGGACAGAACCAGAGTATTTCAGGCTGGTCACGGAAACTATACCAGGGAAAGATGCCATTGCTATAAGCCAGCAACAGGCGGTCGATACTCAAATCGCCACCAATCGCAAAGCATCCATCCTCATCGCCATAATGCGGATCGGGAAAGTAAATCTCGTCCGCAGTATCATCTATCTGTAATATCATACGCTTATCTTTTATCAAGAATATTCTTGACTAGACTTTCATTCTAATAATTAATCACCAGTTCCTTTCCGTCAAAGTCGACATGTGCCTTGCCACCCTTCTTGAGTTTGCCGAAGAGCAGCGCCTTCATCAGGATCGGTTTCAGGCGGTTACCGATGACACGGTCCATCTCGCGGGCACCATATTCCTTGGTAAAGCCCCATTTCAGCAACTGTTCACGCGCAGCATCGGTAAGCGTTACGGTAACTCCCTTTGCTGCTAGTTTCGCATCGAGCTGACGAAGTTTCTTAGCAAGAATCAACTCTGCCATGTGCTTATCCATATCGTTGAACACCACCATGTCGGAAAGTCGGTTGATGAACTCTGGCTTGAAAGTCTTCTTCACCTGTGCCAACATCGCTTCGCCACGACTTACGTTTCCGTTGAAACCTACGCTAGCCCGCGAAGCATATTGCGCTCCGGCATTTGAGGTCATGATGAGAATTACGTTACGGAAATCAGCCTTCTGACCCTTGTTGTCGGTCAGACGGGCATAGTCCATTACCTGGAGCAGGATATTGTAGATATCGCTATGCGCCTTCTCTATCTCGTCGAGCAGAAGTACACAGTTTGGCGTCTTGCGGATGGCATCGGTCAAAAGTCCTCCATCCTCATAGCCCACGTATCCGGCTGGCGAACCGATGAGTTTTGCCACGGTATGCTTCTCGGTATATTCACTCATATCGAAGCGTACCAGTTCTATGCCGAGTTCCTTGGCCAACTGTCGTGCCACCTCGGTTTTTCCTACTCCGGTAGGACCCACGAAGAGGAGCGAAGCCAATGGTTTGTCATCATCTGTCAATCCCGCCTTCGCCATCATCACAGCCTCAACCACCTTATCTACAGCCTTATCCTGACCGTAAATCTTGTCGAGTATGCGCTGGCGAAGCGTAGCCAAAGCATCGTTGCTTTCATCTTTCATCGCAGCCGCATCAATCTTGCAGACCTTAATCAGAATCTGCTGGATAATTGACTTGGTTACGTAAGAGCGCTGGCGATATTCCACCGGATGCACCTCCAGATAAGCACCCGCCTCATCCATCAGGTCGATGGCCTTGTCTGGCAGACAGCGGTTGCTGATATATTTGGCGCTGGCACGGACGGCATATTCCAGAGCGTCCTTGCGGTAGGTTACGTTGTGGAATTTATTGTATTTATACTGCAAGCCCTCCAATATCTTGATAGCCTCCTCCTCGGTAGGTTCCTTGATATCTATCTGCTGGAAGCGGCGCACGATGCCCTTACTCTGAGCCATATAGCGGTTATATTCCTCGTAGGTGGTAGAACCGATAAAACGGATATCGCCAGCCTCCAGATATTGCTTCAGCATATTGGAAGCATCAGGCCCGCCATCAGAACCACGACCGGCACCTATCATATTATGAATCTCATCGATGTAGATGATGGTATTGCCTTCCTTCACGGCTCCCTCCATCACCATCTTGATGCGTTTCTCGAAGTCGCCGCGATATTGGGCACCGGCAAGCATCTGTCCCATATCCATGCCGTAGATGCGAGCCCCCTTGAGGCGTTCAGGAACCTGGTTTTCGTTGATGAGTTTGGCGAGACCATAGACCAGAGCAGTCTTGCCGACTCCAGCTTCTCCGATGTGTAGCGGATTGTTCTTCTCGGCACGGCAGAGCACCTGGATGGTTCTGTCCAGTTCCTGTTCTCTTCCGATGAGCGGATTGTGCTCTTCTACCTTGTCAGAAATACAGGTAACCAGCTGATGCCAATCCTGTACAACCTGTCTTCTGCCTTCTTCCTCGTCGTCGTCATACTCGTTGGCATAATCGTCATCATCAAAGTCTGCTCCCATGCCCATGCCAGCCTCTCCAGTATCTTCTCCAATAGGATAATAACTGTCAACGCTCGCCAGGAACTCGCCCTGCCGGTCGCCCACATTCTTGCACAGCAGGAAGGCGGCTTCTGAATTCTGCAAGCCAAACATCGCCTGCACAAAATGGGGTACATTCACCAGCTGTCTGTCGGCAGCAGCAGCCAGGGCGCACGCTGTTCCAAACATTGTTTTGAAGAGCGATGACGGCTCTGGCAGATACTTGATGGTTTCAGGCACACGCTCCTGCTTGGCGAGCCATCCCACCAAGTCTTCGTGCATCTTGAGGCTGTCTACGCCTTCTTCCTGCAGCGCCTGACAGAATGCATACTGCCTGAGCAACGCCAGCAGCATGTGCTCGGGCATCACGAACTCGTGATCGAAGAACCGGGCTTGCTTCATGGCATCGTCCATCAGAACACTCATATATCGGGTTAATCCCATACTATCCATTCTATTCTTTCCTTTCTTTTTCTTAGCATATATTGGGGATATTTCCCCGAAATCAACGCCTATTCCGGCATATAAGTGAGTTTAAGCGGAAACTTCTGCGTACGGGCTTTCTCCATCGCTTTCTCCACTTTACTCTTGGCGATGTCATAGCTGTAGGTGCCCACCACGGCTTTTTCTTCGTGATGAACCTTGAGCATGATTGCTTCAGCCTCAGCCTGCGACTTGAAGAAGATGGATTCGAGGATTTCTACCACGAATTCCATCGGTGTGAAGTCATCATTAAACATCACCACCACGTAACGCCCCGGCTCCTTGAGCCTGGTTTTCTGGCGTTCACGAATTGCTGTTTGTTCTTGAGCCATATTTTAATTCTTACTTTTTATAAGCATTGGTAATCTCCACAACATAAACATCGTGGAATCCACCCTTGGCACCATACCACTGGAGCAGGTCCTTGTCAAGGAACTTCTCGGCGGTCATACTGTCCTTATAAAGTTTGCGGCATTCCAGGGTGAGTCGTGACTGATCGAAGGCGATGCTGCCGTTATCAGTTTCTACAGGAATCAGTCCTGTTTCCTTCGCCTTATCCAAATCGCGTCCGCTCTTAGAGCCGCAGAAGCTATAAATCTTCCGAGCCTCCTCGCTGTTGCCGAGGAAAGAGAGAGTCATGAATTCATTCTCCTCGATGATGCCGTGGGTGAAACGCTCCGGACGGATAAAGACCACAGCCACCGGCTTGTTCCAAAGCCATCCCAAACAGCCCCAAGAGGCGGTCATCATATTGAAATGATCCTTGTTGCCGGCACATACCAGCATCCACTCCTTACCAATAGTCTCGAAGACGTTGTCATTCAGTTCTTTTACGTTGATCTTTTCCATCTTATCTGTTCCTTTCTTTTTAATTTCTAATTACCATAAAACTGCGACAGCAGTATTCTGATTGCTGAATGCTGCCCATATCAACTGCAAAGATACAAGAATAATCTGAAAAAGCGAATGTTTCTATCAGAAAATATCGAAATCGCAGAAAATATTAGTAGAGTATCAAGATATCTTTTTCCCACAAAAACAAGAAAATAGGCGATTATTTACCCATATCTACGTTTTTTTATGAGATATGGGTAAAAAATCGCCCATTTTTACAATTATTTACTAAACAGGTCATCTGCTATAACCTCGCTCTGCACCCTATTCCAATAGGCATTATGAGCTACCCCATATGTGGTAACCATCGTAAGATGAATCGCCTTGCGATGAGAAACGGAAGCACCAAAGCGGGAGAGCTTGTGACGAAGAACTGCATCGTAATCCTTATCTATCACAAACTCATTCTGCGAGAACTTCATCTCGCAGATATTGACCGTATTATCGGCTCGCTCTATCAGCATATCAATCTGTGCTCCTGCACCATAAACCGGATCATCTTTCACCTGCCAGGAATACGTATTGGTAACAACGCCCGAGATGCCAAGCGCCTGCTTGATTTGAGGAATATGCTGGAAACATACCCGCTCGAAAGCCAAACCGCACCACGAATACCGGAGAGGCGAAGTATAATTGTGAGACCAGAACGAAGGATCATCGGTTTTGTTCTCCTGCATGAACTTCAGGAAGAACAAAGAGAAATTATCCATCAAGCGATAGATGGCATTATATTTCCTGGCACCATAGGCATTGGTACGGACGATAAAGCCACAATGCTCCAAATCTTCCAAGATTCGGGAAAGATTGCCATTATCTGCTATTCCCAAACCTGACACGATCTCCTCTCTACGCATTCCGCCTAACTTCTTCCCCAAGATACTCACCACATCTATATATTTATCAGAATTACGGAAGAGAGAATCATACAACTCCCTGAACTCATAATGCAAAAGGCCCTGAGGTGCAAAGAAAAGAGCATCTATATTCTGCGCCAAGCTCCTGCCCTTCTGCATCAAAGACCAATAATAGGGAACACCACCCATCACCATATACGCTTCCAGTAAATCATATCGAGAATAAGCCAAGCCCATAGCCTCGCTATATTCCTCACACTCGTGAAGGGTGAAAGGCTCCAGGAATATCTGATAGTTCACACGATTATGAAGTCCGCCATGATTCCTGAAGATCTTATTGATAATCCAGGATGTGGCAGAACCGCAAATAATGAGCAGGATGTCGTCTCGCATGGCAGCCCATCCATTCCAGAAGAACTCCAAAGCCGTGACAAACTTAGACCTAGGCGTATCCATCCAAGGCATTTCGTCGATGAAAACAACTTTCTTCTTCGCTGATGACTGGCGAATAAGCTCCTTCAACATATCGAAAGCCTCCAGCCAATGCTTGGGGGTAGAAGGCGCAACATATCCTGCGTTCTCTAAAGAAGAACGCCAACCATACAGTTGCTCTTGCAAAGACCCATTAGCAAGACCGGAATGAGAAAAAGTAAACTTATCCTTGAACGTCTGTTTGATGAGATAAGTCTTTCCCACACGTCTTCTTCCATACAACGCAACGAATCTTGAGTCATCTGAATTATAAGCTTCCAGCAACTCAGCCTGCTGTTTCTTTCTGCCTATCAACATATTATAATCCTCCCTAATTGATGATTCTACATTTTAAACTAGGGGCAATGTACTTCCCTGAAAAAGGTTGTCACTTAGGAACAAACAGAAGTGACAATGAAAC
>ERZ1026862.1901-NODE-1901-length-11538-cov-32.233127_pt1 | contig 11538 bp, 8 predicted proteins | sample MGYA00380161_ERZ1026862 | MGnify/ENA primary metagenome ERZ1026862 (study PRJEB33269, sample SAMEA4719797) | human gut metagenome | biome: human-associated habitat; feature: organic feature; material: feces | place: Cameroon | collected 2013-10 ... | reverse complement strand
GATTTCGGGAGTCAGGCCTTGCCTCATGGCAAAACATACACTTTAGCAGAATAGCAAGTAGATGATGACAATGGGTCATCCGGTCGAAAGTTAGGACATTAGAAAAGCAGACAACAGACACAGACACCGACATTCAACAGACACCGACCTTTTTTTATATACATAAAATTATAAAAGCAAGTGAAGAGGTTAGGTAACATTTCACAGGCGGTTGAGACTTTGCAAAATTTTCGTGAAGCATTCTTTGATTTTTCCCGGCACAAGAAGTCCCGTCTATCTGTACAAGCGTTCGAAGCAGAGTTTGAGGCAAATCTTCAAGCCCTGCTAAATGCCTATACCCATCAGACATGGCATACTTCAGACTATGAGGCAAAGCTGATTGAGCAGCCCAAACACCGCGTAGTCAACAAGTTGCCTGTTAGCGATCATGTCATTCAGCATGCAGCCATGCACACCAGTGAAGATAAGCTGAGAGCCAAGATTCCTTACAACAGTCCAGCTGGTACCAAGGGGCGTGGCACGCATTTCTTCTACAAGATTATCAAGCAGGATATCTTTACCTCGCCACAGCAAGAAACATTCTATTGCTTGCCAATAGATATACACCATTATTTCCAGAATGTTGAGCACAATTTGCTCAAGAGAGAGTATAGGTTGTATATCAAGGACCGCAAGCTGCTTGCTTTCATTGACGAGGTCGTTGACAGCTATGCCAACGGCATAGTGCTGGGTGTCAAGCTCACACAACTTTTGGGACAACTGTTTCTGGCGAGGTTTGACTATCTCGCCATGCGGTGTTTTGATATACTCCAAGATCCTGAAAAACATGGCTACTGGCAGGCTCGCTACGTCACGGACATGCTCCTCACATGCCGCTCGGAGCAGCAGGCAAGAGTATTAAATGTGGGGGGGTAAAATCCCTCAATGAGCGCTTCGACCGTTTTTGCCGCGAAGGACTCAAACATTATTATAGATTCATGGACAATATCTTCATCATGCATGAAGATAAGGTCTTCTTACGCCTCATGGCGGAGCTTGCAGTCATGGTCTTGGCAAGAGACTGGAAGCTGAGCATCAATAAAAGTTGGAATATTCATCGTACATGTGACGGCATAGACTTCTGTGGACAGAAGATCTTTGCCGACCATGCCCTTTTGCGCAAGCGCACCAAGCAGGCACTCTGTGCCCAGGTGGCAAGATTGCGCAAACGTGGACTTAGCGATGAACAGATCCAGCGCAAGGCAGCATCCAGGCTTGGCCTAGCCAAACACGCAGATACAAAAAACTTATTAAATAAAATCGGTATGAAAAAGTATGGTCAGATTGTGAAGGCTCGCAAGGGAGAGGTTCCCTTCGAGGGCATGAGCATGGCACAGAAGAAGCATCCAGGCGATATCCTGTGCCACAACATTGAGGACTATGACAAGTTCCTCATCCTCATAGAGGATTACAAGATAGATAAGTCGAGAGTCGACTTCAAGATGGAGCAGATTGAAGAAGTTGACGACCAGGGCGTCAAGCACATAGTCACCAAGAAGGTGCCTAAGGACCGCCTCGCCATCCGCTTCCGTTTCATCGATCACGTCCGGAAGACAGGACAACTCGATGAACATGGCGATGAGATTGAGGAGCCGGTTTGGCAACCTGAGTCATGGTGGCTCTTTACTGGCTCAGATATTCTGGTTGACCAGGCACGCAAGGAGTGGGAACTGCTGGAAAAGGGCTTCTACACCGTTGCAGCGGAACTCACCAACAAGTTTGGAAAGAAATTTTATAAGTTTATCTAGATGCACAAGAAATTTTATCTTTGCCGCATGTCATACTTGAGATATGACAGCAAGCATTTTCTTCTGTTCCTGAGTGAGCAGAAAGTAGAAAACTATCACCCAGACACCACCATGTCGGAGTCTGATGGCGATAGTAAGACAGTGACAGCCTACAGCTATGAGGGGACAGAGATTGACGGCTCCACTAAAATTGAGGCTGAGTCGGCAAGCTATCGCGAGTTCGTGAATGGTCTGGTTCGTACTAAGTACAGCCAAGGCGATGTCGAAGCCATCCTGTGCAACCATGGTGATGGAAACAAGGAGCACGAGACAGAGTACCAGGTATTCCAGGAGTGGCGAGAGCAGGCTAAGCAGATGGCCAGAGAGTTACTCGACCGGGATATCTCATAGTTATCAGATACGGCAGGAGGAAAATCGTTCTTCCTGCCGTATTTTTATATTTCTTATATTATATGTACCTTTGTGCCAGATAAAATCAGGTACAGATATGCAGAGAAATACCAAGGATTGGATACACTACAGCTCTGCTGGCATAGTTCTGCTTGCTGGCATAGTGCTCGTGTACATCAGCTTTTTTATGTCCCACGACGTCACGTCTAACGTCTTGTGGTACTTTGGGCAGAGTCTGGTTTACGTGGCAACCGTCTTTGGTTTCGCACTGACTTTTGACACCAGAGTTAAAGACATTATCAATAAATATTTCAATAATAAAAATGGCACGCAAGATTAAGAAAATTTTCGTTCATTGTACAGCAAGCCGACAGTCATGGACTGTCGATGCCTTGCTCAAGGAGTTCAGAGACAAAGGCTGGCATTATCCAGGTTACCATTGGGTAGTGACCGCTGACGGCAAGCGCACGCAGCTCATGACAGAAGACCTGCCGTCCAACGGAGTCAAGGGGCACAATCAAGATTCCGTCAACGTGGCATACATGGGCGGAATATCCCGCACTGGCAAGGCTATCGACAACCGCACAGAGGCCCAGAAACTAGGTTTGCGTGAGTTGCTCAAGGAATTGAGAAGCCGCTACCCTGATGCCAAGATCATGGGACATCGTGACATTTCGCCTGACAAGAACCACAATGGAGTGGTCGATCCATGGGAGCGCATCAAGGAATGCCCATGCTTCGACGCTATTCCGGAATACGCAGACATTTAAGAGATTGAGCTGATGAGTAGATTTAATAAAAATTTAGGGTTCATCCTCGTATTTCTGATGGTGACCTGCATAGTCAAAGACTGTTACTACGAGTATAAAAAGCAGCGAGCGGAGCAGAACCTGCGAGAACAGCTCAACAAACTTCAGCTGCAGTATGCTCCAGCTGAGCGTGACACCATCCGTGACTCAGTCAAGGTCGTGACGCAGAAGGTCATCATGATGCCTCCTGATGAGTACAAGGAGTTTGCAGCAGACAGAAATATGCTGAAAGATCTCAACATCAAGGTCAGCCAGATAATGGCGGATCAGCGCACATCGGTAGTCACCGAAGGCTCTGTCAAGACGCTTCGTGAGAATTCGCTATACAAGTATAGCGACAAGTGGTTGAGCGTTCAGCTCAACACTGCAGACTCCATCCTTACATATAGAGCGCGAGACAGCTTGCAATGCCTTGTAACTCGCAATTACAAACATCGATTTCTATGGTGGAAGTGGGGAACCGATGGCTACAATATCAAGATGATCAATTTCAATCCCAACTCCACTATCTTATATAACAACTATATACAGGTCAACCGCTAATGGCAAGACAAGAAGTATATACTACAGTCATCAAGCTAAATTCAGAGGAGGCGAAGAACCGCCTCAAAGAGCTTGAAGATAAGGTCGCTCGTCTGAAGAAGGCAAAACAAGATGCCTTCTCGGCGGGCGATTCCCGTTTAGGCGCATCCCTCGCCAAGGATCTTAAGGCCGCAGAGCGAGAGATGAAGCAATTCAAAAACTCAACCATGAGCGTCAAGGAGACACTCGACAATCTGGCAAGTGCAAGCCTCGGACAGCTGGAGAAGGCAGCTAGACATCTGAAGGGGCAGATGAAGGCAGCATCTGACCCTTCAGACTTTGCAAAATTGGACGCTCAACTCTCCAAGGTTAAGGAGCAGATGCTTGCCCTGAAGGGCGCGACACGCAAGGCTGATGAGGAAGCGAGACGCATGACCGCAACGGTGTCAAACCTGAAACATGCTTCACTCAATGACCTCAACTTCACAGCTTCCAAGCTACGTAGTCAGATGGCTGACTACGACCCGACATCTACCATGTACGCCTCTCGAGCTTCGCAACTGAAGCTGGTCGAGGCAGAGCTGGAACGCATCCGACAGAGCGAGCAGAAGGTGGTCACCCTCATGCAGAAGTATGACAAGGAGATAGACAGCACCAATGTGGACATCAAGGAGACCAAGCGTCAGATGCAGCTGGTCAACAACACCATGTCAAACCTCAAGACCTCCTCCATCCGTGACCTGGAGTACTCCATCAAGGCTCTCAACCAACAGATGCAGGGCATGCAGCGTGGTACCGAGCAGTTCAAGCAGATGGAGAGACAAGCCAAGCAGCTAAAGGCAGAACTGCAGGCAGTTAGAGCCGAAGGTGTGGCACAGGAGTCCTGGATCAAGCGCTCTGCAGACTGGTTCAACCGCATGCAAGGTCTTGCTCTCGGTGCGGTCGCTGCCATTTCCGGTATCACCTTCACAGTCAAGAAGTGTGTGGAGGAGTATGCTAAGATGGATGATGAAATGACCAACGTCCGCAAGTACACTGGGCAGGCAGCCGAGGAAGTCGAGCGTATGAACGAAGACTTCAAGAAGATGGATACCCGCACACCTCGCCAGAAGCTCAACCAACTAGCCGAAGATGCCGGCAGACTCGGCATCACATCGACTGCTGCAGTTGAGGAGTTCGTCGATGGTGCCGATAAAATCAATGTCGCCCTCGGTGATGACCTCGGAGACAAGGCAGTCTCCCAAATCGGCAAGCTCGCCCAGATGTTCGGCGAAGACAAGACCAAAGGTCTGCGAGGTGCCATGTTGGCAACAGGTTCTGCAGTCAATGAACTGGCTCAGAATTCCTCTGCCTCTGCCGGTTATCTTGTTGATTTCACCGCCCGTGTGGCAGGTGTCGGCAAGCAGGCAGGCTTCACGCAGGCACAGATCATGGGTCTCGCTTCTGTCCTTGACCAGAACATGCAGCAGGATGAGACGGCGGCAACAGCTGTGCAGAACCTTCTGGCCAAGATGTTCCAGGACTCCGCAAAATTTGCTCAGATTGCAGGTCTCAATGTCAAGGAATTCGCAAAGACGTTAAAGGAGGACGCCAACGGCGCACTTCTCCAGTTCCTGGCAGCCATGCGAGCCAAGGGCGGTTTTGCCGACCTTGCACCAATGTTCGAAGAAATGAAGATGGATGGATCCAGGGCTACTGGTGTCCTAACCGTCCTCGCAGATAAACTCGATGACATCAAGACTGCCCAGAACCTGGCAAACGAAGCCTATTCCGAAGGAAAATCCGTCCTCAATGAGTTCGAGACACAGAACGAGAGTGTACAGGCTCAACTTGACAAGGCGAGCAAGAAGTTCCTGGATCTGTCCATCGAATTGGGCCAGAAACTCTATCCTGCAGCACGATATTGCATATCTGCAGCTAGTCTCGGAGTTCGGGCACTCTCCACACTCGTTGATTTCGTCAAGGATTATTGGCGCATATTAATTGTGCTGACAGCCGCCATCGTCACCTATACTGCAGTATCTAAGGCAAAGTTGATAGCAGAGAAGGCGCAAATTGCATGGCTCAACATCATGATTCTGCGCGAAAAGGCGCATCTCGTCCTTGTGGGTCTTAAGACATCTGCTCTCAAGACCATGGCAATCGTTCAGATGGCGTTGACACGTGAAATAAAACTGACCACTGCTGCGCAGATGTTGTGGAACAAAGTGTTGTTGGCCAACCCGATCACTGCCGTGATTGCTGTTGTTGCCGGACTGACAGCCGCAATCGTCACACTCTCTGAAGAGACGAGCACAGCTGAGCAGGCTCAGCGTGACTACAATGATGCCGTGACAGATGCCAACAAGCAGGCAGCAGAAGAGGAGGCATCCATCATGCGCCTCGTTTCTGCTATCCAGTCAAACACCAGTGCAGAGTCTGACCGCAAGGCAGCCCTTGAGGAACTCAACGGCAAGCTGATGCGTGAGCACCTCGGTAACATCACCGAGGAAGCAGTGCGCACAGGCAACGCTACAAGGCAGATTGAGGCTTACATTGATGTAATGAAAAAGAAGATTATCATCGATGGCCTACAGAAAAAGTTAGCTGAGTCTATAGCAAAGAGTGCTGATCTAGAGGATTGGCTAGAAGAGGGAAGAAATTATAAACCTGGATTTTTACAGGGAGTATTAGATTCCTTCAATCCTTTCCCTTCGAAAAAGGTTGCGGCAAGCAATCCACATTTTCAAAAGGATTTGGAGAGAGAGATTGACAAGGAAAAACAGTATCAGAAGCGTCTCCTTGATAAAATCAACGAGTTAGAGTCACAGCATTTCGAAGTGAGCGATCCGGAACCATGGCGCAACAATGGCTACAATGGCAAGGGCAATGATGGTACAATCATTAAGAAGCAGAGTACAGCCGTCACTCATCAGGTTTCAGAAAAAGAGCGCAAGGCTCGTGTCAAGGCAGAGAAGGCAGCTGCAGCCGAGGCACGTAAGCGCCAGGCTGAAGCCAAACGCAAGCAGAAGCAGGCAGCCGATAGCATCAAGGCTGAGACCAACGAACTGATGGCAGACAACGCCAAAGCCTATGCAGAAGGTAAGAAAACCTATCAGCAGTTCATCGATGACCGTCAAAACATACAGATCAAGGGCTTTGCAAAGCTGAAGCAGCTATATGGTGAAGAGAGCAACGAGTATAAGCAGTTGCTCGACAACCAGGTCAATGTTGTCAAGCAACATGATGCTGCCATTCAGAAGATGAATGAGCAGACCATTGAGCGTGAACGCCTGCAGAAGGAGGCTAGCATCAAAGCACAATATTATGATGTCAATTCGAAAATCTATCAGAATGATACCGCTCTCAATGAAGCCCTATATAAGAATGATGTCGAAGCCATGAAAAAACGTCTTGCACTCTACAAAGACAGAGAGGGCAGCGAGGAGTGGCTGGATCTGAAGGCTGAGATGGAACAGGCTGAGCTCGACCACCAGCTGCAGATGCAGGAGACATACCAGAACCAGCTGAAGGAGTTGCGTCAGCAGTTCGGTAAGCAAGACCTGCAGGCACAGGAAACTATGTACCTCAATGGCCTTGACAATCTCTACAAGAATGGATTGATCAAGGAGGAGGAATATCAGCAGATGAAGTTGGAGATAACCAAGCAGTTTGCTGCCCAGAGAGCGCAGATAGATGCTGCTGACCATGGAGCAGGTAGCGCTCAACTGAAGATTAATGATAAGTCAACAGAGATGGTCAACAGTGCCAGGGCTGCTGCAGGTGAGTCCCAGACGACCAGCAATGCAACTCTGGGTGGCTACTTCTCTTCACAAGTTGAGAACTACCAGAACACCATGGAGAAGTTGAAGGAATTATATGGCAATGACAAGCAGAACCATGCTGCATACATGCAGGCGAAAGCGCAGGTCACCTCTGATTACCTCAATGACCTGGTTGAAAAGACAGCTGTTGTTTACAATGGTATCAACGGTATTCTATCTGCGTCATCGTCATATGCTCAGGCATGCTCTGACCTCGAGCAGGCGAAAATCTCCAAGAACTACGAAAAGCAGATTGCTGCAGCTGGCAACAACTCGAAGAAAAAGAAAAAGTTGGAGGAGAAGAGAGACAAGGAACTGGCCGCAGCGAAGTCCAAGGCTAACAAAAAAGCCATGAAGATAGAAATTGCGCAGGCGATAGCATCTACAGCAATGTCTGCTATCAATGCCTATGCATCTGCTGCAGCTATACCAACAATAGGTTGGACATTAGCTCCTATTGCAGCAGGTATGGCCACAGCTGCAGGTATGATACAGCTTGCTGCTATCAAGAAGCAGCACCAGGCAGAGGCTGCAGGTTACTACGAGGGTGGTTACACCGGTGGCAACCGCTACCGAAAGGAAGCAGGAGTCGTACATGAAGGCGAGTTCGTGGCTAATCACAATGCCGTCAACAACTCATCCATCCGTCCAGCTCTTGACCTCATCGATAGGGCACAGCGCTCTAATACAGTTGGCTCGCTGACCGCTGATGATATCACACGTTCTCTGGGACAGGGAAGTAGTACCGTGGTGGCTCCTGTTGTCAATGTCAACAATGATAACACCGAGGTACGCCAGTCCCTCGATGGTGTCAATGCAGCCGTCAGCCGTCTGACACAGACTCTTGACGATGGCATTGAGGTTGAAGTTCCGATATCTGGACGTAGAGGTCTGCACCGCAGACTGCAGGATTATCAGCGCATTTTAAACAATAAGTAGTGGAATATGATAACATGCATCATCAATGGCCATAAGGCCTATCCCATTTCTACATCATCAATCAAGGTGACATACGCCAACCAGTATGTCACCGATGATGGTGAGTACACCTATGACATCACCTTCCCCATGAATATCCTGGAGAACCGTGTCATATTCAAGAATGTCTCACGCTTGGAAGTCAAGAAGAATATCGCCAAATACGATGACTGCAAGCTGTACTGTAACAGCCAGCTCATCATGAGCGGTGTTGGTACCATACTCTCCGTGAATGAGAAAGAAATCAAACTGCAGATAGTCGGAGGCAAATCACGCATCAAGTTCAACGACCGCATGGAGAAGCACTACATAGACGAAATTCAGTTTGGTACAGCAGATAAGCCGGGATATGATGTTGGTAAGGGCTGGTCACAGAAGTTCAAGGACAGTATAACTGAAATTTACAGATTAGATGAAGATAAGACGAAGTTCCTGGGAGTGGAAGGAAAATGGTGCTTCGTACCTGTACGGGACGAAACAAATGATATGATTGCAAATTTTGTTGGAGTAGATAAAACGAAACAATTTATTGGCTACAATGCACCATTTATCTCTAACCTAGCTGTTCAGCCCAACCTGATGTATATCTTTCGTAAAGTAGTAGAATACGAAGGATATACTATCAAGCGCAACGATTTTGACTGCAAGCCATGGAACCAGCTTTATATAGCTTCTGCCTACAAGACTCGCGAGATTAGAAGGGCGCTACCTCATTGGACAAGCTATACATTTATTGAGGAATTCCGGAAACTCTTCAATGCCTCCATCTACTTCGATGAAGTCCAGAAGACCTGCAGCGTCATCAGTTCCTCAGAGTTGAGTTCTGCAGATTCTATTGAGATAGAACCGCTGGATGAATATTCGGCAGACTATGACGAAGACGGTTCTTTCAGCACTTCTGCAACTGCGAACCTGGAGTACAAAATGGATGGTTCAGCCAATAGAGGGAACTATGAGAGCATACCAAAGAAGGTTTTTGGCAACTTCAATATCGTTCAGAGTGTCGATTATTTCGGCGTGCTCGATCAGTTTTCTCAGACTACCATGGGATGGCCTGAGAAGAAAAAACGGCAGACTATTATTGAGTACCTCAGAAGTTACTACATATATGTAGAGAATGAGGATGGTACGAAAACATGGCAGATGGCAGGTGTATGGTCACCGTTAATCAGGGACAGTTCTTCTGATGAATATGTCGATCTGAGCATTTCTCCTGCAGCACAAGTTGTAGAAGATATCAATTTCAGGACAGGATTACTAGAAGATAATTACTACGAGAAGCGTTGCCTGCTGTCAATACCTAATGACAAGGAAGCGGATTCCAAGGAGTGCGATGTTGATGATGACGGATATAGCTACACATCCGTACAGGATGCCATAGATGATGAGTCAAGCATGGATGACAGCGAAGCTGAAGAGGAGGTCATGAGTGTCTTTTTCATACTGCCAGGCAAAGTGCAGGCATTTAACGTGCCATACGGCAGGATTTCATGGGTAGGTGAAAAATCAAGATGGCCAATGTTCATCACAGATTATCGCATTAACAGTGATTATACTTATGAGGGTATATTAGTGACTGCCGGCAATAATTTTTCGCTATCCCTGAATTCAGTAGCCAATGGTGCAGTATCATTAGCAGAGTTCCATAGCAAGGCTTTCCATATAGACAATAAAAACTGCATGGAGGTCAAGTTCAAGTCTGATGACATACCGGATCCATCCAAGATATACATCATCCGCAACAAGAAATTTGTATGCGAGAAAATAGAGATGGAAGTCAAGGACGATGCCATCGAGCCAGTTTACACAGGCTATTTTTACATGCAATCATAATATATATAATAAGGTGGGGAGCAAACTGCTCTCCACCTTATTATATTATAGGATTCCCTGATAGTTCTTGATATACTCATTCGCCTTCTGTATATCCTTTGGTGTGTATATATCGGTGATGAGTATGGACGAGTGTCTCGCCTGGTCTCTGACCGATAAGACGTCGGCATTTGCCCGCAGCATATTGGTGATGCCTGTGTCTTTCAAGCTGTAGAACTTGAAGCGGGGAGAGAGCTTCAGCTCCTTTCTCAGAACTCGAGTCCAGTAGTCTCTGAACATTTTCTCGTTCTTTCTTTCAGGTCCTGGGCAGAACCCGTCAGAGAAGAGATAGTCCTGTCCTGGGTGAGAGAAGATGTTGAGTTCCATCATCAGCTTGATGACATGAGACGGGAGCGTGATCACGGCATCATTGCCATTCTTCGTATTCTCTCCATGCAGACTGATTGTCTGAGTCTTGACGTGGATATCGCAGATTCTGAGATAGGACATCTCTCTAGGTCGGATGAAGAGGTAGTGGATGATTTCACACGCCAGCAGAAAGTGCCTATTATGCTCCAGCAGATAATCTCTGATGAGTTGCATTGTGCAGTCTGGTATGACATCTCTGCTTTTCTTCTGCCTGTTCTTGATACGTTCCAGGCCTTCTGTAGGGTTCTTAGGTATATACCCTCGAGCTAACAGATAAGCAGAGAAACTCTTAGTCCAAGCAAGATAGTTATTGCGGGTCAGTACAGTATTGTTCCGGTCGATGAAAATGTAATCAAGAAACTTGCTCACATTACTTTTGTCCCATTGATAAGAAAAATTGAGAGTTATGTTTTTTTCTTTCTTCCATTTTTCAAGGATTCTGACACGACTGCTGTAGTCTACAAAAGTCTCCTCACGCATACTTCCCTCATTGCACATTTTGGTTAGATAAGCCTTATACTTCTCGAGCACGTCATCCCACTTTGTATATTCTAGAGACTGCAGAGCCTCTATCCAAGGATTCCATCCTGCCATAAGTTTCTCGGTGAGATTCTTCATAATCTGATCGGCATAGACACGTTGGTTCCGCTTGCCCTTGATATGGTCAAGCATAATTTTTTTCTTCCTCATGCGGTTGATTCCTGGATCAAACGCCATAAAGGAGATATAACATTCTGATCTTTGATGAAAAACTGGAGGTTTCCAGCCAATGACACTACTAAGTACTGTGTCATTCGAATTTGGAGCATAATTTTTTTTAGCCATATCTTTAATTTTTCTCAGATACAGCCTATTATTAATAATGTATATAGGAGAGATACCGACATTGTACCGACCATTTTTGCCCGACTGAGGCAAATCCTCAGTGTTTATGGTACATCTGACGACATTTCGTCGGGATTACTGGACTCGAACCAGCGACCTCATCGTCCCGAACGACGTGCGCTA
>ERZ1026862.1900-NODE-1900-length-11546-cov-34.245322_pt1 | contig 11546 bp, 12 predicted proteins | sample MGYA00380161_ERZ1026862 | MGnify/ENA primary metagenome ERZ1026862 (study PRJEB33269, sample SAMEA4719797) | human gut metagenome | biome: human-associated habitat; feature: organic feature; material: feces | place: Cameroon | collected 2013-10 ... | reverse complement strand
ACAGATATTTACTTGTATATCGTGTAAAAGGTAGTCAGGTCATTGTCGAAGGCATCTACCACGAATTACAGGATTATGAAAATACAATTTAGATTGTGAAGAAAGAGGACTCTTCGGAGTTCTCTTTTTATATTTCTACATCATCACTAATCACCCTATAAAATCTCTGGCTATTCTCGCCACTGCCAAAACATTTTCCCAGCGTTATTGTATTAAATGTAAGGAGGACAGAAAAGAAAATGTCCGAAACAAAATAGTAAATGCGAAATGCAGGAGGAAAAAATTATGTGCAGAAAATTAGTAGTAACCAACGAGATCTTTTTAGGAACAAGAGCAATCTGTTATGAAGCCTACAGCTTACCCAAGGGGGAAGTCGTGGAGTTGACAGAGAAGCAGATCAAAGATGCCCTGAAAGGCATTACCACGGATGAGGTTTATGGTCTGGAGTTATCCGAAGCAGGGGAACTGGTAATGGATAAAAAGAACTTTTTCACCACCAACATGATGAAGAAAATCCACACCAACACTTTAATTCCCATGGTCGAGGAGGACTGTTTAGCCAACCTTTTCTATATTGTGATCGGTACGCATAAGGAAAAGGGAAATACCATGTATGATGTGATTTCCTCACGATATGAGAGAACCAGTTTCACAGAGGAAAAAGTAAAAACGCTGTTGGATATGCATATCATCAGTGCCGGGGCGAAACTGGAAAATGGTGCGGTAGTGGTGGCATCTCTGGAAAAACCAACAACACCTGTGGCGGATGTAAAACAGAAAGAGGATAAGGAGAAGTCGGACACCCTGTAATGGGGTGTCCGTTTCTTTTCGGAGGGCAGCAGTATGAAAGTATATGGATACACGAAAGATAAGCAAGGAATCATGGAAATAGAAAATTCTCTCAAGGCGGAGCAGGCGTTTGTCGGAGGTCTGATAGAATGTACGGCGTTGACAGAAGAGATAGACCTGATCTGCAATGAAGAGGGGTGGCTGATAGGACTGGAACCGAGGGTGGCAATACCGGAGAGTGAAACGATCATAGCCGGGGATTGTTTTATCTGCCGCCATGACCGCAGAGGTAATTTTCAGAGCATCAGAGAGGAAGATATCCCCCTCATAGAATCAAAAGTACAGTACATCACTGAGGAAATGTTACTCAGGCTGGCTTTATTAAAATATTTTGGGATGCTGTAAGCAGGAGGTGTGACAACATGGAGATAGAATTTATAATGCAGATTTTAAGTAATCAGTCAATATTCAATTTTGCGTGTTTTATGTTTATCTGTTGTGCATTCGTCTGGTTATGCGAGAAAGCCAGAAGTTATATAATACGACTGATTCAGTATATAACAAAAAATATATAATTTTCAAAGGATCCTGCCTATGCAATTTGTAGGCAGGGTTCTTTTTGGGTCCAGACCAATTATCTGACAAAGGTGGTATAGGAAGTCAAATATTTTAATTTTATTTTTGATAGTTTTTCGGACATTTGGCTGCATAGTGTTTGGAATGTCTGAAAAAGTATAGTTTTCAGGTGATTGGGAGGACAGGAACATGACAGATGCAGTAGAGAATCAGTATATTGAGATGGCGTATGCCAGAGTTAGTTCCAAGAATCAGACATTAGCAAGACAGGAGGCTTCGATTCTGAATGCGGTGCCTGATTTGAAAGCAAAGTATTTTTACAAGGATAAATGGACGGGAAAAGAATTTGACCGACCAGAGTATGGCAGGCTGAAGGAAAAGGTAGAGGAACTTACGGAAGTAAACCCTGACATCAATCTTCGATTGACGGTACACGAACTGGATAGACTGGGGCGTGATTACAAAGAGATTCAGAAAGAGGTTTACTGGTTCAGAGCCAGGGGAGTGAAAATAAGGTTTTTAGACATTCCAGAGCAACTCATATCCGAAACCTTAGGAATTGCAGGAGATATGATTATAGACATTATTGTTCTGGTAAAAGCATTTCAGGCAGAGCAGGAGCTGGAGGATAAAAAGAAGCGATGCAGAGAGGGCATAGCAGAAGCAAAAGCCAAAGGAACGAAGTTCGGCAGACAGGCAATAGAGATAGACGAGGAACAGTTTAAGAAACAGGCAGACAGAGCAATAGCAAGGTATATCACCCATAATGAAGCAATGAACATTCTTCATTTGAAACCATACGTTTATTGGAAATGGATAAAACAATTCTATCCAAACTATCAACCGAACAAGAAAAAAGTAATCAAAGGGTGGGGGGTGCAGCAATGAAAAATAAATGGGGAAGGCGCATCGGTGTATTTGCATTAGCAGCAATTTCCAGTGCCCTCATGTTTTCTTCCAAGGAAATCACAGCGAAAGCAGAGAATCAAAAATGGGAGTATGGGTATACCGGAAGTATTCAAACGTTTACGGCACCATATGATGGCAATTATAAGCTGGAGGTTTGGGGTGCACAGGGCGGTCAGGCACAAGGCGATCATCAATGGATGGCATACGGAGGAAGAGGAGGATATGCCACTGGTGTTGTAAACCTGAAAGCAGGAGATAAATTATATATTGGCATAGGTGGGAAAGGGTCGGATGGTACTTTCGGTGATTGGGCTTATGGCGGATATAATGGTGGCGGTAGAGGATGCAATGATGAATATAATGGATGGAGAAGTGACAGTGATGATGGAGATACTGGTCCGGAAGCTTCCGGAGCTGGCGGCGGAGCTACCCATATAGCACTTAATGTAAATCGTGGTGTGCTTTCCGCATATAAATATAATCGTGGTGAAATTCTAATTGTTGCAGGTGGCGGTGGTGGCGCCAGCTATAAAATAGAAGGAGGATCCGGTGGAGGTATCAACGGGGGAACGAACTTATTCAAATGATTATGGACATACTGCATGGAGTTATCCAACACAAACAACCGGATACGCATTTGGTCAGGGAATGGATGCATATGGTATTGGAAACAGTGATGGCGCAGGCGGCGGTGGCGGTGGCTGGTTTGGCGGTTATTCCTCCGGTGAATCATTCGGCACTGGTGGCAGTGGAGGTTCTGGTCATGTAAATACGGATAAGCTATCCAATACGTCAATGAGTAACGGTGTTCGACAAGGAAATGGATACGCAAGAGTAACTGCGGTACATACACATACTTATACTTCTGCAATTACAACTGCACCTACCTGTGAAAATGATGGAGTAAGAACTTATACTTGTATAGGAAACAGCCATGATGCCGCCTGCGGTCATCAGTATACAGAGATTATTCCGAAATTAAATCACGATTGTTCTGTGGTAGTTCCATTAGGAACGACAGGCTATGAGGTGCCTGGTCGTCCAGGATATTTCTATACAAGAAAATGTAGCCGTTGCGGCAGTCATTATTGCAGGGAAGAGTTAGGACAATTTTTACAGCAGACCTTTGTGAAATATATGGACACAAATGGTAATTATCCGAATGACTGGAAACTGGTAGACAGTAAGCTGGTCATTTATGATCAGTATTACAGTTGGGAATATGCTGACAGACAAGAATTTAAAGGAAATTCAGTATATTACAAAGTAACGAAAGCGAATAATAATTATGTTTACATCGAAAGAAAGAAGTACCAACAGCAGGTAATTGTTTATTACCAGAACGCAGATGGTCTGGGTGATGCAGATGCCACTTTCACTCCGATCACAGAGGTCTCCGGTGATTATTTCTATGGTTCTCAGGTGACATGGAAATATACACCACGGGTGGAGTACAACGACACTGTAACCAGTAGCAGAAGAGATGGAACGGTGCAGACCAGCCTTACATACAACGTAACGGATCATAAAGTAACAGAGTTCTGGGCATTCCGAAAGCTGGTTACCTTAGACATTAACGGCGAGTACTTATGGAAAGCCAGCGTGGATGCTTCCGATGAATCGGGTACGAAATATAAATATCCGAATCTTGGATATTCTGCAACAGACAACAATAATAACATGGGAACCTTTGATATTTATATTAATGGAAAGTTAGATACCCAGAAAGGACATAATGTCAGAGATTATTACAGAACCGATATTTTATACGGCTCCAAATGGGAAGTAGAAAATATCGAATCCGATGCCGGTAAGCATTATTACGGCTCCGAAGTCAATTAAGTCATTCCCTTTTACACCTCATTTTCATAGACAGCCTATCGCATCTTAACAATGCGGTGGGCTGTTTTTAGGTTTATTGAAAATTTATCGTTGTTGCATATCCATCAGAATTTCAATAGCCATAAATTTTCAAAGTAGATACCACATCAACGCAGCATTCCCGATTTTCCACAGGCATTTCCAGATACATTGGATGTGTCCCAGCATTTTCTAAAAATTCTATTTTTCGATTTATGATTGAAGGAAAGTGAATTTTTTCTTCCCCTGCTTCAGAACGATTCTCAACTACGTATCCCCTAAAATAGGTTCCGCATAGGTCTAAAAACTGATGGTATCACTTAAAAATAAAATTTTCGGGTAAATTTTGGAAGTTCTTTTCTACCATTTTTTCACTGCGGAGGTTTATAGAAATTTCATTCCAAAGCATCCTATTTTCATCTTGCCATTCCCTTTATTCAGCGTTACATTCTTCTCCCACGGAGAAACCATTCCGGGAGAGGAGGTGACATTATTCATGGAAAATAACATAAAAATAGCATCTGACAGTCTTTCAGATGCTATGACGGTGCTTCAATTATTAGAGGTAAATGTGGAACAAGATGAATACGATCCGTATATTCTTCGCAGTCTGCGTATAATAGACAATCTATTGCATACTGTAAAAACAGCATTACAACAAAGAACTGTTTAACTCTTACGGAAACATTCAATTGTCAGTTTCAAAGCCTGTACCTGGTCTTGTGATAAACCGTCAAGGCTTACGCTGTCTTTGTTTGTGGCTATATCTAAAAGATAGTCCACGGACACCTTATATTGGGTAGCCAGTTTTACCAGGTTTGTTACCGATGGTAGGCGTTCTCCTGTTTCATAAAGACCGATGATACTGCTGGAAACACCAACCAGATCGGCAACCTGTTGCCTTGAAAGTCCTGCATTATTACGAGCACTTTTTAGTTTAGCACCTAAGTTTTCCAACATATCATCACCTCCGCACACTGCATACTTATAGTTTATCCGTCTGCTCTCTACAATAGGTTGCCAATCACAACTATATGTTGTATAATGCTACTAAAAGTGAAAAATATGCACTTAGAGTAACAGTACAACACAGGAGGGTTTCTATGAACGACAAAGAGAGAAGAATATTTGTTTTACAACTTACAGTGGCTTGCCTTAAATATGCAGAAGAAAATAATAAGAGTTTTGAAGAGGTCTTACACGAAGATGTATTTCCTAACAAAGCAAGTGTAAGTTTTTCTGAAATGGTATGTAACACCTTGAAAGAATTAGCGGACAAAAAATATATTTCAGGTACGGTAACACTGGTACATGATTTTGAAATGGATCCCGTTACTTTTGAAGAAAAGCCGCTAGAAAATTTGTTTATATCAGAGTGTACTTTTGAAAATATTAAAATTACCATGTTGGGTAAAACTACTCTAAAGATGGATGATATCAAGGAGCAAGGAAAAGAGTACTGGCAAAATTGTCAGCCATACATAGCGGAAATTAGTAGTGATGTCATTGGAAATGTTTTGTCTGCCATGATTATATCAGGATTAAAGGCACTGTGTATTCCGGTAAATGCCTGATTTTCTACTTGTATTTAATAATAAGTGATTTTTATTTTTATATTTTTTATGAGGATGCCGAGAGGCATCCTCATCGACTATTCTACATTATTTTACAGGAGGTACTGCTTATATGTCGGGAAAGTTTATGAGAGTAAAAAGATTTATTATTCCTACGCTCACGGCAGTGATTATCGCAAGCCAGCTTATGGGCTGCGCAGCTATGACCCAGTCTGAATTATTGCAGGCAATCAATAACGGAGACCAGATAGAGATAGAGGTCATAGAACCTGACTTTGTAGAGGACGCGCAAGGTCAGGAAACCGCTCTGTCATGGACAGAGTTAGCGTCCCTTACTACCAATGCAGATCTTCGCAGCGGTTGGGATGATACCTTAGGTATTATTCGCACGGACGAAGGCAAAAACGGTGTATTTTATGTCAACGAAGCAGGAGACAATGAGAACAACAATACCTTAAAAGTGGTTATGCACAACAGAGCATTTGTCCAGTCCTTAGAGAATGAGGACAGCCTGACGGCTCTTGCCGATGCTTCTCTGAAAAACTACGCAGACATTGAAGATAATGAAACAATGAAAGCCGTTTACATGGGAATCAATGGATATTTCAATCTGCTTCCCGATAACGCACCAAACTATGCGAATCCCGATTCTTCACTGATGAGAAATGAGTTCATGGCAATGGTTTACAGAGCAGACACCCCTGTTCAGGAGATTACCGCAGATGAAAATTTCGCAACGGCGGTAGGTAAGTCTGATTATAACATTTATGCGCAGGGAGTAAACGACAACGCATACTTAAGTACGGAGAATAAGAACCTGGATAACCTTACTTACAATGGAGCCATCAGCAGAGCAGAAGCCATCTACTTAATTGTGAATCGGTATTTCAGTGAGGATTTTAATTCTATTGATCTGAATAGTTCCAAAAGCAGTTTAACAGATGCAACGGATGGTGGAGATATAGCAACGAAGCAGAAGTTCATTGAAAATGACAAGATGAAAGATCGTTGGAGAGCATACGAGTTACAATATGCAATACAGAATCCCGATGATGGACTTCCTACCGATCTATACAAAGCATTAGTAGTAGCAAATCAGAAAGGTTTAATCTCCGCAACTACGAGATGGGATGAAGCAATCACCCGTTCCGAAGCAGTAGAACTTCTTGTCACTGCATTACAGCAGGATGCATCCATGGAAACATTCAATTACAAGTTAGGCAATTATGATTCCGGCATGGACACCACCACAGAAAGCACCGACGCAGTAACCGATGAAGTTGATACTTCCAGTATCGACAGTGCAGGGGTTGATTCTAAAATAGACGAAGGGGATTATGTTGATACAACGCCCGCCCAGTCAGAGACAACCAGCAATACAGATGCAGACGTAGATCAGATTAAATCAGACTTGATTTCCTCTATTCCGAAGGATATATATGATCCGAATGACTTTACAACTCCTGCAAGCCAGCAGAGAGAAAAAATAGAGAACGCATATAAGAATGGTTTAATCACAGATAGACAATATTTAGCAGCTTATCTGGATACAGACAAGAAGAGTGAGAACGGCAGTACATCCAGTAGCACCACAGGCAGTACAGGTTCTTCCACCAGTGGAGATACCTACATCCCCGCCCACGGCAACCCCGGTACACCAATGAGCAATGAGGATACAGGTTACGATTTCGCAGATGAACCCAAGATTGATGCAAGCAACGTTACAATTAACTAATATATACAATGCAAGAAGAATGTGCCAACTGACACATTCTTCTTACATTATACGGGGAGTAATAGCACAAAATTTTTTTACGGAGGAAGCCTTTTATGATAAATAGAAGCATATTAGATGGATTCACATCTTTGGACGGTTGTTATAAACTTTCGGATCCCGATTCTACAATTGACTGTTATGTAATACCACGTTCTATATTAGAGGGAAAAAAGAAAATTGATGATTGGGAATTAAAAACGAATTCAGTTTATCTTTTGGTAGGAGAACAGGACAATAAAATAATGGCATATGCTGGGAAAGGAGAGATTGGAAAAGATAAAGAGTCAGCAATGCGAAGGCTTCAACAGCATCTTACTAAAAATGCAGAATTAACAGAAAAATATTTTCCTTTCTGGACACAAGCACTTGTCTTTGTATGTAAAAATACGGATCCTGGTTTACAGTGGGATATATCTATTACTGGCGATTTAGAGGCTATATTAATCGGTGATATAAAATATGAATACAACTGGAAAGGAAAAAGTGAATCTATAAGAAATCCACTGCCACCTGATAGAATAAGAGGACATGCAATAAAACTGGCATGCATTAAAGGGTATGTTAAAGAACTTGGATTTACATTTTTGGATGAAGATAATACGAAGGCTTCATCAGAGAATTTGTCAAAGAATTCATCGGGTTCTACGATAGTTACTGAAGAAGAAATTGCAAAACAGGAAAAGCAAATTATTGACAAGACGGTAGCACTGGAAACCAAAAATCTTGAAATTGATGCAAGGATTCCTGAATACACTACACCTGAAAAAGTAGTGAATCAGATGTTGGATTTGTTGCCTTGGGATACATTTAACCATGAGACTAAATTTCTAGATCTTGCCTGCAAGGGTGGAGAATTTTTGGCATTGATTCATGATAGATTATCAGAGGTATTGCAAAAAGATGCATATTTTTCAAAATATACAGGTAAGGAAAAAGATGTAAGAATACATGATTATATTGTTAATAATCAGTTGTATGGTGTAGCAATCGGGGATAATTCTTATGCTATAACAATGGACAGAGTTTATGACTGTCCTCATATTGTCAAGGCAAAAACCGGAGCACAAGGGTACATAAATTATATTAAATGTTTAAGTGGCGCAGATATTAAAAAGCAATATGAAAAACAGCAGATTTTAAAAATAAAACAGAGTTACATAAATGAAATATTAGGGGTGCAGAATATGAGATTTGATGTCGTTATCGGAAACCCTCCGTACCAGGATGAAAAAAATAGTATATACCCTAGATTTGTAGAATTAGGAATTGCTCTGTCGGATATTACCTGCATGATTACAAGGGATAACTGGATGAATGGAAAGGCATTCAAAGGTATGAGACAGGCGCTTAATGAGGATGGAGCAGTAAGCAAGATTATTCATTATCCTGTTGTTGGAGAATTATTTCCAGCAGTACAAGTAGCTGTAGCAATCTTTAAGTGGGATAGAAATTATAAGCAGTTAACAGACTACAAATGTATTAAAAAAGGCATAGAAGTAGTAAAACAACAGATAAATACGGCGGAAGGCATTATATACAAATCTGATATTGCAAAAAGTATTATTACTAAATCACGTAGTAGTAATAAATGGACAGAGATTTACAATACAAGAAGCTATCCGTTTATGGATCAAAGAAAGAGATATGACCTTGATACAGTTGCTAAGCCAAGTGGGGAATATAAGGTAGCGGTAATGGCAAATAAAGAGGAAACAGTATATACTAAGTTATGTAATTTTAAAAACATAGACGAAGTTGCTCAATGCAAAGTGGTTTGTGGGGTAATCATAAATGAAGCGAGCAAAGAAAACCCGGGAAAAGTGCTGACCAATATAAAAGCCATAGGACCTTATGTTGTGTCTTCGGAGAGTTGGAGTTTGATAGCCGCTTTTAATACCGAAGAAGAAACTGTAAATTGTAAATCTTACATTAAAACGAAGTTTGTTAGATTCTTAGCTAATCAGACAGTCAATGGCAGAAGTAATGTAACAGACAATACTTTTGAGTTTGTACCACTTCAGAACTTCACGGCAACCTCTGATATTGACTGGTCACAGCCTATTTCAAACATTGACCAGCAGTTGTATAAAAAATATAACTTATCGGAGGAAGAGGTGGCATATATAGAATCTACCATTAAATCCTTAGATACAACAGTACAAGCATCCCCAACAATGAAATTTACGTTGCAAGAAGCAGAAGCCAACTTACTTAACAGAAGGATTCAGAATGAAGAGTTTTAACTAAGCATACTTGTCTTTAATCAATCATAGAGTTACTTTCAAATGGACATTCCCATTCCCGGGGATGTCCATTTTTTCTGCCTTTTTATTATAAATATTTAGTTTTTTATTTTTTAATTATTATTTTTTGAAATGGAGGTTCAGCATGACGATAACAAAGAAAGCGTATCAATCTTTCAAATTAGCAATGCTAAGTTTATTGCTGATGTTTATTTTTTCAGCATATCCGCTCACTGTTCATGCGGATTCTGCAGCAGGAGCAATCATTGACTCCCTAGGCAGAGGCTCTACGGCAGGAACATCAACGATTCAGAAAGGTATATCCTACACCCGAACTGGTTACCTATGCTATCTCTTAACCAAAGATGGCAATCCCATTCCTGGCATGACCGCCCAAGCATTTCGTTCACCGGGATGCGTATTGCATGACGGTACATTAAGCATAGCAAAGTCCCGAAAGGGAAATTATACAGCTGATTCGTTTGTTGGGGATGCACCATGGGGATGTCCCCCTTTTGGCAACAGTGACTCCTATGGTAATGTAACCACAAACGAACCAACAATCAAAGCATGGCTTGCTGCAGTAGCATCTAATGGAAACCCTAATGCAGTAAACTTTGTGCAAGATGCATGGGGAGCAAATGCAGCAACAAAATTCAAAGATGACGAATACGTCCTTGTCATTGAAACAATGGTCAATTTTCAGTACAGTGTCCCCGATGGTTCTGCTGGTTCTTCTTCCTCGGGTTCAACCAGTGGCGGCATGACAAAAGCAGAGGCTATTGCTTATATTGACAATTTGCCTAATGATACTTTGGTTCAGGCAGCCAGAGATGCACATGCAAGTGCATATTTAGACATTTATGATTATTATGATAATGCAATCAATAATTATATGTCTGGACGTGCATCTGAGATACGGACAAAGGATGGGTTTAGAGTAATTGATGTACTTACAGCTAAGGAGTATAGGGATAACGCTATTACAGGTATGCGTTCTGCGGTTCGACTTGAGATGGCAACACGTTATACCAATGGTTACGTTTTCTCTGTTGGTTCCACCACCTCAGGTGGTCGTCAATACTTTGGTACTCCCATCCTTGGTACCTTACCGAATGTATTGGATTACAGAACCACCTATATTCCTGAATGTACTTCTAACTGGTTCGCATCCTACACGAACAAGGCAGCAGCCTTTGCGGAGTATATTACGGCAGGAAAGGCAGGAGAGAGAGCAGGGTTTCGTCCATGGACAGGTTCTACGACGGAGAAGTTGACGGATGGACAGGTGAAGGAGTATGGAGTAGGGTTGATGGTAATTTCTGCGCATGACAATATTACCACGGATGCCACTCATACATGGGATGCAGAGAACTGTGGTTCCACCCCAGGCAAGGCACCTGAGTATATTCCCACACCAACTACTTCTTCCTTATCACGTTCCTACACCATCATCAAAGCCTATCGCACCTTGAACACCTCAACCTCCTCAACTTCCACCTACATCAATGATGGAGTCTATACCAGGGAGGATACGATAGGAAAGATATTGATAGAGGATGAACCTACCTACACAGTAGTGGATTGGTTTACCACCTCCACCCCCACAGCCACGGTTGGTTTATCGGATGCCACCCGATGGAATGAATCAAAGTCCCATGCCTCCATTATGGAACAAGGTAACTCTTCCCTGGCTTCACCGATTACGTTGCCTTCTGCCCAGAAATATTTGTATGTGTTGCTTGAGTGTACCCACACCTCATCGCCTCCCACCGATGCCAACTACACCCTTCTGGAATAGTCTCTGAACCTTAGAAT
>ERZ1026862.1893-NODE-1893-length-11573-cov-11.887480_pt1 | contig 11573 bp, 9 predicted proteins | sample MGYA00380161_ERZ1026862 | MGnify/ENA primary metagenome ERZ1026862 (study PRJEB33269, sample SAMEA4719797) | human gut metagenome | biome: human-associated habitat; feature: organic feature; material: feces | place: Cameroon | collected 2013-10 ... | reverse complement strand
CTACACAGAGTAGATCGTCGGCAGCGTCAGATGTGTATAAGAGACAGCTTTATATACTGTTCAAAAACAAAATCTGACATATCATTTAAAGACTTCTCTATTACTCCTTTTACTTTTATAAGAGTTGAGTCTGCGCATATTTCTATCAATATAGGAATCTGGTCAATAGATCTTCCATGAGCAAATAAGTTGTTTTTGTTGAAATCTATGCTACCTACAAAAATTGGTTCTTCACCATTCCTTTGCTGATAAATACGAATACATGAAAGTTCAATATGTATTCCATCATTACTCAATTTAGTAGGATAATAATATTTTTTATCAAGAACAGGACATGTTGCTCCTTCCTTAATGATTAAGTCTAATGAATGATCATAGCGTTCAATAAAAATGGAATGAGGTATTCTTGTTTTGTAATTAATCTCTCGTATATTTTCGCCAAACGGAGAAGATATTTCTTTACTCATTAATGCAGAATACAATGCAGCACCCTGTGAAACACTAATGAATTCTTCATTAAGATTTGAAGTTAATAAAATATTTGACACTGGAAATTTATTTCTAACAAACTCTTGAATAATAGGCATCTTTGTAGGGCCTCCAACAAGAATTATGTTGTCAATAATTCTATTGTATACAGCTTTTCTTTTTAACATGTCCTCGACACTTCTTTCCATTTTTGACATGAAAGACAACTCTTGAAAAGAATCATTGTAAAGCAGATTTTCAAATTCGTCTCTCTTTATAACACAATCAATGTAAGAAGTATCAAATTGGGATGGTAATTCTACTATAATATTGGTTTGAGTTGTGTTTGATAATTCACATTTAGCAGCTATTACGCTACTCATAATCTGACTACGTAATCTAATTCTTTCTTTTTCAGGAAGTTTTTCTATGTCAATGCCATTATTGTCAACTATATAGTCGTAAAGAACTCTATCCATATCGTCTCCTCCAAGGCGATTACAACCATCGACTGCTATAACTTCACAAGACATACGGTTTGAATAAAGAACACTTTCTACCAAAGAAAGATCAAAAGTACCTCCTCCTAAATCGAAAACTAAAGTTGTTTTCTTACCTTGATATTGCTTCTGATTTTTATATATCCAAAACAAAGATGCAGCTACGGGCTCTGGAATTATTTCTATTTGAGGAAAACAACCAAAAATTTTCTGAAATGCGACTTCTGCAGCTTCTCTTATAATAAGGTTCTGTGGCTGCATAAAAAAGTATGGAACGGTTATAGTTGTAATCTGTGGCTTAGCTTTCGGATATTCATTCCGCACACTCATCAAGAGTCCTTTGAAAATTTCAACAACAAGCTGAAGAGGAGAAAACTCAGCACCGTCAAGCACGACTTTTTCGGATAATAAATTGCGTTTAATCGAAGATATTACTTTCGATGGATATAGTAGCCGCCTTTGAAATGCCAAAAGACCAGAAATCAATCCACTTTTGTTGTCATAATAAACAATAGAAGGGAACAAAATATTTCCTGTTTGTGAATGGTAAACAGGTTTAGTTCCGTGAAAATGTGGAGCGTCTATATAATATGACACAACAGAATTTGTTGTTCCAAAATCTATACCAAGAATAGGAAATTCTTCCTTGGTATAGAGACGTGCTTCATCTTGTCTATTTGAAGGTAAATACTGGACAAACATATATTTTAGCTTTTCCGATATACGAAAACTTTTGTTTTCTCAATATATTCCTTCTTGTTTCTATCGCCTATGTAATGGAATCCAATTGAATTAATCTTTGAGATTTGTCCTTCGGGTTTACTGTCATCTTCTTCACCTTCCATTATTTCAATAAAATCCATATCATCGTTCCAAATGGTTTCATTCTCCATAATGGTATCATTCTCATAAATATCTAGACGATTAAGATAATCTATCATTTCCGATTTTATTTCTAATAGTATGTTACGCCATTTTTGAAACTCATCATTGCGTGATGCTTCAGCCACTTTTTTTTCCAATGATAAAATCAGCTTCGTTATGTCATTATACATCTTGAAAAAATCAGACAAGGCAACTTTGTAGAATTGTTTTTCTACTGCGGCTATATAGTTCGTAACTTTGTCCTTAGCTTCATATAGAATATTATTGAACTCTGTAAGTTTATTAGGGAAACTTATTAAGGTTTCCTTAATAGTTTCTAATTCTTCAACGCTGTTATAATCTTTTATTTCTATATCTGTTTTTATAGATTCTAATTTCTCTTCTATATCTTCAAGATATTTATTTGGTTCTTTATCTCCCCCCATGGTTGGGATTAGGCACATATCTTTGATTCTCTTATCTTTGTCTGATTCTTGTAAGATTGTCAAAAGCACAGATTTTAATTTTTGTTCTGTGTTTAACAGATACTTACAATGTAACGAAAATGAATTTGCAACTCTCCTCACATACGGAAAAAAATCATCAGAGCAACAGCCAACCTTTACTCTGTAAATTGGAGTTGAAATTGACATTGTGTAAATTGGATCAAATTGTGAAGAGTTCTTTATGCAAGCTCTAAAATTTAATGGTGGTATCCGACCGAGTCTTTCATCCTTTACTCCTTTCTTTGCTTTCTTCATCAAATCCAAGGCTTCAGATAAGGACAAGAACCAATCCTCAGCTTCAGTATTGATGTCAGGTGACTTAAAAAGGCACAACACGTCAAAATTCTTTTCAAACATATTCGTATTAGCAATAATAGTAGATATATCTGAATTAAGACTTTCAAAAGCAATATTTGCCTTTTGTATTAAAGATTGTATGTTGCAATATCTTTTTTTAGCATCCAACAAAAATTCGGCAGAGGATTCGTAAAACTTATATTCTTCACCTGAACGAATCTGGCTTAATAACTCTTGTAAATCTGCTATTTTGTGAATGAATGCGTCATTATCTTGTGGCTCTTCTTGATGGATATTTTCTACATAATTGCTTTGTGAAGTATATTTCTCTACATCTGCCTTTTGAGCTTCTGTATTATGAGGTTCTGATTGTACAGAAGCCTCCACAATAGATGAAATTGTATCCAAAGACCGAGAACCTTCTGTTGTAATTTTAACATTTGTCATATTGCGACTTCTATTTTTATGTCCTTTGCCCATTACTTACTTATGCTTAGAGTTGATTCTACTACAATGTCTGACTTATCTATATTGCCTTCGGCAACAGTAATTATCGATCGAATCTCAGTAGATTCTGCTATTAATTCCACTTTTATCTGGATGTCTTGAGGTTTTCGTCCATGCGAATAAATATTCGGAAATTCTACTTGACCAATTTTTGAATTTCCTTGTCGAATTGATAGCGGAGAAATCTTCACTTTTTCTCCATCTTCTGTCAACGACATAGGATGATAATATTTAATAGCTCTAGCTGGTGTCATTGCGTTCCTTCGAATCACTTCGTCTACTTTACCATTTGCAATTTCAATTCCAATAGAATGAGCTGTAGGCTCAACAGTCTCGAATTCTTGCCATAATGTCATGTATTCTGGGGCTTTACCAACTGCAATATTCCTTCTATCCATCTCTATAGCAGCTACCAAGGACGCACCTTTAGCAACAGCTCCTTGCGTGTCACCAGTAAAAATTCTATCACCGAATTTCTTTTGAAGTAATTTCTTAACAATAGGGATATTGCTTGAACCACCAATAAGAACAACTCTGTTAATTTTATTTGGTGTAAGTTGTGCAAGTTCTAAGGCTTCATCAACGATATCGGTTATTTTTGATTTATAGTCAATCCTTTTTCCTTCCTCACCACAGAAACACTTCTCAAACTCATCTCGTTGTATTACACGTTCTAAATCTCTTCCATTAAAAAAAGGAAGAACCATCTCGTATGAGTCACTCGTTGACAATTGCTTTTTACATTCCGTACATGCAAGTGACAAGTTTAGAAGAATTTTCTTTTTCTGTTTCTCATTATCTTGGACGTTGTTCAAGTCAATACCCTCCGATTCTACAATGTATTGCATTAAAGTTTCATCAAAATCTTCTCCACCAAGTCTCGAATCACCAGCAGAAGACAGTACCGTGAACTTTATTTTCTTTTTCTCGAGGTCATTCAAGACTTTAAACACCGTTACATCAAAGGTGCCACCTCCTAAGTCAAAAACAAAAATAGTTTCATCTTTAACATCGTGAGGATGATCCATTATATACGATAGACCAGCAGCTATGGGTTCAGGAACTAATCTCAAGAATATATCTGGAGAATAGCCGGGTCTTCCTTTAAACATCTTCTCCATAGCCATTTTAACAGCCTCAACAGTATGTAAGTTTTGTGGCTCTTTAAAATAGTATGGTACAGATACCACAAAACCACCGGGTACAAATGCCGTTGGATTTTCTACGTCTCCTGCAATTCTTAATGCCTCATGTATAATATATGATGACAATTCAACAGGGGTTATAGTACTAGTACCACATGGCATCGGTGTGTTTTCATCCATTCCACGTTTGAAGGCTGAATAGTAGGTGTCTGGGGTCATACGTCCCTTATTAACAGCGGCTGTACCTACTATGTGTTTAGCCTTGTCTGATGGGTCGTTTACAAATACTTTGGACTGTAGGGTATCGCTATTTTCTAATGGAAAGTTATATAATTTGGGACCAATATGGACTTTATAATTCTCCCATTTTGCAATGGCACTAAACGTTGTGCCTAAGTCCATTCCCAATGGAGTCTTTGCCATAACAATAAAATTTTATTTTCTTATCCAATCTGCTTCTGTTGGCTTTCCTTCAACAACAGCCTTAGCATGGATGCAATTCTGTTTGTCAATTGTAAGCGTTAATTCAATTGGTACTTGACCTGCAGGTTTACGTGGAATCTGTATTTCATATTCACCGAGCCATTCAAATATCTGTTCACCGTTGTCGTCACGAGCAGAAACCAATGCGAATGATTTTGAATTTCCCTTTTCATCTGTTTCAATTTCGAGATTTTCTTGTGTTGCCCATCCTGCAACAGTAACACGTCCAGAGTCATCTGGATTATAATAAATAGATGAAACTGACAGCACCTCGTTTTCACCAAACTCTGTGTTCTTTAAGAATAATGGTCGAAATGTACCATCGTTAAGTTCAACTCCATAATGATGTGAAAGTGTTGGATTAACAGGACCTCCTGTAGCAATGGAAGCTAATAATGATCCATAATATGAGGCACCTTGAGAAACAATAGTATCAACATTTTCTGCTGTAAATGGTTCTTTATATGCATTCTTGATTGCATCTCTAATCCAAGGTGCTTTACTTGACCCGCCAACTAATACAATTCGGTTTATGTCATCAATTGTTAACTTAGCACTTTCCATTGCTTCCTTGACACAATCAAGTGATTTTTGGATGAGAGGAACTATCGCTGCCTTGTACTCATCGAAAGAAATGGTAAAGTCAAAATTTTGGTCTTTTCCATTAATTTCTAACATTTGCATAAAATTCACTTCGTTGGAACCATTAGAAAAGGCTATCTTCAATTCCTCAGCTTCAAATTTTAGAACGCTTTTATTTGTTAACTGTTTGGGGTCGTTCAGAATGTCAACTCCAGTCTCATCAAATATCTTTTTTGAAATAATCTCTGCCATCGCCCAGTCGAAATCATCTCCTCCCAATTTAGCGACACCTTTTGTGCTGATAGGAGTAAATGAAGGCATTGGCCGACTTTCTTCAGAAACAATATGTAGAATGGTAACATCAAACGTACCACCTCCTAAATCGTAAACAAGAATATTCTGTTCCTTGGATTTTTTGGGATTAAAGAATCCCATGTTTACTCCATAAGCCAAAGAGGCTGCAGTTGGTTCCTCTAATAAGGTAATACCCAAAACCTCACCATTATCGTCTCTTACAAGCTCTCCTGTAGTTCGGTCGGTTATTCCAAATCCTGCCGCTACTGCGGCATCCTTAACATTTTGCTTATAAATGGAAGTAGTATTTGCAGGAACACATATCACAACACGTTCGAAATTTCCGTCACAACCCTCCCATGATTGGGCTTCATTCTTTAGCTCGCAAAGAATTTTGGTTGCGATGTCTGTTGGTGTTATTAAATCTTCACCAAATGTATATTTTTCACGAATTTCAGGAATGTCCTTCCAATCATCATTACGCATCTGAGATTTGATGGAAGAAAATACTTCATTTGGTTTAAGTACAATGTATTTCTTCGCCTTCTTTCCAACTTGTACACCATCCAATTTCCTATCTGGAAAACGGACTACTGAAGGCAAAGAGTATTCACCATGCATTTTTAGTATTTGCATCTGTCCACCATAATAAACAGACACACTAGAATTTGTGGTACCAAGATCAATACCTAGCGTCATTGCTGACGCACATCCTATAATATCAGACATAATGTATCACTTTTTATTATTTATTTCTTTTACTTGCGGTTCACCACCATCGACAATTGCAGTAATCTTAAGAGAGTTGTCAAGTCTTACCTCGAGGACTAATTGTATGTCAACTGTTCCAGGTGTTGCTTGAGGCACATCAATAGATACTTCTCCGTAATAATCAAACAAAGGATTTCCATTTTCATCTATACCATGAATTGGGTCATATACAACTTTGTTTCCGCTAGGAGTTGTCTCTATTTCAAGGTTTCGACTTGTCCCCCAAAGCGCAATCGTAATAGTGTTAGAAGAATCTGCATTAGTATATTTTCCACGTCCTTCACACGGGATTGACTCCGTAATTGTTATACCCTTTTCCGTTAACGGAGAGAAAAATCCATTCTTTAGTTCTACACCTATAGACTGAACGGTTTTTTCTACCAAAGTTAATCCGCCTCCATTATTTTCTGTCTCTGGAGTAGAATCACTTCCACCCACATTTCCGGTTGGTTGCCCTAAAGGTGTAGTAATTACAGACTCTCTCTTTTCCTCTCCATATATTGCGGCACCACGAGATACAATAGTGTCTAAATTGTCGGCATTATATGGTTCTCTGCCAAACTTGTTTTTTATGGCATTGCGTACCCAAGGTCCTTTACTCGAACCACCAACAATAATAAAACGATCTATCTCGTCAAAACTAAGCTTGGAAGAAGCTAATGCTCCCTCCACACATTCAATAGTTCGTTGAATGAGCGGAGCAATAATACATTCAAATTGCTCTCTAGATACAATGCAATTCAAATTACAAGTTTTGTCTTCGTCATTGTCATCAATAATGCCAGGATTGTCAAATGTATATTCTGTGAGAGACTCATTAGAGAATTCTATCTTCGCACGTTCTGATTCATTCTTTAGCCATGCCTGCGCTTGATAAATAGCCTTTGGTGAATTACCCTTGTTGTCTTTTGAAGGATCCATAAGATCAATACCTGTTTCGTCATAGAATTGATCGCTAACATATTGCATCAGCACTTTGTCAATGTCATCACCACCAAGATTAGGCACGCCGTATGTTCCTTTAATGTCAAATGCAGGTACGCCTGTACTTTTTGATCTCACCGTAAGAATTGTCACATCAAATGTACCTCCTCCAAAGTCATATACAAGCAGGTTTATTTCTTTGTCTTTGTTACTATCAAAAATCCCTTTTTCTTTTGCATAAGAGATTGCAGCCGCAGACGGCTCTGACAGAATATCTATTCCCATAATATCTCCGTCAGGTTTCAAAATATAATTACCCTCACCATCCTTTTTACCAAATCCCACTGCTTTAGCAATATCTTTGACATAATTTTTGTATTGGGGGGTTGAATTTGCTGGAACGCAAATTACAACTTTGTCAAAAGTCCCATTTTGACCATATTCTGATTTTTGTGCAAGGCGCAACACCTCTTCAAGAATCTTCTGAGCTATGTCTTTTGGGGTTAATACAACTCCATCAAAAGTATATTTTGCTACTAAATCTTCGTTATTTCTCCACGACTCATCTTGCATTAAAGACTTTACAGAACTAAAAACCTCGTTTGGCTTAATTATTTTATACTTCTTTGCTGCGCTTCCTATAATAGTGTCTTCTAGTTTTCTATCTATGAACCTTACAATAGACGGAATTGTTTTTTGAGCACTTTGTTCCATGTCAAGAACAATCGTTTGTCCATTGATATAAATAGATGCACAAGAGTTGGTGGTTCCTAAATCTACTCCCAATGTTAATGGATTAGAAATCGGCATAATGCCTTCATTAGTATTATTCATGTTATTTGCGTTTTTCCTATTTTTATCCAAAAGTAAAATCACCCAAAGATAGTTTTTGGTGCCCGATATACTTATCGTAATCACCTATTTCTATCCAATTTAACAACTCCGCAGCACGCATAACTGTCCACGGATGGCTATCATCAGCAATTGAAATGGTTTTGATGATTTTATTCATACCATCAAAATCCAGTTGCTTGAAATCCTTGGCTTGCTGAATGAAAGTTTGATATTTCATGTCATCAAATTGCTTGATAGGCATACCTGCCATCTTCATGAAAGCACGGATAGCGGCATCTTTGTTTTGGCAGCAAAGCAATCCTGCACGGTCGGCAGTAAACTCTGACATTCGATCCCAGTAGAAAAGAGCAAATTGCACAGGAGCAGCAGCAAGGCTACCGAATGGTATCATGCTGATGATGATGTTGATTACTTGTGCCATCATGTGATAGAGCATATGGTTACTTTTCACGTGGCCAAGCTCATGTCCGATGACAAACATGATTTCTTCATCGTCGCAAAGGTCTATCAAACCAGAATTGAGCACGATGATAGGATTTTCTGCACCAACAGTACAAGCATTGATGTTATATCCCCATTCTATGTATAATTCAGGAATTTTCTTGATGTCAAGTATCTGACACGCATATTCCAAATATTCATAGATTTTAGGATAACTGTCCTTCGTGACACGCAAATGGCTACCAGTGTATTGAACCGTATAGACACGTTCAACCATGTTTTTAGTGATGAACTTGCCTACAAGATCCAAGCCTGGTGTCGATTCAAGAGCCGACAGTGCCTTTTGGTCAAAAGGATGCTCATACGAGGTGTGATCCAAACCTGTTAGTATTTTCTTGTTTCTAATCATAAATTGATTATTTTGTAGTTGCGTATTTCAACAATTCCTCATATCTCGTAAACAAAAGAGGATGGTCTTCTCCTGTCTCCTTATATTGATGGAAAACATTTCGTTCTTCTATCATCCCTAATTTCAGAAACAGATTTTTGACGACTTTTATGTCTTGACAGCACAAGAATCCAGCTCTATCAGCGTTAAACTCTGAGCGACGGCACCAACGTTTCAATGGTACTTCTATCGTGTCTAAAACAATAGGGCCAAGAACTTCAGATTTGTCTGTCATACTATTTAAGAGACCATTTACAGTGTGTCCGACCAAATTTCCTTGTTGGTGATGTCCTAGTTCATGTCCTAAAATAAATTTCATTTCATCTGTCGTAAGGGATGATGCAAATCTTCTGCTGACAAGTATCATCTTACAACCCTTGATCTCAACACTAAGTGCATTAATACCTCTCAACTTAGTTGTCACATAGACTATAGGGATTTCTTTAATACCTAATATGCTGCAACATGAGGTGTAAATTAGATATAAAGAAGGATAAGAAGAACGTGAAAGTTCTGTTGCTGTATTTTGAATGTCCTCTATTTGTCTGGCATAGGATTTATCAGCAATAGTTTTCAGACAACTCTTGACCAACTTGTTTTCTATAATGTTGCCAAGGTAATTATCTTCCTTTACTGTATATTTTGCATTTGTTTCTACAGATTTTGTATGGACTCCTTTTGGATTATTCGTTTTCTCAACTGCATAACATCCTGCCGACGAGTTGGCAAACTGGTCGGCAAAATCCTTTACTTTTGTATATACAGTATTGAAATCCATTATCAGAAACCTAATTCTTCAATCAACGCTTCCATTCGTTGATTAAAATTTCCTCTTTCAGTATTCATCGCGGCTTTTTGAAAAGAAGGATTGATGTTTGAAGGGGCAAAGGCAGCAGCACTAAGTGCTATGTCGTGAAATGATGTCTGCTGTTTGTTATTGCAAGAACAATCGTTGTATTCTTCTATGTCGCCCACTTCCAATTCATAGTCTTCATCCATCATCATCATTACAGATTCCAACTCTTGTGGATATTCCGCAAGATACTGACGCACAACATTTCTTTCTTCTGTCGAAACATTTCCTTCAGCGTATGCTGCTAATAGTTCGTTTGAAATTTTCATGTTCAGTTCGTTTTAATATAGTTTGATGATGATTTCTTTCAATCTGTCCTTCGCCCTTTGGGTACGTACATCAACATAACCTGATGTTGGAACGACAAGATTTCCTTTGTTATCGTACTTTTTGACACCATGCTTCTCCCACGCTTTTGTCAACAATTCAGCAATTTCCTTGCTATTGTAACCTTGGAGACGTTTAAGAATGACAAACTTTTGATCTGAGTCTTTGAGCATCCCAATAGCTTCAAGCAACATTATCTTTTTTTGTAGTTGCTCATAATCCTCAACTCCGTTGTCAGGAAGTTGGACAGGTGTTCTGTCTTCATCATCATCTATAGAGATGGAATTTTGAATTTTTCCTATCAGATATGGTTTGATTTCCAAAAAACGATTGTTTGCAGTTCTGCCTAGCCAAGGTCCGAAATTACATCTCCACTCAAAAGTTCGAAGTTTGTTCCAATCTTGATTTTTCCCTTTCAGATAATCAAAGAGATCGCCAAGGCAATCATCATACCATGAAAGATTCTTATCGAATATTTTTCGATAAAGTTTGAAAAGAAGAGGGTCGTAGCGATTATAGAGAAGATAGGCTGCAGCTTCTTCATTATATGGCACGGTGATTATTTTTTCAACAATCTCCTTGTCGCTTTCTTCTTTATAATTATTGTGGAAAGTCAGTTCCATAATTATTGTCCATTTGTGAGTGTTTTCAAAAACGCACTTGGTACATAAGCCGTTACAACTGTCACTAAGTCTTCCACAACTACACCAACTCTCTGTTGTCCTTGCCAGCGTGCAACTCTTCCTATCACTCCTTTGAACGCTCCATCAGTAACCTTTACCAGCTGTCCTTTCTCGAACTTAGGCACTTCACCTAATGATACGATGGTGTTGTCCGCATCGGCTGCGCAGATGATTTTTAAACTATCCATTTGATAGTCTGGAACTATCATAGGAATCTTCTCTATTCTGCGCCCGATGTGGACGTGACGATAGTAAAAACGAAGGAATGGGAGATTTACGTTGTCGTAAACGTAGGTTTTAATTTCTTCTTCAGTACCATATGCGAAGAAAATATTTGGTAAACGTGATTCGGTAATAACTTTGCGTTTACCTTTTATTAGTTTCACTACACTTGTAGTAGGATAAAAAGCCGTAACACCTTTAGCAACCATATAATCGTATGCCGTTTTTTCTCTGCCGTATGTACAGCGTAGTGCATACCAATGTGGTAATTCTTCCTTTTGGGGGTGTTTAGTTTTTGTTGCTAAAAGTGCATTTCTGGTGGACACCCCTGTTTGTGAACTCTTGGCAGAAACTGTGCTTTGAGCTTCGGGGAGGGCGTTGGAGGTAAGTCCAGCGCAAGGAG
>ERZ1026862.1890-NODE-1890-length-11596-cov-7.740144_pt1 | contig 11596 bp, 11 predicted proteins | sample MGYA00380161_ERZ1026862 | MGnify/ENA primary metagenome ERZ1026862 (study PRJEB33269, sample SAMEA4719797) | human gut metagenome | biome: human-associated habitat; feature: organic feature; material: feces | place: Cameroon | collected 2013-10 ... | reverse complement strand
ACGAATCAGCGGATAATTCTCAGGGGCAGCTCTATATTGTGCCCACTCCGATAGGAAATCTGTCTGATATCACGCAGCGTGCACTGGAAGTGCTGCAAGCCGTTGATTTAATTGCAGCGGAAGATACCCGTCATACCGGTTTGCTGCTGCAACATTTTGCGATAAACGCCCGTTTGTTTGCGCTTCACGACCATAATGAGCAGCAAAAGGCGGAAACCCTGCTTGCCAAACTGAAAGAAGGGCAAAACATCGCGCTGGTTTCCGATGCCGGCACGCCGCTGATTAACGATCCTGGTTACCATCTGGTGCGCACCTGCCGCGAAGCGAATATTCGCGTGGTGCCGCTGCCGGGCCCCTGTGCGGCTATCGCCGCCCTGAGCGCCGCCGGCCTGCCTTCCGACCGTTTCTGTTATGAAGGCTTCCTGCCGGCGAAATCGAAAGGCCGCCGCGATACCCTGAAAGCGCTGGAAGAAGAGCCGCGCACCCTTATTTTCTACGAGTCGACCCACCGTCTGGTGGAGAGTCTGGAGGATATCTGCGCGGTACTGGGAGAATCCCGCTATGTGGTGCTGGCTCGTGAGCTGACCAAAACCTGGGAGTCGATCCATGGCGCGCCGATTGGTGAGCTGGTGGCGTGGGTGAAGGAAGATGAAAACCGTCGCAAAGGCGAGATGGTGCTGATCGTCGAAGGTTTCAAGGCTCAGGAAGAGGCGCTGCCGGCGGCCGCGCTGCGTACTCTGGCGCTGCTGCAGGCGGAGCTGCCGCTGAAGAAAGCCGCCGCGCTGGCCGCGGAAATCCACGGCGTGAAGAAAAACGCGTTGTATAAGTACGCCCTGGAGCAGCAGGGGGAGTGATCCTGTAAACCCAATTGAAGCCTGGCAAGCAGCCCTTCAGATAGTGAAGAGCTGCTTGAGCGTCCTCCCACATGTCGGAAGAAATGTCGGAAAAAATGTCGGAAGAAAAGGGCAGAATCGCTTTTCTTGCCGCCCAGCATCCCTAACCAACAAGCCCGGATAGATCCGGGCTAAAAGTGGTTAAATCCTTACGCTCTCGATCAGGTTACCGGCGCCGGGTTAAATACCGCCAGCTGGTTGTGCAGGCCCCATTGATCGGAGAAGGTTTTTTTGCGTCCGCTGGCGACGTCGAGAATAAATTCGAACAGCTTCCGCCCGACATCCTCAATCGTCTCTTCGCCAGTGGCGATGGTCCCGGCGTTAATGTCCATTAAGTCATACCAGCGGTTGGCCAGCTCGGTACGGGTCGCCATTTTTATCACCGGTACCGCCATCAGTCCGTACGGCGTACCGCGACCGGTGGTGAATACCTGCACCGTGATGCCAGAGGCTACCTGCTGGGTGCCGCAGACAAAATCGCTGGCGGGGGTTGCTGCGTAAATGAGGCCGCGTTTGGTCGGACGCTGCCCCGGAGAGAGCACCTCAACGATGGCGCTTTTCCCTGATTTGGCAATCGACCCCAGCGCTTTTTCCACCACGTTGGCCAGACCGCCTTTCTTGTTGCCGGGGGAGGGGTTGGCGCTGCGGTCGGTTTTGCCCATATCAAGATAGTTATCGTACCAGGCCATCTCTTCCAGCAGACGTTTACCGACCTCTTCGTTAATCGCCCGCGGGGTCAACAGATGAATGGCGTCGCGTACTTCGGTCACTTCCGAGAACATCACCGTCGCGCCGCAGCGCACCAGCAGGTCGGACGCGTAACCTACCGCCGGGTTGGCGGTCACGCCTGAAAAGGCGTCGCTGCCGCCGCACTGCATCCCGACCACCAGCTCAGAGGCCGGGCAGGTTTCCCGCTGGCGCTGGTTCAGTTTCGCCAGGTGGCGCTCGGCGACCTGCAGAATGTCATCGACCATCGATTTAAAACCAACATGCTTTTCATCCTGCAGGCTGACGATGCTGGCGCTGTCCACCGGGATACTTTTGACGTCTTCCGTGCCCTGCAGCAGGCGTTCCGGCTGCAGCTTCTCACAGCCGAGGCCAATGACCATCACCTCGCCGCCGAAGTTTGGGTTGAGGGCGATATTATGAATGGTGCGAATCGGCACTACCGCCGCCGGCGCATTAATCGCCACGCCGCAGCCGTAGAGATGATTCAGGCCCACCACGCCATCGACGTTGGGATAGTTTGGCAGCAGGTCGCGTTCAATGATTTTCACCACGTAATCGACCACGCCAGCGACGCAGTGCACGCTGGTGGTAATACCCAGCAGATTCTTGGTACCCACGCTGCCGTCAGCATTGCGGTAGCCTTCGAAGGTGTAACCTTCCAGCGGCGGTAGCGGTTCAGGCACTTTAGTGGCCAGCGGCAGGGTATTCAGCGGCGGGGCGGTGGGCAGCTCCACCAGCGACTCGTCAATCCAGCTTCCCTGCGGGATATCGCGTACGGCATAGCCAATGACTTCGCCGTAGCGGATGATTTCACCATGGGCGGGGATATCCACCAGGGCAACTTTGTGACCCTGCGGGATATGCTCGACGAGCGTCAGGCCGTCCGGGAAACGCGTTCCGGCGGTTAAGCCGTGATCGTTGACAATAATCGCCACATTATCTGTCGGGTCAACTTTAATATAAAACGCGGTCGGCGATTGTTGTCGAATTGCAATGTCAGCCATTGTCCAGTCATCTCCAAACAGGTGCTAATAATAAAATAAAACGCTAATTCATTTGCTACGTATCAGTATGATGGAATAAAGGATGTCAGCTGAGTTGATTTTAAAATGTGATCGGCATCACTCCTTTTTATGACGCTAACCTCTGCAGGGCAGGCAATCGTAAGAAGTGTGGATTAGCGCCCATGACTTATGGCATAAGCACAATTATGGCTTTAAATAATAACTTTATATTGTGGGTATGCATAGTGTCTAGCGGGGGCGTGCTGATTATACTGAGTCATGTTTTTGAGGTGATCGATATGCGAATAGACAATTTCAATATCGTCTTTTAAATAAATCAGAAACCACTTAAAACAATTATAAAAGGTGTTCTGTGCCCGAGGAATGTCTAAATGATTTTGGATTCTACATTAGATGAAAAAAAAGGAATACCGACCCGCTATTTAATTCTGTTGATGATATTTGTGGTGACGGCAGTGAACTATGGCGACCGCGCGACCTTGTCTATCGCCGGTACTGAAGTCGCGAAAGAGCTGGGGCTCAGCGCGGTGTCGATGGGATACATTTTTTCCGCCTTTGGCTGGGCTTATCTGCTGATGCAGATCCCTGGCGGCTGGCTGCTGGATAAATTTGGCTCGAAAAAGGTTTACTCATACAGTCTGTTTTTCTGGTCACTGTTTACCTTCCTGCAAGGCTTTATTGATGTGTTCCCGCTCGCCTGGGCCGGGGTCTCCATGTTCTTTATGCGTTTTATGCTGGGCTTTTCCGAAGCGCCCTCGTTTCCCGCCAACGCCCGCATTGTGGCGGCCTGGTTTCCGGCCAAAGAGCGGGGTACGGCTTCAGCTATCTTTAATGCCGCTCAGTACTTCTCGCTGGCTCTGTTCTCGCCGCTGCTCGGCTGGCTGACCTTCGCGCTGGGCTGGGAACATGTCTTTACCGTGATGGGGATAATAGGGTTTGTGCTCACCATCATCTGGGTGAAGTTTGTGCATAACCCCACCGATCATCCGCGAATGTCTGCCGCGGAGCTGAAATATATCTCAGAAGGCGGCGCAGTGGTCGATATGGACCATAAAAAAGAGGCCACCCCGGCGGCCGGGCCGAAGATGGACTATATCTGCCAGTTGCTGACTAACCGAATGATGTTAGGCGTATTTTTCGGTCAGTATTTCCTGAATACCATTACATGGTTCTTCCTGACGTGGTTTCCGATCTACCTCGTGCAGGACAAGGGAATGTCGATTCTGAAAGTGGGGTTTGTGGCTTCGATTCCGGCGCTGTTTGGCTTTGCTGGCGGCGTACTGGGCGGGCTGTTTTCGGATTATCTGATTGGCCGCGGCTGCACGCTGACTTTTGCGCGTAAGCTGCCCATTGTGCTGGGAATGCTGCTGGCGTCGTCCATCATCCTGTGTAACTACACGGCCAGCACGCCGCTGGTCATTACGCTGATGGCGCTGGCGTTCTTTGGCAAAGGCTTTGGCGCGCTGGGCTGGCCGGTCATCTCGGATGTCGCGCCGAAGGAGATTGTTGGCCTGTGCGGTGGGGTATTCAACGTCTTTGGCAATGTGGCCTCGATCGCCACGCCGCTGGTTATTGGCTACATCGTGAGCGAACTGCACTCATTTAATGGCGCACTGATTTTTGTTGGCGGCTCCGCGCTGATGATGATGGTCTGCTACCTGTTTGTGGTTGGCGATATCAAACGTATGGAATTGCAGAAGTAAGCAACGATTAACGCAAGGTAAAAATCATGGATAACGCAATTTTTCCGAACAAATTTAAGGCCGCGCTGGCGGCGCATCAGGTGCAGATTGGCTGCTGGTGCGCTTTGGCTAACCCGATTAGCACCGAGGTGCTGGGTCTGGCGGGGTTCGACTGGCTGGTGCTGGACGCGGAACACGCGCCAAACGACGTCACCACGCTCATTCCGCAGCTGATGGCCCTGAAAGGTAGCTCCAGCGCGCAGGTAGTCCGTGTGCCGACCAATGAACCCATCATCATCAAGCGCATGCTGGACATCGGCTTCTATAACTTCCTGGTGCCGTTTGTCGAGACGGCTGAACAGGCGGCGCAGGCGGTGGCTTCGACCCGTTATCCGCCGGAAGGGATCCGCGGGGTCTCCGTTTCCCACCGCGGCAATATGTTTGGCACCGTGCCGGACTACTTCGCCCAGTCCAACAAGAACATTTCCATTCTGGTGCAGATTGAGAGCCAGACCGGAGTGGACAACGTCGAGGCGATTGCCGCGACCGAGGGCGTGGACGGTGTGTTTGTCGGCCCGAGCGACCTGGCCGCCTTAGGCCATTTGGGCAATGCCTCCCATCCTGAGGTGCAGCGCGCTATCCAACATATCTTCGCCAGCGCGAAGAAGCACGGTAAGCCAAGCGGCATTCTGGCGCCAGTGGAAGCCGATGCGCGCCGCTATCTGGAATGGGGCGCGACCTTCGTCGCCGTTGGCAGCGATCTGGGCGTCTTCCGTTCTGCAACCCAGAAACTTGCCGACGCGTTTAAAAAATAATCACCAGGATGAAGAGAGAGAACATTATGACAATCAAAGTAGGTTTTATCGGTCTTGGCATTATGGGCAAACCGATGAGCAAAAATTTGCTGAAAGCGGGTTACTCGCTGGTGGTGTCTGACCGTAACCCGGAAGCGATTGCCGACGTGATCGCCGCTGGCGCTGAGACCGCGACGACGCCGAAAGCGATTGCCGAACAGTGCGAGGTGATCATCACCATGCTGCCGAACTCTCCGCATGTTAAAGAGGTGGCGCTGGGTGAAAACGGCATTATTGAAGGGGCGAAACCGGGCACCGTAGTGATCGATATGAGCTCCATTGCGCCGCTGGCGAGTCGGGAAATCAGCGAAGCGCTGAAAGCCAAAGGTATTGATATGCTGGATGCGCCGGTGAGCGGCGGCGAACCGAAAGCCATCGACGGCACGCTGTCGGTCATGGTCGGCGGCGATAAAGCGATCTTCGATAAATACTACGATCTGATGAAAGCGATGGCCGGCTCCGTAGTGCATACCGGCGATATTGGCGCGGGCAACGTCACCAAACTGGCTAACCAGGTGATTGTCGCGCTGAACATCGCGGCGATGTCTGAAGCGCTGACCCTGGCGACTAAAGCCGGCGTCAATCCGGATCTGGTTTATCAGGCTATTCGCGGCGGTCTGGCGGGCAGTACCGTGCTGGATGCGAAAGCCCCGATGGTGATGGACCGTAACTTCAAACCGGGTTTCCGTATCGACCTGCATATTAAAGATCTGGCCAATGCGTTGGATACCTCACACGGCGTGGGCGCCCAACTGCCGCTGACGGCGGCGGTGATGGAGATGATGCAGGCGCTGCGCGCGGACGGTCTCGGCACTGCAGACCATAGCGCGCTGGCGTGCTATTACGAAAAACTGGCGAAAGTGGAAGTCACTCGCTAACAAGAAGGGCGCCCTGCGCGCCCTGTTATGCTTGCCTTGCGCGGCACTGTCAGGCTACAAAATTATGAAAATCGTCATTGCCCCAGACTCTTACAAAGAAAGCCTTTCTGCCAGCGAGGTAGCTCAGGCGATAGAAAAAGGATTTCGGGAAATTTTCCCTGATGCACAGTATGTTTCCCTGCCCGTCGCCGACGGCGGCGAGGGAACGGTGGAAGCCATGATTGCCGCCACGCAGGGAAAGGAACATTTCGCATGGGTAACGGGTCCGCTGGGTGAGAGAGTGAAGGCCTGCTGGGGCATGTCCGGCGACGGCGTCACCGCGTTTATTGAGATGGCGGCAGCCAGCGGTCTGGGGCTCGTTCCGCCCGACAAACGTAACCCGCTCATCACCACTTCACGGGGTACCGGGGAGCTAATATTACAGGCGCTGGAGCATGGTGCGGAACGGATCATTATCGGCATCGGCGGTAGTGCGACCAACGACGGTGGGGCGGGTATGATGCAGGCGCTAGGCGCCCGCCTCTGTGACGCCGAGGGACAAGAGATCGGCCATGGCGGGGGCAGTTTGAGCCGTCTGAGCCGGATCGATCTTTCCGCCATCGATCCGCGCTTACGTGACAGGATGATCCATGTGGCCTGCGATGTTACCAATCCGCTGGTGGGCGAGCGTGGGGCGTCGCGGATCTTTGGCCCACAGAAAGGGGCGACCGAGGCGATGATCGTCGAGCTGGATCGTAATCTGGCGCATTATGCCGACGTCATTAAGGCGTCGCTGCAGGTGGACGTGAAGTCGATCCCCGGCGCGGGAGCGGCCGGCGGCATGGGCGCGGCGCTGATGGCCTTTCTCAATGCGGAGCTGCGCAGCGGGATTGAGATCGTTACCGAGGCGCTGAAGCTGGAAGAACAAATCCATGACTGCTCACTGGTGGTCACCGGGGAAGGGCGGCTCGATAGCCAGTCTGTTCACGGTAAGGTGCCGGTGGGGGTGGCCCGGGTGGCGAAGAAATACCGTAAGCCGGTGATCGGTATTGCTGGCAGCCTGACTCACGATGTCGGCGTGGTTCACCAGCACGGTATCGATGCCGTATTCAGCGTGTTAACTTCCGTTTCGACGCTGGAAGAGGCATTTCGCGGGGCGTTTGATAATATTTACCGCGCGTCGCGTAATATTGCTGCCACCCTGCAGGTTGGGATGACCACTGAGGGATGACAACGGGCGGTAAACCCTCTATACTGCGCGCCGAAGCTGACCAGACAGTCGCCGCTTCGTCGTCGTCCTCCTTCGGGGGGAGACGGGCGGAGGGGAGGAAAGTCCGGGCTCCATAGGGCAAGGTGCCAGGTAACGCCTGGGGGGTGTCACAGCCCACGACCAGTGCAACAGAGAGCAAACCGCCGATGGCCCGCGCAAGCGGGATCAGGTAAGGGTGAAAGGGTGCGGTAAGAGCGCACCGCGCGGCTGGTAACAGTCCGCGGCACGGTAAACTCCACCCGGAGCAAGGCCAAATAGGGGTTCATAAGGTACGGCCCGTACTGAACCCGGGTAGGCTGCTTGAGCCAGTGAGCGATTGCTGGCCTAGATGAATGACTGTCCACGACAGAACCCGGCTTATCGGTCAGTTTCACCTTTTTATGTCAAAACCCCGCTTCGGCGGGGTTTTTGCTATCTGAACCCGTGACGCGGATGAATAACTGTCCACGACGCTATACCAAAAGAACGCGGCTTATCGGTCAGTTTCACCTTTTTATGTCAAAACCCCGCTCCGGCGGGGTCTTTGCTATTCGAATAGCGGGGACAGGATGAATGACTGTCCACGACGCTATACCAAAAGAAGGCGGCTTATCGGTCAGCTACCATTATTTAACCACCTTAGGATTCTGTAGCGTCGGGATCGTGGAATCTTGCACCTGATGAACCTGGCCGACGATCGTGGCGACGCTGCCGTTGCTTAAAGCCTCTACGTCTGCGCTGTTATGCGAGCCAAAATTAAAGGTAAGACGTTTATCCGTTTTATTCTGTTCATCTCGCATGGTCACGATAAAATAGTAGCTGCCGGCGATACCGCTCTTCCGACGAATGTCGACAATCACCCCGCGTACCTTGACCCATTTACCCAGATAATCGCTGCTGGCCTTCGCCGGGTTGAGAGTAAACGGCTGCAGGAACTGAGCCACTGAATACGTCTGCATCGAAGCGACGGCGTCATCTCCGGGTTGAAATAATTTGTCTCCCGCGGAATAAAAGGCTTTAGAAGCCAGGCCGCAGCCGCTTAACAGCGAGATGACAAAAACCAGCGGTAATACGCGAAAACGTAATAACATCTCAATCTCCTTATCTATTTTTAAATGATATCCTTGATGCGCTGGATAACGTAATATGCGCTAATTAAATTAAAGGAAAAGTCACCGCTGTCAAATATTTTGCCTGCTGTTGAAATTAAAATAAAACCTGGTGATGTTAGGGCGTAAAATATATAAGTTAACACAGTATTCATATTTTATATGTTTTAGTGAAGTATATTAGTGCTGTGGATGTATAATGTTTGGCTATCATTTTTTACATTTATTCACTGCGCCCTGTAAAATAATAATCCGCTATTTCTGCCACCTTTATTTCAGGAAAAAAAATGAAATTGATAACCCGTATTGCCTTTGCCACGCTGTTGACCACCGGTTTCTCTATCACGGCTCAGGCCGCAGACGTTAAGGCGGCGCCAGCACCGGCGCAGGATCCTATTGTTCAGCACTTAAAACTTACCAACGATCAGGTCGCGAAAATTAAAAGCCTGCATCAGCAGTTGGAGAGTAATGTCCAGCAGATTTCCCAACAGGAAATTAAAGACGGGGCTCTGATAAACGTGATTGATTCCGGTAAATGGGATGAAAAAGCGGTCAACGATCAGCTGGCGGCCTTCAGCAAGATTGATCAGCAGGTGCGTTATTACCGCGTGAAGTACTATTTTGAGGTGAATAAGGTACTGACGCCGGAGCAGCGCACGCAGGTGAAAAAAGATCTTGCCGACGCGCTGAGTGAATAATGCCATCGGCCCCTCGCGGGGCCGATATCTTCTTCAGGCCATTAATGAAAATCAACCCAGCCATTTTGCCGTTTCAGGCGAGACTTTCTTCATCCCGCAGGCGGATCTCCGCTTCGGCAACAATGGCTTCCAGTTCGCTAAGCATCTCATCATAACCAAAGCTGGCGGCCCCGGCGACTTGCGGTTGTACCGGGGCTAACGGCGTTGGTGACGCCTTTTTTCTGTTTTTCTTCTTACTCACTGACAGACTCCATCACTTCCGTTGTTACACCGGTAAATCTATCAGCAAAGCGCGCAGCGGCGTATCGGCGACGAGGGTAATGTTAGCTTCGTCACGAATAAATGCGCCGTCACCGCAGGTGAGAGCCTGCTTTTGCTGTTCCTGTGCGACGGCATGGACGGAGCCGTGAATCGACTGCAGGTAGGCGCGTGGACCATGTAATTGCACGTTGATCTGCTCACCTTTCTCCAGCGCGATATGGTAGACCCAGGCCTGTTGGCGAAGCTGGAGGCTGTTATCCCCGCCCTCCGGAGAGGCCAGCAGCTGCAGCGTCGCGTCTGCGACATTGATTTTCTGCTGCAGCGGGTTTTCCCGCTGCGGGCAGGCATCAAGCCAAAGTTGCATTCGCGTTAACGACTGCTCTTTACTCAGATTATGCTCGCTATAGCTCACGCCAGGCTGGGTGGCGATCAGCAGCGCTTCACCGGCTTTGGCCTGCACGTGGTTGCCGTCGCTGTCGCGATACTCCGCTTCGCCTTCCAGAATCAGGTTCAGGATATCGACTTTTGGGTACGTTCTGGCCTGGAAGGAAGCGCCGGGCGCCAGCACTTCCTGGTTGAGGACGCGCAAGGATGCGAAGCCCAGTAATTTCGGGTCGAAGTAGTGGCCAAAGGAGAAGGTGTAGCGGGCCTGCAGCCAGCCGAAGTCTGCTTGTCCGCATTGTTTGGCTGTTCGGGTAGTAATCATGTTCATGACCTCTCTTTACACTAAATCAATGGTAAAGGTATGGACGCTGTATTGTTAGCCAGATATTCTGCCCGGTATGTTCAAATTTCCTGAATGAGAAAGCGATGGCCAAAGAGAGAGCATTAACGCTGGAAGCGTTACGCGTGATGGATGCGATCGACCGGCGCGGAAGCTTCGCTGCCGCGGCTGATGAGCTGGGACGCGTGCCTTCCGCCCTGAGCTACACCATGCAAAAACTGGAGGAGGAACTGGACGTGGTGCTGTTTGACCGCTCAGGTCATCGCACGAAGTTCACTAACGTTGGAAGAATGCTGCTGGAGCGCGGGCGCGTGCTGCTTGAAGCGGCGGATAAACTCACCACCGATGCTGAAGCCCTGTCGCGTGGTTGGGAAACCCACCTGACGATCGTTACCGAAGCGCTGGTGCCCACTCCGGATCTGTTTCCGCTGATTGAGAAACTGGCGACTAAATCAAACACCCAGCTGTCGATTATCACTGAGGTGCTGGCCGGCGCCTGGGAGCGGCTGGAGCAGGGGCGGGCGGACATCGTTGTCGCACCGGATATGCATTTTCGTTCCTCTTCGGAGATTAACTCGCGCAAACTCTATTCGGTGCTCAGCGTGTACGTCGCGGCGCCGGATCACCCGATCCATCAGGAGCCGGAGCCGCTCTCTGAGGTTACCCGCGTGAAATACCGCGGCGTCGCGGTGGCGGATACCGCGCGCGAGCGGCCCGTTCTCACCGTTCAACTGCTGGATAAACAGCCGCGTTTAACGGTGAGTACGATAGAAGATAAACGTCAGGCGCTACTGGCCGGACTGGGCGTGGCGACTATGCCCTATCCGCTGGTGGAGAAGGATATTGCCGAAGGTCGCCTGCGGGTCGTCAGCCCGGAATACACCAATGAAATTGACATTATCATGGCCTGGCGACGGGACAGTATGGGCGAAGCGAAGTCCTGGTGTCTGCGTGAGATCCCCAAGCTGTTTGCCGGCAGATAGTGATGAAGACGCTCCTCCCGCTAGCGGGAGGAGCAGGAAGATTAGTAGGAAAAGGGTTTCGGATCGGGCCCGAAGCGATTATTGCCTTCGGTGCCGCGCTGGCAGTTAAAGATCAGGATCACCAGCCAGCCGATGACCGGGATCAACAGCAGCAATAGCCACCAGGCCGAACGATCGGTGTCATGCAGACGGCGAAATTGCACCGCCCACCACGGTAAAAAGACCAGTACGCCATAGATAGTGGTCAGAATGCCTTCGCCGCCAGCCCGCTGCCAGCCCAGCATTTTATCGATGATGCTCAATACGCCGGTCAGGATGAGGTTGACCAGAATAAACATCCAGTACTCTTTGCGCCGCGCACGGCCGCCAAATCCTATATAGTTTTTTAATACCTTGAGATACCAGTCCATTTCTACGCCTCAATTAACCGTCAATCACTTGTTTTTTAAGCGATCACAATAAGAATAGACGTGAATGAATGGTGGGTAAATATCTGTTTTCTGAATTATTGGGCGCCATCACTGGCGCCCGA
>ERZ1026862.1882-NODE-1882-length-11625-cov-24.131634_pt1 | contig 11625 bp, 20 predicted proteins | sample MGYA00380161_ERZ1026862 | MGnify/ENA primary metagenome ERZ1026862 (study PRJEB33269, sample SAMEA4719797) | human gut metagenome | biome: human-associated habitat; feature: organic feature; material: feces | place: Cameroon | collected 2013-10 ... | reverse complement strand
TCCCATTAGTTTTACATAATTTATTGTATAATATATTTCTTCTTCAAAATTATTTAATGCATTTAAATTAAATTCTGTTATTGTACTTGTTCCTTCGCTGTCGTTAACAACTAAAGGATCGTCTAATATTAAAACAGTGTCATTACTTCTTATATGTTTTGAATACATATTAGTCCTCCTTTTTATTTAAAAATATCAAAGTATCGTTTTCATCTAAATATAATTCATTTAGGTTTTTCATGTATTCAAAATTCATATCATGTACATTCCAAATTTTCTGATTACCACTTCCTATAGAACTAAAGAATCCGTCTTTTGCTTCTTCATTATATAAGCATTGTTCTGGATCAAATTCACCGTCTACTACAATATCTATATATTTTAATAACTCATCTATCTTCTTAGTAGATATAGGATATTTATTGTTGTTATCAGACATATCTTTTGTTATATATCCTTTACGTGCTTTTACAAGATCACGCCAAGTATAAACCATTATATTGAAATTATATTTAGTCTTTAATTCTCTGCATAGTATTATTAAATTGTCTATTTGATCTGTTGGCTCACCCTCCGCCGATAGTTATATATTTATTAGGAGCCATAATATTAATTCTTTCAGCTACTTCAATAGGATCCCATGAAAATTCAGCCTTATTAGCATTCCATGTTATAGAATTGAAACAATCTTTACATGCATTTCCGCACATTGCTTTGTTACAACCTAATAAGAATAACTCAACTCTTTGATTATTATCAGGAGATGGTCCTGCTGTAGTTGCTTTAAGTTTTATATCAAAAACTCTTAATCCTTCATTGGGTTCTAATTTTCTCATCGGCGTTTTCACCTGCCTTTCTATTATATATTTACAAAAGGCTTTTGCCCATAATTCATATGGGCAATTCCTATCTAGCCTTTTAATTTATTATCTTTCTTTATTTATTATAGATTTTTGACTTATTGATATTACATGTTTACAATTAGCACATGCTATACTATATGCCATATCGTCAATATCATAATATTTGTTTCCGAAACGATCTTTCTTTTCTATTAAAGCATAAGTCGTTTCTTCTTTAAATAGATGTGAACCACATCCTGGGCATGTTACTTGATCGTCATGAAATATTAAAGACATATAATCCCTCCTATTCGTCGTCGCTTGTTATAGTATTTAATAAATCTGTTAGACAATCTTCTGGCATTTTATATAAATCACTTGTATAACCATTAGTTACTTGATATACATAATATCCTAAATCATCTTTTATGTTCCAACCATAATCTTCTGTTACTTTAAGTACAGTATTCCATTCTGTTTCATGTTTCTTTATAACATCTTCTGTCCATATTACAGGCATCAATTCATCATATTTATTGACAAATAGGGCTTTTTCTTCATCATCTCTGTATAATTCTTGAGCTATACCTAATAATGAAGCGGCTTTTTTCATACCGTCTGTTTGAGCTCCTTTAAAGCCAGTATTAGCTTGTAATGATTGATTACCTGTTATAGCTTGTGAACCGCATGCCATTTTAGTTATAGGGAATACGTCTCCATTAGGTCCTTGTACATATACTGTTAATTTAACTTCACACCATGCAGTAGGTCCTTGTGGTATTCTTTTAAATTTACCAGCGGAATCCACTTCTACAAATGGATCATCTGGTTTAAATGGATATTTTCTATTTTCTCTTTGTATTTGATCAAATCCTTCTTGTATCCATTCTTTTGTTATTTCAAATGACCACATATGACCAAATATTTCATTCAGCATATCTACACATGTAGAACCAGCTATATAATCTACAGTACTATTTCCTGATGGTTTTTGTTTTATTAGAGCTGGGTCTAATGGTTTACCTAATTTTAATCTAGTTTTATTATCTATTGATAGTGGTTTGAATTCTGTCATTTTGCTCCTCCTTAAAATCCTTTATTTTCTGTACTACAAACTTTTTGGAATGTCATTACTAAGAATTTATTATATTCTAAAGTATTGATTTGGCTGTTATAGAATAAAACTCTTTCGTTTAACAATTGTTTAAATACAGTTAAGTTAACGCTATGAGTTTCTCCTTCTTTAACATAGTTTTCTTTTGCTATTAATGCTTTTAATTTTCTTTCTTCAGCATTAGCACCTTCAGCAGCAGCTTTTATTTCTACACTCTTAATTAATTCAACAGTATTATCTAGATTAACTTTAGCTTCATCTAATCTATCTTGCATTTCTTTATGCATATCTGTTAAACCAGCTAATAATTCTCTTATTTCTTTAGGATTCATATTAGGGTCAAGATTAAGAGTACTCATTTTATCTTTTACTTCTTCTTTTTCATCTTCCCATTCTTGTATAGAAGGACGGATTATTTCTGCCATATAATCTTTATATTCTTCTACGCTTAATGGTTCAGAGTCTATTATTATAGTAGTATCTGAAGATTCCTTTTTAGCTTTCTTTCTAGTTCTCTTTTTAGTTTTAGGTTTTTCTTCTTCAACTTCTTCTTCAACTTCTTCGTTAACTTCTTTTTCCATTTCTTCTATTGCTTTATCTTCAAATTTATCATCATCTTCAGGGTCAGTAACTGGCACTTCTACTTCTTCTGCCTCTATTTTTACTTCTTGTTTCAAGCTTTCTTCTACACCTGGTGGTGGACATTGTCCAACCATTGGTTCTGAAGTTTGTTGAACTACTTGTTCCTTCATTCTTTCACAAGATTCTTCTAAGTTTTGTGTTAATTCTTCTGCTACCTCTTTAAAAGTAGGAGCTTCTTCTATAGGTTTAGCTTCTACATGATGAACTTTAGGTTTTCCTTTAAGAATTGGTTTCTTAATTCCTCCAGCTTTTTTAGGAACGACTGGTTTAGCACCTATTGGTTTACTCATAAAATTTCCTGCCATATTATCTCTCTCCTTTATTTAATTATATTAATATAGTTTTGTGCTTCACTAAAACTATCTATTGTCTGATATACTAGCTCTTCAACTTTTTCAGAATCAATTCTTTCACTTAATATAAATAAATCATTAACGCTATATGTTATTATAGCTTTTATTCCGTCATAACTAACAGTTTTGCCTATGTAGTCTAAAAATTTATATTGAGGATAGAACTGATTAAGTGCTGTTGCGCCCATTGATATTATGATTCTAGGTCTAACAAATTGTATTGCATATTTTACGAAAGGTAAACAGTTATTGAGTTCTGCTAATGCAGGATCTCGTGATACTAAACTATCTCCTGATTTTCTTTTGCATATACAATTTACTGAATGTACTACAAATATGTCGCTTTTATTTATTGAAGAGTTATCGATAATAGACTCAAGATAATCTTGTTCTTCTTTTACATCTGTGGCATTCCCTGCTATTATTAATATATTAGCATTTGGATTACCATAACAAACGTTTTTGCCTGAATGCAAAAAATCACATTCATTACAATTAATGATATGGTTGTTCAACTTGTCCTTACAAATTGGTGCAACCAATTGTCTAGCAGTTTCTAGTGGATTATCACTGCTTCTTAATATGTTGTATAAATTATTCATAATTCTGCTCCTCAATATAAGTATCTATATATTTATTATAATATAACACGTAACAGTTTTCATAAAAAAATTCTACTGTTAGCATTCAAAATAATAAATTCAAATAGAAAAGACAGCCTAAATCAATAGGCTGTCTTTAAATTCTGTTAGTGTTAAATATAATAGAGCATTTGCAGTAGCAGATTCTATTAACATATTTTCACCGTATAATTCTATTTTAGCTTCTTCATCTGTTATGCATCTTAATTGCTCATTATTAACATTGTGTTGCTTTATAAAATCTGACATTCTAGTTCCATCTTTCCATTTTAGTATATGAACTACTTCGTCTTTATCTTCTATATCTTTTATATAAGCTTTAAGCTCATCTCTGGTTTCTTTATTTGCAATTAGCAGCATCAAATCACCTCTTTAGCTGTATAATTTTATTGCCATTAATTTAGATATTTGTTTGTCTAAAGTTTTTAATATATCATACATTTATATCACCACCAACATTAAAATATTTAATATATCGTCTATTTCTTTCCAGTTATCAACTCTAATAAAGTTATTGTATGTCTTATTTTTATTATGTTGAGCTGTCATTAATAGACATAATTTATTTGCGTTACCGCGTATTTCTTGCCATTCTTGGAGATATACAGGATTATCGTCTATAAAGATATCACCGTTGATTAATTCTTTATGTCGTGTAGGTATCACGTCGTATATATATGGTTCTAGTCCTATTAATTTGATCCATCTCATTTTATCTTCATAAGCTTTTATGCTAGTAACTCCTGTTACTATTACTATTTTATGTCCCATATCGTGCCATTTCTTTATAGTGTCTAATGCACCATCTTTAATTGGCATGTGTTGTAGGACATCTGTTTTGTCAAATATAGACCATAGGCCATGCTCGAATATACCGTCAACATACCAGTCGTTTATTTCGTTTATAGAGTGATTAGTACCATATATTTCATTGTATTTATTAATACAAGTTTCCATGAATGTACTTATAGTATCATCACAATCTAGTAGTATCGTTAGTTGCTTCATAGTATTCCTCCTACATACATTATTTAATATTAATATATTAGATTATGATAATCTTAATTCTCTTCTATTGGTTTGTCTACTCTGTTTGCTTTCATTGCTTCGTATCTTTCTCTTGTTATTTCTATTTTTTCTCCTCTGGCTGGATAATGATAGAATTTATTTATTTCTATTTTTTCACCATCTGGTGTTTCTACATAGAAAAATCCTTCTGTATCAAAATCTCCATTATCTTTATCAGATAAGAAATCTTCTGTATATACTTTATAAGGTTTAACTGGTGGAGTATATGGCATAGTTATTGGAAACATTTCATTTATTATTCTGCTTATTGCTCCACTACCAAATACCCAACTTGGGTTATTAAGATTTACTCCACATTCTCTATCACTATCAGTATAAGTAGCAGTACCATCTGGATATTCTTTTTTAAATAATGAACTCATTCTTTTACATTGATATCTTTTTATACCAGCAGCTTCTTCTTCCTCATTAAAACAACCTATAAAGTTCCATGCTTCAGGCACATCTTCTATAGGAGTTAAAGCCTTGCCATCGATTAATTTATCAAGTATCATTTTTGTTATTTGTATAGATAAACCACTATGTTCATCATCTAATAATACTTCGAATGCTTTTAATGCACTATCACAGCATCCTCCTACATAGTCAAAGCATTCTCCTTCGTCGGGTTTGTTAGCTTCTTTTAATAATTCTATCTCTCTTTCTGCCCATTTTTTCATACTCATAATATTGTTTCCTCCTTATTTTCTAAGCATTATAATGCGTTCTTTTTGTTCTGTTATAGCTAATATTAACAAGTCTCTGTCTTTCATTTCATCGCTCAACAATAATGCTGAACTTAATAGATCCAATGATTCTCTGGAATCTAAATTTTTTGTTAAAAGATATATAAATGGTTCACTAAAATTCACTTTATCTTGCAATTCGTGAGAACATTTATTAATTAGAGTTTGTATTACTCCTTTATCATAAACTTCTGGCATATCTGTTATTTTTATTTTATCTATCATTGTATTTTTATAAATACTTTTTATTTCTTTGTACATTTCTTCATCTGATAGTTCTTTTAATATTGTGATTTGTTTAGCTGCTAATTTATTTACTGTAGTAGCTATAGTAGTAAATATATAGCCAGGTTCTACTTTGCCATAGTCTTCGTAATCGCTTTTTCTTACTAGTGCTTTTACTTTAAAGAATCTGTTGTTATTGCTTAGTTGGTAATAATTAAATACATCATTTAAGTTTAATGAGAAATGATATCCGTATTCGCAAGCTTTAACGGAACTAGGATCTTCTATTATATATGTTTTGCCTATTTCGTATTGGAAATTATAATGACCCTTCATATCTTTATCCATACCTTTATAGCCTTCTACTTCTATCCATTCTTCTTCATCTTCTCTTATCTTAGAATCTACAGTTTCTTCTGATTTTTCATCTTTTTTAAACAAACCAAACATTTAATCCCTCCTTATGTTATTACTTTATGTCCTACGTAAAAAAATAGCCAACCATATAACTTTATGTTATCACATACTATATCTGATTTAGGCAATAGCCATGGTTTTTTAAAGCTAAATTGTAGGAAATACATTTGTTCTGTTACTAAATTTACTAAACAGAGCGTTCCTCTTTTATGTGTTAATCTATATTTGCTGGTAACAAATATTTCTCTCACTCCTTTTCTCATGATAACCTCCTAGTGACGTATAGCTTCGTCTAATTCTTCTTGTGTAGGTTCTTCGTCTTCGCCATTCCAACTGAAGAAATCTTGTAATACTGCGTCATCATTATATTGACAGAATTCACAATCTATATCTTCGTTTTCACATCTACCTTCAAATTCACAACTTTTAAACATATATATTCCTCCTTAATCATAAGATATATCATTTGGATTTTTGTCATGTCTTAATCTCTTAAATCTTGGTAGTCTCATACTTGGTAATCCAGTCTTTTCATCCTGTGTTTCACCAAAGTATACTACTTCTATTAATTTGTTGAGATAAAACTCTTTATTATTCCATACTTCTTCACGTAGAGCATCTGGTATTCCAGAGCCAACGTTTACAGTATTATTTTTATATTCTACGATAAATGCTCCTAAAGCATCTTTAAACTTACTATTTTCTTTACCTTGTGCTAAATCTACTACTTTGAAGTCACCAGTAACTTCTGGTTTTAGCTTATACATACTAGTACCTTTAGATCTAACATATGAAGCATCAGCTATATCGATAACAAGACCCTCTTCGCCTTGTTCTACTACTTGTTCATATGTAGTTATTATTTTTTCTACAGTATTTTCTGTGCATAATTCATGCATTATATATATTGGTACAAGTCTGACATGATTCTTATTTTTATACATTTTGCTATGAGCTTCAAGCATATCTTCTAATATATATAATCTCTTCCAGCGAGCGCCTTTTATTTCTTCATAATTAAAGAACTTGTTGACTTCCATAAGATAGTCGAATACTATAAAGTCTAGTCCATATTTTTCTCCGTCTTTACCTAATATTTTGGATGTCGCATTATATCTAGCAGTAGAGTCTTCGAACTCTCCATGAGCTATCATTTCTCCGTCGTATACTCCATTAGGTAATGATTTCATTTCTAATATTATTTCTGGTATGTCATTGTCTATCTTACCACTAGCTGTATATAAATTTATTTCGCTGCCTTGTTTTACTGCTTTAAATCTGTATCCGTCTAGTTTTAATGTTACAGTTATTTCTTTGTCTAATATCTTTTTAACTTTTAACTCTCCAGTCTTGTTATCAATTAGAGAATGCCCTTTACGTTCTCTCCAATTTCTTTTAAGTCCTGGAATATGTCCATAAGCTGTTAAATCTGTTACTCCACATTTAAAGTCTTTAGTTATTATTTCAGTTATGATTTGTCGATCATTCTCATCTTCTATCTTATTTAGAAAGTTTTGAACGATAAAGATGTTTTGATCTTTACCTGTATTATGTTTTAATAGATATTCTATTAATGCTTTTAAACTATCATATTGTACATTTAGTAATTTAGATGTATCTTTGATTTGTTTCTTGATTTTAGATTTCTTGATTCCTGTGATTTTATCGTCATTTAACAAGTATTCTATTAAATAACAGAAATCAGAGTCAGAAGCATATTCATCTAAAGTATCGATTTTATCTTGTACTTTGGATTTAGATTTCAGATTCAAGAATTTACTACATAAATTTTCTATGTTCTCCATTAATCTTCATCCTCCTTTGCTAATTCTGCTTGTATTTTTTTATTAAATTGTTTAGCAACATTAGAATCAACTGAATATATCTTTCCAGTTGTTAAGTCTTCGAATGTAATATCTTCAAACTTTATATCTTCTAATTTATTGATTTCAAACACATAGTTATAATCTATATACATTTCTAATATTTCATCTACTTTACTTAGAAATTCAGCAGTTATAGCATTCTTATCTAATTGTAGATTTTTATATTCATCGTCATAGCATTCATCTATTTCAAATTCATTGGATATTGCGCCTCTACCACTTTCGAAATCTATACATATTCTACCATTATCTTCATCATAGCTCATGTCATATTCATATGCAGAGAAATCGAATGGAATTTCCATTCCTTTTATCTTGAAAGTATATCCTCCAAGATCGAAGTATTCGAACTCATCTTCTCTTGTAGCTTTAAACGATAGTTTGTATCTCATTATTAATGGCATTATTTCACCTCTTTTAATTCTATTTTATCTGTAAATGATAAAGTATTCATTGGCAATTCATCTACCCAATCATTAAGAGTTTGTAGCCTTTCATTTATATATTTTTCTGTTATTTCTGGAGTTCCATTTATACCATCCATATATAAACCTATTCTGGAATCATTTTCTGTTTTTTCATAGTGCCATCCTCTCGGTGGCACTATATTATATTCTTCCAAATCAAGTGATGAAGGTACATTAAATGCTATATATCCTATAGCATTTTCTTTTGCATGACCAGAGCAACAGAAGTCTGTTTCAAACTTCTTTTCGTTTAGTTTTATTATTTGCTCTGCTATAGCATTATCAACTTTAAACTGTTTTTTTAATTCAATAATCATATGCTTACCTCTTAGTACATATCGTTTGTTTCTGGATTGACCCATAAAATCTTCTTTATTTTATTAGTCGGAATAAACAAATTATTACTTATCTTTATAAATGGTTTATTTAAAATGTTTTCTATGTCTTTGTCTGCTGATGGTATTTTACTCATTGGTCCTATATATTTCTTTTGTAATGTATATGAATTATCATCATCGATGATTATTCTATAAACACGTGTAACTATTGCTTCTGTCATATTCATTTTGTCTTAACTACTGTTGTTAAGCCTCCATGCTTTTCGAGTATTGCTCTAGCTATTCTTAAATCATATTCATTAGTAAAATCCCAGCTGTCAAATCCACCTTCTCTAATAGGTTCGTCGAGTTCGTTATCATCTTCGTCGTACCATATTTCATTGTAATCAACACAATCATTTATAACTTCTTCACCATTTACGTATAACATATGCTCGGAAAATGCACATCCTGTTTCCTCACTATATACTTCTATAATAAGATTAAGTCTCCTGCTTTCTAATTGTAGAGTAGTTGCCTGACTTCTATTTTCATATTTTTCTTTAAATTGACTATAATAAGTATAGGGTCCACTAGTCATGCAACTTGTTACTGACCATGCACAATCTCCTGTTATTTCAAGTCTTTTTAAAAACACTTCATGGTTATCATTTACTTGTTTTAAGAATGTGAATTCTCCTGATGGTGCTGCTTCAAATACTCTACAAAAATGTCTCATATCTTTTGCTATTCCTTCACAGGTATGTTCGTTATAACAATAATCTGATCTCATTTCGTTTAAAAATAAATTTACATCTTCTGGTCTACCTGTAACTTGCATTGTATAGCTACAATAATTAGGCATTTTTTACACCTACTTTCTGTTTTATAATTTTTCTCTATAGTTCGTTATTATTTTCTAACTCTTTTATCTTTGCTTTTAGATAATCTATTTCAGCTAAAAGTTTTGTATTTTCTGCTTCTATTAAAATTCTTTTTTTATTAGCAGTATCTATTTTGTTTTGTGCTTGTTTAGCTATCTTTCTATCTTCTACCATAGTCGCAACAATATCTTGCATTTGTTTGCTATCAATTACGGTATACATTTGTGTGTCATTATCTTTAAATGAGAAGTTCAAGTACCAGAAATCCATATTTTCTGCAGGAGCTTCTCGTTCTAATTTATCGAGCCATTCACGTTTAATAGTAAATTGTGAATGACCTCTTGCTCTTGTTATCTCTTGAGTCTTTACTTCTTGCATGATATTAACAAGGCCTCGTATTTGCTCATCACCTTTAACTCTACCAGCTCCGCTATTAGGAGTCATATTAGCTGATACAGTATCAATATTATTCTGATGATTTATCATCTCTGCTTGTGAGCCCATACGATTTGATTTTTTGTTAGTATTCTTCTTGATATAATTAGGAGTAAATGTTTTAGCCATTTTGAATTTAGAGCCGTCGACACATAATATGCAATAGCTTGAATCTTTATTAGCACAGTTTGCACATTCTGGCATATTATCATCTCCAATATTATTTTTTCTTCTTCTTAGTTGTATAAGATATTCCTGTTCCAGGAATTTTAAAAGTGTTATATGTTTGCCCTGTCGATGTTTTAGTATGACGAGCAATTTTATTACCTATACTGTATCCTATGCCTGATTTGGAAGCATTAATACGTATAGGACCTAACTTTATACTTTTTCTAAAATGCCATGCCATTCTCATTACCTCCTTCATAAAATCGTATTCAAATAATAACTTACAGTAAGTATTCATACTTACAATTTAATATTCTATTTCTGCTAAGAAATTCCTCTTGAAATTCTTTAACAATTTGTTGTATAATTTTGTTTAGAAATTAATAGATAATATAGAGGAGTAATAATATGAAAATTGTAAGCTTTTTTAATGTTAAGGGTGGCGTTGGTAAAACTACGCTTACTATACTTACATCTATGGCTTTAAGTAAAGAAGGTAGAAGAGTATTGATTATAGATGCAGATACGCAAGCTAATCTTACTCAATTTGTATATAAAGTAACGCACAACGACAAAACAATGTTCCATGGTTTAGCTGATAACTTATTAGCTGAAGAGATGGTTATCGAATCTCCTATGGAAAAATATAAAAATATTGATATAATTCCATCAGATTTATCATTATCTGTACTTAGTGAATATCTAACTACTAAAGTTAATCGCGAAAGGTCTGTATGGAGATGGTTTAAGAATAACGTAGGATTCTTAAGAAAATATGACTACATATTTATAGACTTATCACCGTCATATGATCTTGTAGCTAGAAATTTTATGATAGTTAGTGATTCAATAATAACACCAATAGCTTATCAAGATATAGCAAGCATTAGGGGTTGCGAATTGTTTTATCAAAAGTACAATAAAGATTTAGAAGAAATGGAAATTCAAATATCAGCTAATAGAGCTGTTATTATAAATTCTTATACTAATCGTAATTTATCTACTGGTAAAGTATTTGATATGAAGCTTAATGAATTTGAAGACATAAAAAATGATCTTCTTGATTCTAAATTAAGTGATACTACAGTAGTAAAGAATGCTATTTTAAGCAGACTAGATATTGAAGATTACTGTAAGAAAATAAGAAAGAATCATAAGATTAAATACGAGTTTCGTAATGTATTAAATGAATTAATTGAGAAGGAGATATTATAAAATGGGATTAGATAAATTTTTTAATAATTTAGATAAAGATGATATAAGAATTCCTGACAATTCATATAAATATAAAGTTGATAAATTTGTAAATAGATTTGATAGTAGTAACTTTGATTTATTCAAATTTGAAAAAACTACAATTGAAAAAAAAGTACCTATGAGTATGTATTTTGACTGTCTCTTATACACATCTCCGAGCCCA
>ERZ1026862.1879-NODE-1879-length-11644-cov-4.649323_pt1 | contig 11644 bp, 9 predicted proteins | sample MGYA00380161_ERZ1026862 | MGnify/ENA primary metagenome ERZ1026862 (study PRJEB33269, sample SAMEA4719797) | human gut metagenome | biome: human-associated habitat; feature: organic feature; material: feces | place: Cameroon | collected 2013-10 ... | reverse complement strand
AATTACTGCCGAACCCCTTTTGCGTATATATGATAAAGTATATTAGTCAGTGAGGCACATGTCGAGTGCATCGCAAATGGCTTTCTTGTCCATCTTTTGTCCTATGAACACAAGCTTCTGCATACGGTCGCCATACTTCTCGTCCCAGTCGCGACGCAATCCTTCTTCACGCTCAAGCAGTGGAAGCAGTTCGTCTTCAGGCATTGTGGCATACCACTGTCCGGCATTCTTCAGTCCCATCTGTCTTCCTGCCTGTTCAAAGATGTAGCACATGTCGGGCTCGTTCTTAAACCAGCACAATCCCTTGCAGCGTATCACGCTCTTAGGCCAAAGCTTGCAGACGAAGTTGTCGAAGAAGTTCATGTCCATCGGACGGCGTGCGTAATATACGAATGTACTGATGCCGTATTCCTCAACCTCACCGCCATCATGGTCGTGATGATGGCAGTGGCAGTGCTCATGGTCATGGTCGTGATGATGGTGTTCATGCTCATGATGATGCTCTATTTCGTCAATCCAGGCAGCCGATGTAGCCACTTCGTCGAAGTCGAAGCGATGGGTGTTGAGCAGCAAGTCAAGGTCTACATTGCCGTAGTCGCACGGAATAATCTCTGCCTTTGGCTGCAATGCGCGTACTATGTCTACAAGGTGAGCGTATTCTTCGGGCGAAACCTCCGATGCCTTGTTGAGCAATATAGTGTTGCAGAACTCAATCTGCTGTATTACGAGATTTTCAAGATCGTCTTCGTCAAGGTTCTGCTTTTGCAGGTTGTCGCCGCCACCGAACTCATCCTTCATGCGCAGAGCATCCACTACGGTGACAATGCTGTCCAGTCGTGGCACACCATTCTTTACGTATTTCGGACCTAATGTAGGTATAGAGCAGATGGTCTGTGCTATAGGAGCAGGCTCGCATATGCCGCTTGCCTCTATAACGATGTAGTCGAATCGCTGTTCTGCCACAATGTCGTTGAGCTGTTCTACAAGGTCCATTTTCAGCGTGCAGCAGATGCAGCCGTTCTGCAGAGCCACCAGACTGTCGTCTTTCTGATTGACAACGCCACCTTTCTGTATAAGGTTTGCGTCGATATTCACTTCGCCAATGTCGTTGACGATAACTGCAAACTTGATTCCTTTCTCGTTTGCAAGGATACGGTTTACCAATGTTGTCTTTCCGCTGCCCAGATAGCCCGTGAGCAGCAATACAGGTACATCCTTCATAATTTGTTATTTATTATATGTGATTTATCATTTGTTGGGGCTTTCAAGTAGCAAAATTACTAAAAACTTTGATACAATGACAGTCTTAATACTGCAAATATACTGCCATTATACACATATTATGCCTATCTGTCACAGATTATTATGGCTGTTTTCTGCCAATTGTGGCAAATGTATTGCCATAATATTGCAAATTTACGACAAACGTTGACGCATATCAATAAATATAAGACAAGCATATATTTAATTGGTAAAACGCTTGTGTGCGTACACAAAAGGTATTATCTTTGCACATGTAAAAACGAAAGGGCTGCAAAAAGGCCCCGGGTCAATAGGCGTTAAGCCTACGACAGGTAAAAGGATTAGGATAACAAAATTAAAGAAAGGATTAGTATTATGATGATTTTTGGATTTATCTTTGCAATTTGCTGCGCAGCTGTAGTTGAGGCATTAGTTGTAAACAACAAGGTGAACGCCATGAAGTAACTCTCTTGCAGAGTTGCAAATGAAGAACATCTAAACACACATTAAGGAAAAACACGAGAGAAGGATAACAGAGTAATTAACGACAAAAAATAGAGAAAGGATAACAGATTATGATGATTATAAGTTTGATGGTTTTGGCATGCGTTGTTTCAGTTGCACAGGCATTTGTAGTTAACAACAACATGTACCTCACAAAGTAATTTTGCTACTTCAATAAGTACAAATTTTCAATTCATATATATTTACGCTAAAGCGGTTGCACGAAGTCTCTGTAAGGAGGCTGCATGCAACCGCTTTTCTTTTTCTCTCAATTAGTCTTGATAGTACACTCTCTTGACACGGTTGCTGATACCGGTCAGTACCTCGTATGGGATAGTGTCTATAGTGTCTGACAATACTGTTACGGGCAGTTCTTCGCCGAATATTATTACCTGGTCGCCCTCCTTGCAGTCGATGTCGGTCACGTCAATCATTGCCACGTCCATACAGATGTTGCCTACATATTCGGCCTTCTTGCCGTTAACGAGACAGTAGCAGTGACGATTGCCTAAGTGGCGGTTCAGTCCGTCGGCATAACCAATAGGTATTGCGGCGATGCGCGAGTCGCGTGTCAGCGTTCCGCGACGGCTGTATCCTATGGTTTCGTTGGCAGGAATGTCGTGTATCTGCAGTATTGTTGTCTTCAGCGTAGTTACGTTGTTTATCATAGAGTTGTCTCGTGAGTCGTAGCCGTAGAGTCCCAGTCCGAGGCGGCACATGTCAAGCTGGCGTTCGGGGAAGTGTTCAATACCTGCCGAATTGTCTATGTGGCGCAGTATCTTGTGTGGGAAAGCGTCGCAAAGCTGCTTGCTGCCCTTCTCGAACAATTCAAACTGATGGGCTGAGAACTCGTCAAACGAGTCGCTGTCGCTACCTACGAAGTGCGAGAACACCGAGCGTGGAATTATAGCCGACTGATGTTGCAGACGGTCGATAAGTTCAGGCATATCCTTCAACGGGTCGAAACCGAGGCGGTGCATACCTGTGTCGAGCTTGATGTGTACGGGGAAGTTGCTTATACCGTTCTTCTGAGCCTCGCGCACAAGAGCGTCGAGCAGTCGGAACGAGTACACCTCTGGTTCAAGGTCGTAGTCGAACATGGTCTTGAAAGCCGACATCTCCGGGTTCATAATCATTATGTTCGATGTGATACCGTTCTTGCGCAGCGTCACACCTTCATCGGCTACAGCCACAGCCAGATAGTCTACGCGATGGTCTTGCAGTGTCTTGGCTATCTCTACGGCACCGGCTCCGTAGGCATCAGCCTTTATCATGCACACGAGTTTGGTCTCGGGCTTCATGAACGAACGGTAGAAGTTGAGGTTCTTTACGACGTTCGAGAGGTTCACCTCGAGTATTGTCTCGTGCACTTTCTGTACAAGCAGTTCGGTGATATTGTCGAATCCAAAGCGTCGTGCGCCCTTGATTAGTATCACTTCATCGCGCAATGTCTCAAACACAGTGCTGTGAATGAACGACGTAACGTCGTGGAAGAAGAATTTCTCGGGCACCTTTATCATGTCTGCATGGTCCATAATCTGCGGTCCGATACCTATAATCTTGTTCACGCCACGCTGTACGCAAAGTTTTGACACTTCCTTGTAGAGCTGTTCAAGCGGTTCGCCCGTTTGGTAGATGTCGCTCAGGATGAGTGTGCGCTTGCGTCCCTTGTGGTCAGGACGGCGGTTCATGAAGTCGAGAGCAATGTCGAGCGAGTTGATGTCTGAGTTGTACGAGTCGTTGATGAGCGTGCATCCGTGCTGTCCTTCCTTCACTTCCAGGCGCATTGCTACCGGTTCCAGATTCTTCATGCGCTCAGCCAGAAGCTCGCGTGAGAGTCCGAGGTGCAGTGCCACGACGGCGGTTGTGACAGAGTTGCGCACCGATGCCTCGTCGATGAACGGCAGGTCGTATTCGCTTTCTTCACCATTATATATATGTGAAGTCCTTCTTCTCCACATTCTTTACGAACAGGGCAGCCTTGGGGTCCTTCATCGACCATGCGAGGTTGTCGCCACGATAGTCGAAGCTCTTCACCACGTTGTCTACAAGAGTGTCGTCCTTGCAGTATACAATGGTCTTGGCATCGTGGAAGAGCAGAATTTTCTCACGGCACTTCTCTTCAAGCGACGAGAAGTTCTTCTGATGTGCGTCGCCAATGAATGTCAGTACGGCTATCTCGGGCTGTATGATGTCGCGCAGAGCGAGCATCTCGCCTGGTTCGCTGATGCCGGCTTCGAACACTCCCACCTGGCTCTGTTCGTTCAGAAGCCATACCGACAGAGGTACACCTATCTGCGAGTTGTAGCTTCGTGGCGAGCGAGTCACGTTGAGTTCGGGCGAGAGGAGTTGGTATAGCCACTCCTTTACAATGGTCTTGCCGTTAGAACCGGTGATGCCTACGATTGGAATGTTGTATTCGTCGCGGTGGCGTTCGGCAAGGCGTTGCAGTGCTACGAGCGAGTTCTCCACACGCAGGAAGTTGGCGTCGGCATAGGTTGTGGCATAGTCCAATGGCACATGTTCCACAACGAAGTTGCGCACTCCGCGTCTGTAGAGGTCGGAAATATAATTATGACCGTCACCACGTCCCGACTTCAAGGCGAAGAACAATGTCTCCTCGGCGAAGCACAACGAGCGGCTGTCTGTTAGCAGAAACCCTATGTTGGCATCGGCATTGCCGAAGCGGTGGGCTCCTATGAGCGTTGTAACTTTTTCAATAGTATAAGTCATTTTCCGATAAATTGATATTATGTTGCAAACTTACAGATTTTCTCGCACATAAAGGCAGATTACAGGAGATTTTTTAGCAAAGAAAAGGAAAAGCTTTGCTTATTCAAACACATCTTCTACTACATTCTTTGGAAGAAATACGTTATGTTTAATACCGTCTTTAGGTGGATATTTTAGGAAAAGACAGTACACCACTTCCTTACCTTTAATGAGCGGAAGTCCTTCGCTACGTACTTTCAGGTCGGCAAACAGACGTTCTGCATAATCTGGTTCTGTCCATTTGCATTCACCAATGAGTATTTTCTTATGGTCCATTGATTCTGCCACGACATCAAGTTCCACTGATTTTTCGCGTGAAATGCTACCCCACCAACGTCCTGCTACGTTCCACAGTGTTCCGTCAACGACATTTCCGCTCACTGCATTACGGCAGAGTATTTCCCATCGGTTGGCTACAAATTCGTTCATTGTTTTCGAAATCATTTCTTCTACTACCTTGTCGCGTCCGAGTGCTATTAACGAACGGTTGGGCACCACATATCGATAAAAGAAACACATAAATGGATCGGCAACATGATATACACCCCGCTTGCTGCTGCGTGGACTCTCGCCGTATGGAATTTCGCGCTCTACAAAACCGAGATTTGTAAGTTTTTGAAGCGGACGACTTAGTTCTGTTGCAGGTTTGCCGAGCTTTGCTGCTATCTCTGATATCTTGTTTACGCCATTGCCGATGAGCGAGAGAAGCGTTGACGACAGTGTCGTTTGTTGAAAGTCGTCCATAAAGAGCCGTGCAGGTTCTTCGTATAGTGTCCCGTTAACATTCACAATGTTGTATTTTATAGCTTCTGCCATACTTGTTTCCTTTTCGCGCAGTTCCCAATAGCGTGGCACACCACCCCATACTGCATACTCTTCTACTGTATTCAAGGCATTGGTCTGCAATATTTCTTGTAGGAATCGTACATGAATAGGTTCGAGTTTAATTATGTTATCGGCACGTCCATACAGTGGTTCGGCAGCATCGAGTACAAGTCCCTGCATCATTTGTTGCGACGATCCACATAGTACGATGTTATAGCGTAAGGATTTTGAATCGATTAGTTTTTGAAGAATCGACGGCAGGGTACGGTCGCTCTTGACAAGCAGCGGAAACTCATCCATACATAGGCAGAACTTCTCGTTGGTGCGATAGTTGGCTTGAGTTAGGAGCGATTCCCAGTCTGGATATTCCACTTTGTCAAAACCTTCGAACTTTGTGGCTAGAAGACGTGCAAGCAAACGTCTCTGCTGGCTGCTCTCTGAATTGTCAGCCATAAAATATACGTCGTCATTATTGAACACACGCTTTATGAGTGTCGACTTGCCTAATCGTCTACGCCCATATATAACGCTTAAGCCAGTGTCTGCTGATTCATGCAGACACTTGTGCAGTCGCTTTTGTTCTTCTATTCTGTCTACAAACTTCATTTATTCAAATATTATGTTTTGCAAAAATAATGTTTTTCAAACATAATAACAAGAGAAAGCGACATTTTTTTATATTTCATCAATTGTCGTGGAATTTGCCTCGATAAACATTGAGTCGTCCATTTCGGCAAGCGATTTCTTCTTCTTGTTTTCCTTTGCTCCTGCCTTAAGCAGATTGCGGGCGGCAGTGATGATGCTTGCGCCACTGTCGGCGGTTGTTATTTTCAGTTTAGCGATTTTCTTTATGGTGTCGTTCATGCTTGTCTCCACGTCGCCGAATCGCATGCCGAAGTCCTGCACACGGTCGATGACGGTGTTGGCGGCATCAATCATGGCTTGCTGGTTTTTGAGCTGTCGCACTTGGGTCCACATCATTTCTAGCACGCGCAGGTTCATGTACATGGTTTGCGGACCAAGTATCATCACTCCTTCGTCGTAAGCCTCGCGCCACAGAGTGTTGTCGTTGAGCAATGCGAGATTGAGCGCACCCTCAATGGGCACGTACATTATGGCGAAGTTGAGTTTGTTGTATCCGCTTGGCAGATACTTGGTATATTCCTTCTTTGCCAGTCGCTTCACCTGGGCTCTTACACTTGCGATGTGCGATTTCAGATATTCGCTCTTTTCTGGCGTTCCGTCTTCGGCGTTCATGTAGCGTTCGTAGTCGGTCAGCGACATTTTTGAGTCAACTACAACGTGGCGGTTGTTGGGGAAGTGTAGTATGAAGTCGGGTATCAGTCCCTTTCCGTCGTCGCCCTTAGCTGTTTTTCCTGCCTTGTCTTTCAGAGTCTCCTGTGTGTCAAACTGTTCGCCCTCCTTCAGTTCGAGGTCTTCGAGCAGCTGCTTCAGTTTCAATTCGCCGAAGTTGCCCTGCACCTTCACCTCGCCGGTTAGTGCACGGGTCAGTCGGTCGGCTGTCTCACCCAAAGCCACGCTCTTCTGCATGTTTATCTTTATAGTTTCGTCAAGACGTGTGAGTGCTTCGCTCTGCTGTTCCTTTGATTTGTCGAAGGCCTCCTGCATATCTTTCAGACTCTGTTGCAGAGGGTCAATTATCTTCGATACCTGTTCCTTGTTTCGCTCGCCAAGTTCTTCTTGACGGCGCTTCAGTATTTCCTCCGACGTAGTCTGCATCTGCTCGCGAATGAGCTGGAGCTGGCTGTCCACTTGCTCCTTGTTCATCTGCTTCAACGTTTCAATCTGCTTGTCGGCATTGTCCTTGGTTTGTGCAAGCTGCTTGTCGTGAGAGTCCTTCAGCTCTGCAAGTTGCTTGTCGTACGCCTCCTTGATGTCTGCCAGTTGTCGGTCGAACGATTCTTTCAGTTCGGCTTCTTTCTGCCTGTTGCGTTCGGTTTCGGTTTCGAGCGATGCTTTATAGTTGTCGGCATAAGCTTTTTGTACGTCGCGTTCGGATGTCAGCGTCTTGATTTGTTCGGTCTGGCTCTTGCTTCCCAACAGATATCCTACCGCTGCCATGACTACAGCAGCAATGCCTAAAATTATGTATACTATCATATATTATTGTATTGTGATTAGTTGTTTCAATGGTTATTTCTTCGTATTCTCTTTTCGTCTTGAAGCCATAAGATTCTGCAATACCACGCTTAGTATCACCATTGTGATGCCTACATAGAATGAAACGTTCAGCTCACGACCCTCACCAAATGCAGCGAAAGCTATGAGAATGGTGTAGCACGGCTCAAGGTTGTAGGTGAGGTTGACGGTGAATGCCGAGAGTTTCTTTAGCACAATGATTTGCAATAGATACAGACCTGCCGTGCAGAACAATGCCAGACACAGAAGCCACCATAGGTTGTCGCCTTCGGGTATAACCATTACGGGTTGTGACGAAGGATAAATCATCAGATAGAACGGTATGATGATGCTCACGCCAATCAGTCCGCCCACCATCAGATATAATAATGCGGTGCGCGACTTGATGTCCTGGCAGGCTGTCTTGTTGGTTATGGCATATAGCGAGCACACGGCAGCTGATAGCACGCCGATGATGATACCCGTTCGATAACGGGTGTCGAACGAGAATATACACGCCAGTCCTACAATGGTGATAAGTGCCAGCAGCATATCCACAATCGAAAATCGCTTGCGCAGTATCATCGGCTCGAATATGGAAGTAAAGAAGCAGATGCTGGCAAAACTAACCACACCAATTGATACATTACTCGCTTTGATGGATGCATAGAACAATATCCAATGTAAACCGAGCAATGTGCCGCAACCTGCTATTTTCAGAAATTTCTTGAATTTAATACGTGGCAGACCTGTAAATACGAGCAGAATCATCGTAGTAAATACGAGTCGATACCATGTCAGAGTTGTCTCATTGAGTGTAACGAGTTTGCCGAATAAGCCTGTAAAACCTGCAAGCATTACACTCAAGTGTAGTTGTATGAATGCTTTCTTCAATCCTGTTTGTTCCATGTTTTTTAGTCGATAAATAACATGGCAAAAGTACAAATAAAAAACGAGACGCTCAACCCTTTACTTGTAATTATTATGGCAGGTCTTTCCACATCTCGCCCAACATGGCAGTGCCTCCGAATCCGTATTCCTCCAATTGTGGAATACGCTGGCGAGTGACACCTCCCAATGCCACTACTTTGTGGTCGATAATGCCTTGTGCCGATGCTTGGCGCAGGGCTTCGTCGCTGAATGCCGAATGGTAGCCTTGTTTGGATATGCTGTCGTATATAGGACTAAGGAAAACGTAGTCCATCTTTGGCTTGCGCTCTACTACTTCCTCTAATGAGTGGCATGAGCACGACAGACTGCCGTGATGATTGGCAGGAACGGTATTGTTGCGGCGGTTGAGGTGTATGCCGTGCAAATGAAACTCGTTGCACAATTCAAAGTGATCGTGTACGACGATACGTTGCAGCCATCGCTTGTCTACTGCCTCAAGCAATAGTCGGCATTCGTCTGTTTGTGAGTCGGGCTTTCGAAGATGCAGCAAGTCAATACCGTTCTCAAACAGGCGGTTGATGGCTGAGGCTTCGTCTGTGAAAAAATAGGGTAGGGTGATGGCGATGGTTTTCATTAGTTGAGAGTTGAAAGTTTAGAGTTGAGAGTTTAGAGTTTAGAGTTTAGAGTTTAGAGTTGAGAGTTATGATTACCTATATCAAACATTATTTATAATGCATAAATAGAAAAGCATATCATAACTCTCAACTTTCAACTCTCAATTCTCAACTGAGAAAACTCTCAATTCTCAACTATATAAAGAACTACTTCTTAAGTTTCTCGATAATCAGTTCGGCAACCTTCTTGCCTGACATGAGCATACCGCCGAAGATAGGTCCCATACGTGGAGTGCCGGCTACGGCTGAAGAAGCCATACCGCAAACGTACAGACCCGGATAGATCTCGCGTGTGCCCTCTACTACCTGACGCTCGCCTTCCTCTACGTCGAGTGAACGCTCGCCGATAACGCCGCCAGTTGAGGTCTCAAGACGGATGCCGTTCTTGCGTGCTACAACCTTGCACATCTCTGAGTCGTGACCGGTACCGTCGATAACGCACTTGGCCATGATGTTAAGCGGATCGACGTGCAGACCCTCGCGCAATACCGGAGTCCAGTTTACTACAACACCGCTCACCTTATTCTCCTTGAACACTACGTCCTCTACCGAGTAGCAGTTGAAGATGGTGGCACCAGCGTGTACTGCGTGATACAGCAGCGATGATGTGCTCTCTACAGAGTCGATGGTGTAGAGTCCGTCCTCAAACGGATGGTAGTTGATTTCGAAGTCGTTAACGATGTCCATTGCCTCTTCCTGAATAACAATCTGGTTGAACATCATTGCACCACCCCACATACCGCCACCGGGCGACAGCTTGCGGTCGAACTGTGCTACTTTCAGTCCTGCCTTGGCAAGATAGTAGGCTGCTACGATACCTGACGGACCGCCGCCAACGATAGCGACGTCGAGGTCGAGGTTGTTCTGGAGTTTGTCAAAATAGGTAGTGATAATACCTTTTGATACTTGTGTTTCAATCATTGCTTTATATTGTTAATTGTTGATTTTATTACTTGGTTTCGTCGCAAAGTGTGTGGCTGATACGTGCTGCGCAGAAGTTAGGTCCGCACATGGTGCAGTAGTTGGCGTCCACCTTGTTGGTTGTGCGATAGTACTCCTCGGCGCGCTCTGGGTCGAGCGAGAGGTTGAACTGGTCCTTCCAACGGAAGTCGTAGCGTGCTTTCGACAGAGCGTTGTCGCGTATTGTGGCACCGGGATGTCCCTTGGCAAGGTCGGCTGCATGGGCGGCAATCTTGTATGTCACTACGCCTGTGCGCACATCGTCCTTGTTGGGCAACGCCAGATGCTCCTTTGGAGTGACGTAGCAGAGCATAGCTGTGCCGTACCATCCTATCATGGCTGCACCAATGGCTGATGTGATGTGGTCGTAGGCTGGAGCAATGTCGGTTACGAGCGGACCGAGTGTGTAGAAGGGTGCACCGTGGCACTTTTCTATCTGGCGCTCCATATTCTCCTTGATCTTGTGCATTGGCACGTGGCCCGGACCCTCGATGAATGCCTGCACGCCCTTAGCCCAAGCACGCTCTACAAGCTCGCCCATTGTGTCGAGCTCGGCAAACTGTGCTGCGTCGTTGGCGTCGTAGGTAGAACCGGGGCGCAATCCGTCGCCCAACGAAATGGCAACGTCATACTTTGCGCAGATGTCGCAGATGTCGTCGAAGTGGGCATAGAGGAAACTCTCCTCCTGATGCACCTTACACCATTTTGAGATAATGCTGCCGCCACGGCTCACGATGCCCGTCAGACGTGTGTCGGCGAGGTTGATGTTCTTCAGACGGATGCCGCAGTGGATGGTGAAGTAGTCAACTCCCTGCTCGCACTGCTCGATGAGTGTGTCGCGGAATATCTCCCATGTCAGGTCTTCTGCCTTTCCGTTCACCTTCTCAAAAGCCTGGTACATAGGCACGGTGCCTACCGGTACGGGGCAGTTGCGCAGAATCCACTCGCGTGTCTCGTGTATGTTGTCGCCTGTAGAGAGGTCCATCAGAGTGTCGCCACCCCACTTGCAGCTCCACACTGCTTTCTCCACCTCTTCGTCAATGCCCGAAGTGATGGCTGAGTTGCCGATGTTGGTATTGATTTTCACGAGGAAGTTGGTGCCGATAATCATCGGTTCTGACTCCGGGTGCTTCTTGTTGGCAGGTATAACGGCGCGTCCTGCTGCCACTTCGTCGCGCACAAACTCCGGTGTGATACGCGTCTCGATGCCAAGTTCGCGGCAGTTCATGTTCTCACGAATCGCCACGTACTCCATCTCCTGCGTTATCACGCCTTGGCGTGCAAGCGACATCTGTGTGTCGCCTTCCTTGCGTGAGTCGATCCAAGCCTGACGCAAGTGGGGCAGTCCGCGTTTCAGGTCAATCTCGATGTTTGGGTCGCTGTACGGACCACTTGTGTCGTAGATGTAGACGGGAGCGTTGGGTGTCTCAATGCGCTCGCCTCCTACAATCTTCACTGTAGGTTTCTGATGAACCACGCGCATGCCTACACGCAGGTCCTTGTAGATTTCTCCCTTCATGTACACCTTCTCTGAAGAAGGATAGGAGAATTTGATGTTGTTGTTCATAATGATGTAGTAAGAAGCCCCACCCCCAGCCCCTCCCCCGCAGGGAGGGGAGCGATGTGCTTTATTAGCT
>ERZ1026862.1874-NODE-1874-length-11650-cov-23.926520_pt1 | contig 11650 bp, 7 predicted proteins | sample MGYA00380161_ERZ1026862 | MGnify/ENA primary metagenome ERZ1026862 (study PRJEB33269, sample SAMEA4719797) | human gut metagenome | biome: human-associated habitat; feature: organic feature; material: feces | place: Cameroon | collected 2013-10 ... | reverse complement strand
CTGCTGCGCTTGCCTTGTCAACGATAGCCTGGGAAGCGTCTACGGAACCGGATGTAACGATGTTAACGATCAGAAGGTTGGTACCCTGTGCAATAGCGGTATCAATCTGTTCGTTCTGGGTGGTCTGGTTACTGTTGCCGTCGTAATTCTGGAACTTGATACCTGCTTCGGTAAGTGCACTGTCCAGTGCGGTACGTACGCTGGAGATGTAAGTATCACTGTAAGTATAATAGAATACACCTACGTTCAACTCTCCGCCGTTCTTTCCGCCGTCTTTTCCGCACGCTACGAGGCTGAGCATCATAATGCCGACCAACAGTAGTGACATGATCTTTTTCATACAAAAATACCTCCTTGTTTTGATGAAATTGTATGTGTTTCATCTCTTGATGAGGTAATTATATGTCATGTTGTACAAAAAAGATATGCAAAATCTTACGCAAGGGGTAAGAAATTATACTATTCTGTACATATTTTGTTCATGTTTTGTACATATTTTTACACTTTGCTTATCGTTATCGTAAGATTTTGTACAGGATCAATAACCTTCCTCTTCAAAAGAAAACAATATCTTCTGGCTCTCCGGTTCATACATATTCTCTCTGGTGACAATGGTCGTGGCAGTATCCACCACACTGGGGCCGCCTGTCTGTCCGTTCATCAGATTGGCTGCTGTCTCCACTCCGAGATATCCCATAGCGTATGGATTCTGTACGATCAGGGCATCTACTTCTCCGGTCTCCAGCATTCCAACAGAGACCACATTGGAATCAAAAGCCACCACCTGGATCCTGTCCGCCCGGTTCAGATCCCGGATCGCCCAGCCTACTCCGAGACTGGTCCATTCATTAAAAGTCACCACCACATTAATCCTGGAATCGGACAATAGCATTTCCTTGGCTCCCGCTCTGGCATCTTCCGTGGTGGAGAGTACATTGATCGTGGTTATATTTTTGACCCTCGGATCCTGCTCCACTGTCTGCCGGAATCCAAGCTCTCTCTGTTGTCCGTTAGCGGAATTCACATCATAATTCACAATACCGATATATAATTCCTCATCTTCCGTGGCAAGTGCTGCTTCCGCTGCCTTTATCCCTGCCTGGAGATTGTTGGTTCCGATACGACAGCTGACCTGACTGCTGTTCACATCACTATCGATCACGATGATCTTGATCCCTCTCTGTGCCGCCTGATCAATGATCTCGGCATTGGCATTATAATCCACGGCAGAAAATATGATCACATCCACACCGTCATCCATTGCCCGGCGTACCATCTCATTCTGCGTTTCATAGTCTTCCTCCGCCGCCGGTCCATCAAAAGATATATTAATATTGTACTCTGTGGCTGCTGCTCCGGCTCCGGCAAAAACGCTTTTCCAAAAAGCACTTTCTGTAGATTTCACGATCATTGCGACCTGTGTCTTCTGTGTCTCCGCTTCTTGTCCACAGCCACACAGCCCGGCTGCCAGGATTCCCGCAAGCAGCAGGGACAGTATTTTCTTCCTTATCTTATTTCTCATACCTTCTCCCATCCTGCCGCTGCATTTTCTTCTACTTTAGGCATCCGTATTGTAACACAGGTTCCCACATCCAGTTCACTTTCAATGGACAGTCCATACTCTTTTCCGAAATATATTTTGATCCTGTCGTTTACATTTTTAATACCGATACCGGAATTGTCCCCCGGCTCCTTATGCAGAATGGATCTGCACTGTTCTTCCGACATACCGACCCCGTTGTCTTCCACCCGGAAAATAACATCCTCACCTTCACTGTAGATCCGGATCTGGATATGTCCCTCATCCACCATGCGGTCCAACCCATGATATATCGCATTCTCAATGATCGGCTGTAATGTGATCTTATTGCAATAATACTGCAGACAGTCTTCTTCTATCTGGAAATCATAGGAAAACTGGTTCTTATACCGGAAGTTCTGGATCTTCAGATAGCTTCTCGCATGTTCCACCTCTTTTTGAATCGTGATCAGCTCATGTCCCTTGCTGATACTGATACGGAACAGCTTGGCCAATGCGTTGACCATCTCCACGGCATCCTGACATCTTTCTTCTTCACACAGCCAGCCGATGGCATCCAGTGTGTTATATAAGAAATGAGGATTGATCTGTGCCTGCAATGCTTTCAGTTCTGTTTTCCGCAGAGATATTTCCTCCTGACGTACCTGATTCATCAATTTCTGGATTTTTCGTACCATGTGCTCATAGGACTGGGATAGTGCCTCGATCTCCATAGTCCCTTCCACCGGACGATAAACATATCCAGCTGCATCCTTTTCAAACTCTCCCATAGCCCGGATCAGGCGCTGCACCGGGTTCGTCACCAGTCTGGAGACCAGAAAGCTTACCAGCATTGTCACCAGCAAAATAATGGTAAGCATCACGCAGATATTGCCCAAAAGTTCCATTTCCTTGGCTGTCACCAGTTCGCTGATATAACTGACTCCCACAACCTTCCAGTCACAATTATCCAGAGACCTCACGCTGCAGATCAGGTCATCTGTCTCAAAAGAACCGTTGCTGCTCAGATCCAGTCCGGCGGTTGCCTCTTTTTTCAGCCCGGAATATAATAGCTGTTGCTGTGGATGATAGATAATCTCTCCGTTGCTGTCCGTAATAAAGCAATAACCATGTTGTCCGATTCCCACGTTATCCACATAATCCGATATTTTAGAGAAGCGGATATCAATGACAACCCGCATCCTCTGACCGTCTGCCCCGGTAAGCTCCTGAAGCACCGATACCACCCAGGGATAATAGTCCTGCAGAAGAGACTCCACATGCGGTTCTGACAAATAAAGCACGTCCGGATTGTAAGAATCCAGTGCAATATAAGACAGATCTTTCAGATAATGCTCCTTCAGAGTATGCGTCCCTGTATAGGAATCCGTCAGCCGTCCCTGTTCATCGTAAATATAGACAGCCACGAGATCCGAGCGTACATTGCAAAGCGTCTCCAGGGTCTGGTCGGATTTTCCTCCGCTCTTTGTCAGATTCTGTTCGATCAGGCTCATGATCTCCTGCATGTCCCCGATATAGTTGGAGATCGCATTGGATGCCTGTGTCACCGCCTGTTCACTGCTGGTCTGCGCTGCCTGTTTCATACTGGATACATACAGCGATAAAAAGAAAAAGGTAGACCACAGTAAAAAAAGCGTAACCAGTCCGACCACCAATATCGTAATGATAAAAGAAAGTGATGCTTTCCGTTTTTTCATAATGATTCTTTCTCCTGACGCATGGCATTGGGAGACATTCCGCAATATTTTTTAAAGCAATAACTAAAATAATGCTGATCGCTGTAGCCGCAGCGTTCCGCGATCTCCCTCATTTTCATTGCGCTGCCCAGTACCAGCTCTCTCGCCGTCTCGATCCGTTTTTTGGTCAGCAGGTCTACGAAGCTGGCTCCGGTCTCCTTTTTGATCAGTGCGCTTAGATAGTTCGGACTTACATGAATGTTGTTGCTGACACCCACCAAAGACAGCGTCGGATCACCATAATCCCTTTCGATGATCTGCATTGCCTTCTCACACAGGATCTGGCTGCTTTTTTTCTTGCCGGCGTTGATCAGCTCCCAGACCTCCAGACATAAGGACGTAAAACGGTCTTTTACCTCTCGCACCGGACCCTCCAGCATGGCAAACCGCTGGAACAGGGCGCTGTCATCCGTCACGGTATAAGCTATACGGATGAGTGCCGATGACATTCTGAAAATCATAAACTTGCATTTTAACTGAGCATCCTGTTCCGACTCCAGTTTTTCAAAAACAGTTTTCAGATACTGCTCCAGTTCTGTGCGGGAACCGCTTCGGATCAGATTCTCCATCTGCACCACGTATTCCGAAGCCATTTCCATATCCATGGAGTTGTCCCGTTCCTCATCCGCGATATAATGGATCCCGCTCTCTCCCGGTTTGCAATATCCCAGTGCACTCATGGCTCCGTGGTATGCCTCGTGACATTCTCCCAGACGCTCTCTGATACGGCTGACACCAATGTGGCAATGCATGTTCAAAATACGCTCCGTACTCTGTACCATCTCACCGACTGCAATATGAAGATATTTTTCAAACGTGGTCCTCGTAGCCGCCAGTATCGTTATGATCCGCCCATCCATGGCAAAGCTGTAATGCTTCATATATTTTTGCAGGATCATATCAGCCGAATGTGCGAGCTCCGGCCGGGTGCAGTTCTGTCCGTCTCTGTCTTCCACCGAGATTGCCAATACAGCATACTCAAACGAGTTATTCCGGTCCTTCAGAAATCCATTCGCGATCGCCTGTTCGATCAGCTTCTCTTCTCTCTCTCCACTGTCGAAATTTACATAATCATCCAATAGCAGCGGTAGAAAAAACTGCTGAAGATTGGGATTATCATTTTTTCTGGTGTCAAATTCCGCAAAAATGCCATCGATCTTAAGCTTGATCTTCTTCAGTTCTTCCGTCAGATCCGCCATAGTAATGGGCTTCAGCATATAACTGATAATGTTGTACTGAATGGCCTGTTGTGCATAGGAAAATTCATCAAATCCGCTTAAGAAAGCAATCTGTGTGGTAGGCCGCACCTCTCTGACCTGTCTGGCCAGTTCAATCCCCGACACAAAGGGCATCCGGATATCCGTCAGTAAAAGATCCGGTTCCATCCGCTCCACCAGCTCCAATGCTTCGATACCGTTTTCAGCTTCTCCCACCACACGGAACCCAGTACTTTCCCAATCAATTTTCCGTATGATCGCTCTGCGTAATTCTTCTTCATCATCTGCAACTACAATCGTATACATAGGTAACCTCACTGTTTTATTTTAAAGTAAGTATCTGCGCGGAAAATGCGATCGGAAGAGAAATCTTCCGTGGCGTGTTTTCTCCCAAAAACAAGATTTCCGCGATTCTGCCGTCTCCTGATATGATCTCACCGGTTCCGTATTTCCGATGCTGCACCTTACAACCGGTAACACATGCCTCAATACATTTTTCCACCTCCTGCGCAGACAATTGCTGTACTTTTTTCTGTACATTTTTATGTATGTTTTTCTGTGCTTTTTCCGGAAGGATCTGTCGCTCCTTCGGCTTTTTCAACACTTCCCCGGAAAACACAGAAGTCATATTCGGTCCAAAAGTAAATATATAAAGCTGTTCCTTTGCACGGGTCATTCCTACATAATAAAGCCTTCTCTCTTCTTCGTAGGCATTTGCCTCCGGAGAGTCCGGTCTGCATCCTCCGGGCAGGATCGCTGCCGGCAGTACTCCGGCCAGCATATCCGCCAGATAGACCCTTGTATATTCTAATCCTTTGCTGGAATGGATCGTCGACAGGATAAATTTGCTCTCCGGATCGCCACATCCTTCCCGGATCATCTCCTGCAATTTCTGTAATCTCTTCGGAAAATCAAACAGACTCTCCTCCCGGTCTCCCAGTACTTTCAAGATCTCTGCTTTACCACTGTCCATACCGTGGGTATCCATGAATTCCTGATATCCCATATAATTCAGGATCCGGTAGATCGCCCTGCCTGCCGTCTCATACCTCATATTGTCCAGGTGCGTTGCCAGCATCCTGCACTGTTTTCTGGTATAAACGGACACATCCTCCTGCTCTGCGACCATATCCAGCAATGTCAGTCTCCCGGTATTGGCATCAACCGCTTCCATTGCCGCCTTTTTGCTGATTCCGGCACCCATTTTATAATAAATCCTCAAAAAAGTCTCCCCGTCCCATGGATCCAGTGACAAATGAATAAAATCACAGATATCATTCACGACAGGATGTGAGAAAAAGGTCATATCCGTATTTTTCACCCGATAAGACAGACCCTTTCGTTCCAACATATCAATGATGGGAAGTGCACTCTCATTGTTCCGGTACAGTACCGCTGTCTCCTGTTCACAGTCCTCCGCAACTTTCAGCAGATAGTTATATTGTCCCTGTCTGGACACTGCCCTGATCTCCGTGACACAGCCACCGGCTGCTCTGGCTGCGGTCATGGTCTTCGCATGGCGGTTCCGATTTTTCTGTATCAGTTGATCCGCTGCCCGGACGATCTCCTGTCTGCTGCGGTAATTCGTCTCCATAAGCAGCAGATGCGCCCCGGGATGTCTGCTTTCGAATTCCACCAGTGCCCTTGGATATGCCGCCCGGAACCCGTAAATACTCTGATCTTCATCCCCCACCATGAACAGATTTCTGCTTTTTGCCGCCAGCAGATCCATCATATCATGCTGTATCTTCGAAGTATCCTGTGCCTCATCCACACAGAAATACTGATATTTTTCTCTGAAATACGCAAGCACCTCCGGATACTGTTCGAGAATCCGCAGAGCATAGATCATCTGATCATCATAATCTATCATTTGCATCTGTCTGAGTTTCGCATTATACGCCCGAAAAATCTCCGGGAACTTTTCCACTTCCGTATCCATATCGCGGATTTCTTCCGGCGTCAGACGCATATTTTTCGCGTAAGTGATCTCCAGCTGTGTTTCTTTGATATCGTTTTCCGTAGCATACTTTCCGGTCACTTCCCAAAAGGACTGCTTAACCGCGGTGGAAGCTTCTTTATCTGCCACCTGAAATGGTGTCTTCTGCGTCCGGTATGCAAAATACTGCAATACTTTCTGAGAAATTCCGTTAATCGTACGGAATTCCAATCGCTTTGCATCTTCCTCCCCGAATATTTTAGCAAATCTTCTGCGCATATCCTCGGTGGCAGCCACAGTATAAGTTACGGTCAGAATGGATTCCGGCCGGATCCCCAGACAATAGATCATATATCCCAGTCTGCTGACCAGCACGGTAGTCTTACCGCTGCCGGGTACCGCAAGCAGTAACACCGGGCCGTCCACTGCCTGCACTGCCCGAAGCTGTTGTTCATTCAATTGAATGTTATATTTTTCCGTAAAATCAGTGAAGTTCAATGTCGCACCCTGCCTTCATGGGTTTCCCATCCAAGATTGCCTCCCGAAGAATACCGTCATCTCCGTAGGACAATTTTAAGGAGAAAAATGGCCGGTTCTCTCGCAGTAACCGGAAGAAAATCTTGTCTCCCTCCCAAAGATTCAATTCTTCTATTCTGTCCATATCGACCCATTCCAGGGTGCCTTCATCACATTCCACAGGAGTTCCTGAGAATCCATCCGCCGTATAGAGACACATATACTCGTATTCCTCACCGCATACAAATGTGATCAGGCCTCGAAACCGGTAAGAAGTCAGTGTATATCCCGTCTCTTCTTTTACTTCCCTGAGCACACATTCCTCTGGGCTTTCCCCTGCCTCAAAATGACCGCCTACTCCAATCCACTTATCCTTATTTATGTCATTTTCTTTTTTCACTCGATGAAGCATCAGATACCTGCCGCCCTGCTCTATATAGCAAAGCGTCGTAAGATTACTGCCCTTCTGTTGTATACCCATCAAAGTTCTCCCCCTCACAAATGTCATATTAAAGATAGTATAACAGATTCCGGGTGAGCACACAAATAGAATGTTGAGTGCATGGCTCGTAACGTAGGGTTGCCATAGACCCCACGAAGATTTTAGAACAACTATATTCACTAACTCTCAATTTTCTACACATCCGGTTCTGAGATGCGTGTGACTCCCACATAGATATCCGATATTTCAAACCATGTAGGATAATCGACTATACCGGTCTGCGGAAGATGAAATACTTTTTGGAACATCCTGACTGCATCCGCAGTATCGGGTCCATAGATACCGTCCGGGATCAGAGTAGGGATCGCCGGATAATTTTTGGCAATCCGGTTCAACTGCTGTTGCAGCTGACGGACTTTTTCCCCGGAAGACCCAATAGTCAGGTCATATCCCGGCCAGGAGGACGGCACTCCCGATATAATATCCGCAGAATTGATGTACATATCATTGCCGTAATAATAATGAATGATATCAATGGCGGAATATCCCTGCTCCGCCAACGACTGGGATCCCCACTGACTAAGTCCCCGGCAGGTAGTCCGGTTGCCGTCACAGTATGATGTGAAAATAGGCTGCCGTACGCCGGGTCTGGATAAATAATTGGTAAAAATGGAATCTACCAGATAATCGATCTCTTCGAACACATTCCTGCCATAGATCCATTTCTGGTCATATGCCGTAGACGAAGTTATCGTAAAGTCATATCCTTTTCCCCTGTACCACTCTGTAAATACACGATTTAGCGTAAACGACTGAATCACCAGTATATTTGCGTAAATCGCACTTTCCGGCCAGGTCGGATAAATCTCGCTGGAAGCTACATTTTTAATATAATCCTTATAGCGTACCCAGTAATTTCTGGCAGTGGGATCCTCTGGGTCGCCATCATGTACGATCACGTATTCCGGAATGACAACGCGGCTTAAGACAATCTCCCCTGTCTCGTTCATAGGCTTGATCTCTTCTTCCGGAATCTTAGGAGGATATTCTCCAAACAGGGTATGTGGCGGGATCACCACCACCTTCTCCTCCTCTTCTGTTACATCCAATGGATTCATTCGTATCGGTTGTAATGAATATGCTCCTGCCAGAATCTCAGAGCCGGATACCAGTACTGTTTCAAAGCCTTCTGCCGTCACTTGAATGTTATACTCAGAATAAGGCTGCTCCGTAATATCCGGAGTCAAGGAAAGCTCTCTCGGCGGCGCTTTCAGATTGACCTCCGGAGTCTGCCCCGATTCATCGGTAGTAAGTGTCTCTATCGGAGAATCCGGATCTCCGGTATAAGAAATGGTGACCGTAGCACCGGGGATCGGTGACATCCCCAGTGCAGAGACAACACTGATCTGTAGTGTCCCTGTATAAGTAGTATCCTTAACATCCATGGACATGCGTCCTTTCTGCCTATCCCGTACCACATCGTCCTCGTATGTTCGGTCAGGCAACAAATCTTCCTTACAGAATATGCAGATCTGAAAAAAATTTGATAACTATTAAAAAAAAGAAGTGTCACCTGTTACAGTCACACTTCTTTTTTCTCAATCCATAATATATTTCTGAATTACTGAATTTTGATCACCTGTCCGGGACGAATTTTATTAATATCAGCGATCTGAGGGTTTGCTGCCTCTAATGCTCTCAGGGTAGTTCCCATTTTTACCGCAATACGCGACATGGTATCACCTGAGACAATAGTATATCCTTCTGCTGTCACTCCCTTAGCTGCTGCATCAGTAACCGTCACTATATACTGTCCGCCATGTGTCAACGCAAACATTGACTGACCGTCCTTATTGATCTGATAAATTCCAACCAGCTTCATCTGTCCGCTCTTAGCATCATAGTAATACAAATTAGCATACTTTCCTGCATATTCTTTTGCAAGTCCCACATGGAGGCTGACCCTTGTCTGCAGAGGACTATTCTCAGTGATCAGAATATTTTTGCTGCTCAGAGCACCTGCCATTACCGCATTTTTCACCTGTGCGGGTGCGGTATCCTTATTGGTCACAGTGAGATCCAGTGCACCAAGGATCTGCTTGTTATTCTGTCCGCTTACGCTGAGTGCCACGCCATTACCTGCCTGCAATGCCAGTGTTACGTTCTTGCCTGCGGTCTTGTTCAGAATATCCTCAGACACCTTCACATCCTTACCGGTCAGCACGTTTACATTCGTACCATCTGCTGCTTGAACTGCGCTATCCAGTTTGGAAGATACTGCTGCCCAGTCCACATTTACGGTAATGTCATTCCAGTCATAAGAAACACTACTACTGGAGTTATCGAAACTGTCAGAACCGTTGGAACTGTTGGAATCATCTGTAGCCTCTGCTTTTTCTGCAAACACAAAGGTACTGAAATTGGTTACGGTAAAGGTTACGGTACCGTCTCCATTATTTTTTAATGTAACGCTTTCTACACTGCCGTTTTCATGATAATGTAGGATTGCCAGCCTATTTTCATCCAGTCCTGCCGGAATCGGCATTGTGATAGTAATAGGCACTGCCAATTCATGAATAGAAGTATTATCATTTTTCAGTTCAATTGCAAGCTGCACTGTATTTTTGTAATGCTTATCACTTACATATTCCCGTTTTTCAGGAATTCCCACAGAGAGCTGTACGCTTCCGGCTGTTGCATTCAATCCGGCGCCTACCATTGCGATTTTACCGAAATCTACATAAGACTTAGCGTTCTCGGATACCGCCGGTGCTTTCACTGAAATGCCTTTCTCTTCCGTATACTTAGTCTCCAATTGTTTTACCAGATCAAGTGTCTCAGCATCTGTCTGCATTGCTGTTTTTAACTCTTCCTTTGACACACTGCTTGTTACAGTATTCAATGCCTCAGATGCTGTTTTATTGTCTGACAGGGCATTACTAAGACTATTTTTAACTGCAGAAGACGTTTTTGTAGTGTCATAAAAATCCGACTTCTCTCCCATCTCACTGCTTCTATAAGAATTAAGATCATCACTCAATGCCTTGATTGCGACACAATACAAGCCTTCTCCTTTTCTGTCAATCACCCTTGTGATATCATAACTTAACTCCTGACCGGCGATGGAGATATCAATATTACCGAAATGTCTTATACTTATATAAACCTTGCTTATCGCGCCTTCTGCAGATTTCTTATATACTGTAAACTCGTATTCACGTGCTCCTTTGACGCTAAGGAAATTTAACTTTCCGGGTTTTGTGGTATCCCAATATCCCTTAGTCGTATCTAATTGTGCATCCGGTCTGTTATATATTTGCTCAGGAGAGGAAACCCATTCACTTGCTTCTATCTGCTCCGGGTCATACGCATTGCTTGCCTGTACCTTGAACTGATAAGTTCCACTCTCATTTATATATCTTGATAAATCCCAACTGACAACCCCTTTATCATCAGCTTCTTGTATAATCCCCAACTCATTAATAACATTACCATCTCGCAATACTTCAATTTTATAGTACCCTTGCGCATCCGGTACAGCATTCCAATATGCTGTATAATTTCTTCCCCATCCCAATCCTTCCGGTGCTGACAATTTCGTCTTTTCACTCACTGTTTCTGCTGCATTTTCCACATTTTCCGTGGTATTCAGTTCAACTGCCTGATTTGCTGTATCCCCCGTTTCTTCCGCCGCTACACACATAGCGCTGGACAATACGAGCACGGTAGCCAACATAGCTGCCGAAAGTGACTTTAAATAACCTTTTTTCATCATTCGTGCCCTCCATATGTTTTAGGTTATCTAAATAATATCATTCTATATACCGTTTTGCAATATTGTTGGGAATGACAATTTTGCTCATTTTTTTCCTTTTTTTGCATAAAAAACAGGAATTGTGATTTTCGTCATTTTCTCACAATTCCTGTTTTATACCTAACATTCCATCCCTGTCTTACGAACTGCCCTCACAAGGCATCCTGCGCACCTAACCGGTGCATCATCATAATTTCTATTCTGCAACCAGAAACAGACTACAACTACCGGCGTTATACCCTATTACTTCGTCAGCAGCAGCATAATGTCATTGCTTCTTGCTACGAACTTGGTCATGGCATCTGCATCCAGAGGAGCATGCTGGAGCTTAGCCAGATCATACAGCTGTTCGCAGATCATTTCTGCATTCTCGCCGTCCTGGTGCTCAGTAATGTACTGTACCAGAGGATGGTTGGCATTCAGGATCAGGGTCTCGCCCTCACCGC
>ERZ1026862.1873-NODE-1873-length-11667-cov-3.860489_pt1 | contig 11667 bp, 10 predicted proteins | sample MGYA00380161_ERZ1026862 | MGnify/ENA primary metagenome ERZ1026862 (study PRJEB33269, sample SAMEA4719797) | human gut metagenome | biome: human-associated habitat; feature: organic feature; material: feces | place: Cameroon | collected 2013-10 ... | reverse complement strand
GAAAGTCCGCTGGGAGTGCGCAGAGGACTGCCGGAAAGCCGTCATAAACGCCGACCGCCGGGACGATCAGCTCTGCCGGACGAAGTATCCGCTCCTGTTCGTGCACGGAGTATTCTTCCGGGACAGCAAGCTTGTGAACTACTGGGGGCGCATTCCGGCGGAGCTGGAGGCAAACGGCGCCGAGGTATTCTACGGCGAGCAACAGTCCGCGGCGTCCGTCGAGAAGAGCGGCGCGGAGCTTGCCGCGCGTATCGAGAAGCTGGTGCAGAAGACCGGCTGTGGCAAGGTGAACATCATCGCCCACTCCAAGGGCGGACTTGACGCGCGTTACGCGATATCCCGGCTGGGCTGCGACAAGTATGTTGCCTCGCTTACGACGATCAATACGCCGCACCACGGCTGCCTTTTCGCGGAGTATCTGCTGAATACTGCGCCGGAGCGGTTCGTGCGCACCATAGAGAAGATCTACAATTCCGCGTTCATGCGTATCGGCGACGAGGACCCGGACTTTCTCGCCGCAGTCAGCGATCTGACCAACAGCCGCTGCGAGAGATTCAACGAGAGCACCCCGGACATGCCCGGGGTAGTTTACCAGAGCGTAGGCTCCCATGCAAGCTGCTCACGGTCCGGGCGGTTTCCGCTGAACTTCTCCTACCCCATCGTGAAGAAATTCGACGGCGACAACGACGGACTTGTGGCGCTCACCTCTGCGCCCTGGGGCGAGAGCTTCACGGTACTCCACCCGACGAGCCGCCGCGGAATCACCCACGCGGACGTAATAGACCTCAACCGCGAGGATATCCCGGGATTCGACGTCCGGGAATTCTATGTGCAGCTGGTTCACAAGCTGAAGCAGCGCGGACTCTGACAAAAATCCGGCGATGGAATCCCACCGCCGGATTTCTATATCGTGCACCATCAAACTGCGCTATTCTTATCAGACTTCGTGGTCCTTATAAACAGGACGCTGACGAATAACACCACCACTTCAACGACGGGCATTACGAGCCACAGGCTGCCGCCGTCAAACATCAGCGGGAAGGTAAGAATTGCGGCGCTGCTCAGAATAATATTCCGCAGCAGCGAAATGCACAGGGATTTCTTGACGCTCAGGACGGACTGCAAATAATATGAGCTCAGCAGGTTTATTCCCATCGGCAGGAATGCCACGAAATACGTCCGTATCGCGTGCCGTGCAAGGGCTTCGATATCCGCCGTGACCTTCATGAACGCTCCGCATATTCCCAGGGGGAACAGTATTCCGCTCAGCGAAAATACCGCGCCCATGACCGCGATGGTGAGGTAGGACATTCGCCTTATACCCCGGATCCTGTCCCACTTACCGGCGCCGTAATTCGTCGCAATTATCGGCTGGATAGTCTGCCCTACGCCGGTAAACAGGGAGTTCACCAGGATAACGCAGTTCGAAATAACGCTGTAAACCGACAGCGCGGACTCCCCACAGTAATTCAGTATCTGGACGTTAAATAGCAATACGATGAACCCGTTCGCGAGCTCATTAAAGAAGCTGGAGATACCGTTTCCGATTATCTGTCCCACGCTTGAAAGCACATGCTTCGGTTTTATGAATTTCAGCCCGTTTTTCCTGCTGAAAAAATGCGTGATTCCAACCATGACCTGGACCACCATTCCAAGCACTGAAGCCAGAGCAGCTCCGCCGATACCCATATTGCACGGGAATACGAACACGATGTCCAGCACGATATTCACCGCACCGCCCGACAGCACTCCTGCCATAGCCCGGTTCGGGTCGCCGTCAGCGCGCACGAATATCGCAATAAAGTTGGAGAACACGGCTACCGGGAGGAATATGTCTATGTATTTCATATACGCCATCGCATAGGGATAAAGCGTGTCATTGGCTCCCATCAACCGCAGCAGCGACGGCATGCCGAATCCATAAGTCAGCCACAGTATCACCGAGATCAGCGCCAGGGTAAAAAAGGACAGCGTGAAGAATCTGTTCGCCTTAGCGTGATCTCCGGTTCCACGGCTTACATTCATCTGAACGGAGCCGCCGACTCCGAACAGGATCCCCGAGGACATCAATATGCACAACAGCGGAGTGGTGATACTGAGCGCGGCAAGCGCGTCCGCTCCGACGCCTTTTCCGATAACCACTGCGTCCGTCAGCGTGTATATCGACATAACCATCGCGCTTCCCAGAGATGGAATCAGGAAGCGGAAGTATAGCTTTTTCAGATTGTCTTTCAGAAAATCCATTGTTGTTCCTCCAATAAAAAAAGCCAGGTAAGACCTGACGTCTTATCTGGCTCATGTTGATCATGTCCCTATCCGGGAATCTCATTCGTGTATGAGACACCTTGCAAGGTGCGTTTAACGCACCGTCCGACCGTACTATTATATCAGAGAACACGGTAGTTGTCAAGGCTTTTCTGCAACTTTTTTCCGAGAAATCGCCGGGCTTCCTGGATCACGATGTGCGACCCACAAAGCGTTACCCCATAAACTGAACCAGCTCCTTCACCAGCTGCTCCGGGTGGTTGATGATGTCACCATGTCCGAATCCGGTGAAGCAGCGGACAGTCAGCTTAGGGTATGTCGCTTTCAGCTTCTGTATCGCCTTTTTCATGTGACCCTCTTTCTCGCCGTACCAGCAGGCAACGCTGGCTTCCGGCTGTACCGGGAAATCCGAGCGGTAAAGGTAAAGTCCTGCCTCCCAGGTAGCCCGAACGGATTCCAGGCTGATATTGTCCGGAATGCGGTTCATCATGGTCTGCATTCCCTGCTCCGTCTGCCCCATGAATTTCAGCACCCATGCAGGCATGGACTTTTCGTGCGCCGTCTTGTACTGCTTCTTCGGCATGATTTTCAGCAGCAGCTTGTTCATGGCGCCGAAATCCAGATACTCCGGTCCGCTGAGTATCATGTGATCTATCCGGACCTTCGGGGAGGATTTCAGGAAAACCGCCGGTCCGCTGCCAAGGGACTCCGCAAACAGCATGTCCAGATGACCGCCGAGTTCCGCGCAGATGTAATCCGCCAGCCTGTCTGCCTGCCCCTGCGCCGTTGTGTAGGTCGTGGTTCCCGTGCCGTCAAATCCGTCAAAGCTGACAGCATACACGGCGTAGTCCTTTTCCAGCAGCGGAATGATATCCTCGAACTGCCGCCAGCACATCAGATTGCCGTGCAGCAGCATGATTTTCTTTCCGTCCTTATTTCCGAATTGCTTGATTTCCATGTTGATACTCCTTACTTTTACGCCTTATTCAAATGACAACACCGCAGCCGGTCAGTCCGCCGACCATTCCTGCAATGCCGCGGACAGTCTGCGGTCTATGTCTTTCCTTGTCTGCTCGCACTCATTCGGGAACTCCTTCGCCGCCCTGAAAACGAACCTGAGCACGAATTTCAGCCCGACAGGAAGCGCCGCCCGGAGCAGTGATTCCGGAAGCACGAAATGCGTCCCGTGCTCATAAGCAATCGCTTCGTACTCGCAGCTGTGCGGACGCTCTCTCAGGCGCTTGTCCATTCGGCGGACGTATTTCCCGGCTTCCCAGAATGAATCATCATCGGCGCCGATAAGAAACAGCTTCCCGTGGATATTCTCGACCTTTATCATTTCGTCCTCGGAGTGCTCCCTGGCGTTTTCGGAATCAATAAACAGGCGGGTCGTGCGCATGAAATCCCCGGAGCCCTTGGTTTCCTCTTGAGCCTTGTGCCAGTAATCCGGGTGCTGATACACAAAGGGCATGTAGGGCAGCGGTTCGCCTTTCCAGGACAGTATTGAAGCGCCCGGAACGGGCCACTCATCACAGCCGTCCTTTTTGCCCTGCTCAAATCCCTGCCATACGAAATCGCTGGCGGTAAGCCCGAACGTCAGCGTGATATCCGGGAAATACGACGCCGCGACAATGGAGTCAGTCCCCACCGTGCTCATTCCCATAATGCCGATTTTCCTGCTGCCGTGCGCCTTCAGCCACTCTATTGCCGTGCCGTAGCGCTCCAGCGGCAGGTTCACATGGTCGTAGTTCTTCTTCCCCGGGGAAATACACAGCGCGTTCACGCCGTTCTTATGCAGCCATTTCACGCCGCATTTTGCCATATAGCTGTTCGGGTCATCGCCGAACAGCCCTATCATCGTGCAGTCGGACCCACGGGGATTTTCGTAGTATGTACCGTAAAATCCGTCCTTTTCTGTGTCAAAGAATATCTTTTTCATAGTCAGCTCCCGTATAGCAAGTTAGCCTAAGCTAATCCGATAGTAAAATAAAAAGAACACTGTCTGTTCCAACTATAAATAATACCACAAAACCTGCCGGAAGTCAAGCGGTCAGTCCGCCGAATTGGTCAGACAATACAATAACACAAAGATAATTTTTACCACGACACGACTTGCGTTTTTCTCATAACTGTGATACAATGTAATTAACACTACAAATTTGAGGTCACATTATGATTACTGCCGTTTTAGCCGTTCTTCAGACCGATGAACAGCGAAATATCCTTTCTGAATTTTATGAAGAAAACAAGCACAGGTTTTATTTGCTGGCTTATTCCAGACTGCATAATTCCGAAGCGTCCGAGGACGCTGTGCAGGAAGCGTTCCTGCGCATTGTCAAATATCCCGAAAGATTTTTTTCGCTCGAACCTCACAAAAGACTTCCCTATTCGATTATTATAGTCAAGAACGTGGTTCTGCAAGCGCTTGAGAAGCAGGGAAAATATTCGTTCGGCGAGCTTCCGGAGGATATCCCGGACAAAAAGTTATCCATTGAGGATATCTCCCTCGGTAATATTGCCAGGAACGAACTCGTGGAATTTATCAAGACCCTGCCGGAAGCCCAGAAGCAGGCGGTCATTCTGAAAGGCGTGTACGGGCTCTCCAATCATGAGATCGCGGAAGTTCTCGGCATAACCGAATCCGCCGTGCGCAGGAGAATAGCCGACTCCCACGAAAGGATAATCCGTTTTGCCAGAAAGGAAAAATGATGAATTATGCAGATTTTGTGCAGATACTGGAACAGGTGTGTACAGAGGAATATTCAGTCCCGGACAATGCCCCGGTCCACAGGTTCACTTCTCGGCACAGACGGGAAATGAAGCGTATACTCAGCATTCCGTTTTCATGTCCGGAACCCGGCAGGAAGCTGAAACTCAGCCGCAGGACCCTGTGCATACTCATTGCGGCGATTTTCCTCGCTGCGCTCGCGGTATCGGGGGCGGCGTATCATGCCAGCGCGTTTATTATGAAAGAACACAGGGATAACACGCAGCTGTTTGCCTTTAATTATGCCGGGGCGCCGACAACTATTGAGCACGAGTATTACCTCTCGGCATTGCCGGAGGGGTATAAAGAAGTAGAACACATATCAAATGACTACTCAACGTACATAAGGTATCAGAATTCCGATGAAACAGACGAAATAATACTGTATCAAAATATTAAGAAGTATTTCAATACGCATTATAACACAGAAGGTCATTTCTTTGAAGAGATTGAAATTGGTGACTACAGTGGAGTGTATATAGATTGGGGCAATGAAAGCCATAATTGGGGAAGCGTTATTTGGGTGAACGACGACTATGTTCTTGAATTATATGGCAATTTATCCAAAAAGCAATTGCTTGGCCTGGCTAACGGTTCAGAATTATTCTCTTAATAATGTATATTTCCACAAAGGTCGATTTTCATTTCATTATCAGAACTCGAAAATTTCGGCAAATGTGAAAAAACTATAATAGACTCCGCGCACGGTAAAGTCGATATATTCAGCGCGGATAAAAGGAGATGTATGAATGAAAGCTCTAAAAATCGCGGTTCCCATTTGCATTGCCATCTCAGTGATATTGACCGGGTGCTCCGGCAAAGTTTCCGAGCCCACCTCGTCAGAAACCTCTGACAGTCAGGTGACCGCCGAAACCAGCAGTCCCGGAACCGACGCCGCCACGGCGGAAAGCGCCGACAACGGCGCTGAGCTATATGAAGCGGAATACGCCGAAGCTAAGCGGCAGCAGGATATTTCCCAGCCGGTGGAATACCTCCCGGTGGCTAAGACAAAGGAGGTCCGGTACGGCAACCTGCCGCAGAATCTCACCAGCGATATCCTGCCGGGGCTTGTCTGCCCTGACCCCGAAACAGGTACGCTTTATTTCACGAACCTGTCCGATGGCGAAACTCTCTGCAAACTGGAAAACGGCGCAATAACCGAGCTTCTCCCGGTCACGGCGAAGTCGATAAACCTCTGGGACGGCTCGCTTTATTACATCTGCGACACTGAAAATCCCGTCGGTATACCCAAGTTCAATGGGGAATTCAGAATTGCGTACACCGGCGATATTTACCGCTACGACCTTGCGACCGGCGAAACCACCCTGCTCATCGAAACGGACGCGTACCGGCTGGTGGTATCGGAATACGGGCTGGACTGGTCCGCCGGAACGAATTACTCCTGCGAGAAATATACCTTCGGCACGAGCGAGCACTACTACCACGCCGACATCGACGGCAGCAACATCACAGAAAACGCGGAGTTCCCGATAATAGACGACTGGCTCGGTCTGTATTACGGGGATTACCAGGCGGAAACCGCAGACGGCGCGATAATCCTGCGCGATATGCAAGGCGAAGAAACAGTTCCGGTGCTGTCCCGTGCCGAAACCCTTGATTATTCCGCGATAGTCGGGGATATCCTGTATTACTGCCCGAATTTCAAAAACTACCGCATGAACGAGCCGGGTAACATCGTTTCCAAAAACACGCTCTGCGGAATCGACCTTTCCACCGGGGAAAACTTCACGGTAGCAAAGACCGCTTATATGACGGATTACGCGATAGTCGGCGATACTGCATACATCTGCGGCGGTCTGAATTTCAGCGTTTACCGTGACGGGAAGCAGCTTTCCGGTACGCTGGAACTCCATGGCTTCAACGACGCAAATCACGAGTTCATCGCGCTTTACACGGACGGAGAAAATCTGTACGCGGCAGACGACCGCAAGGGAATCTACATCGTTGAACCGAACGACACAGGAACCGGACTGAGATACTACAACATCGGAGGAGAACCATGGGTAGCAAACTAACGAAAAAAACAGCCATTCCCCTGAGCGCAGCGTTATTACTGACCGGTTGTTCGGGTGGAAATACAGCCGTTGAGGAGCTTTCGGCGGATACTGCGTTTTACACTTATCCCGTGGAAAACGCGGTTACATTTGACGTTTCCGCGGACGGCACGGTCTACACGATAGAAAGCGATAACAGCAACCTGTTATGCAGCTACACGCTCTCCGGCGAGCGCTCCGAAATAACGGAGCTGCCGCAGAAAACGGACAGCATTACGTTCTCGGACGGCAAAGTATATTACACCCAGACCGCCGACGACGGAACGGAAATATGCTATTTCGATATTTCAGCGGCGGATTCCGAAAAGCTGTGCGTGCTTTCCGGGCTGTGGCAGATAAAGAACCTCGACATAGCCGGTGGGAATGCGTATATCATCGGCTCGGACGACACGCGCAGCAGCGTGCAGGGCGAGTATTCCGACCAGTTCGGGACGTACAGCTATAACGGCGAAATGCTGTACCGCGTAAACCTTGAAAATGGAGAATCCACCGCAAGCCCCGTTGAGTTTCCGCAGGCGTTCTGCGCCGACGAGCAGGGAGTGACCGTGTACGCCGCAGATGCCGACGGCTACTATTTCACCGACTTCGACGGCTCGCGGAAGCAGTACAACGACATCGGAAACCTGACCGCGCTCGAGAAATGCGGCGACAAGCTCATGTTCTATTCCGACAAGAAGATATTCAAGCTGTGCTCCGGCTCTGAGAATTCAGAGGACGGAATCGCAGAGGCTCTTGAGAATGTGATAATGCTCTCCGGAAACGACCTGCGCTACTGCGGCGGATACGGATTTATCCTGAACCGCTACGGGGAGTTCAACGGCTCGCGGCTGGAGCGTTTCCACACCTCCGATTACATAAAGCAGAACAGCCGTATTCGCTTTATTTCCGCGGAATATTCGTTCGACGAGCCGTTCGGCTGCGGCTATGTGATAGAGTCTAAAAAGCTGTCCGCCGAGGAATTCTCGCTGACCGTCATGTCGCAGGACAAGAATTACGACATGTGCATGATAAATTCCGCGCAGGACTATTCCGCGAACATCAAAAGCAAGGGTTCATTCTATCCGCTGAACGATGTCCCGGGAGTTGCGGAGTACCTTGAAAAGTGCTTCCCCTACGTTAAGGACGCCGCATACACCGAAAACGGTGAAATATGGATGTTACCTGTCGTGCTGGACGCCGGAGTAGTCTATTACTACCCGGAGAACTGCTCTGCGGCAGGCGTGGAGCTGTCTGACGGAATGTCGTACAGCAGCTTCATCGAGCAGTGCAAAACCGCATACAACAGCGATTACAAGGACGGATTCTCAACGCACTGCTACCAGCTTACGCAGCAGCTGATTTTCGACTACATGACGAAGTACGACAAGTTCGACACGCCGGTTTTCAGAAGCTTCGCAGAGTTCGCAAAGGACAACATGAACATATCCTCGTTCCCGGATTATCTGCCTGTTTTGAACACCGCCGAGGACAATCTGACCTACGGCGCCGGAAACGGCGGGGATTACTTCCTGTTCGGGTTCAGCCGTGAATCCAGATGGCAGAAGAACTACGCGTCTTCCGAACTTATGAGGGCTGTTGCAGCGCCGTCCGTGGAGCCGGGCGGAAAGACTCCCGTCACCTGCGCGTTCATTACGGTCAATCCTGCGTCGGACAGGCTGGATTCCGTGCTGGATTACATCAGCTCCCTTGCCGGCTATCTGTCGGAGCAGGAGAATTCGCTCATACTGGGGGATAAATCCACATACACCGACGGATTCATGTCCGACCTCTACGGGATCTACGAAAACGGAGAGCTGTGCTTCAACGTTTCCTCCGAAATCGTGTTCGATGATTACATAAGCTACTGCTCCGGGAATATCACGCTCGACCAGCTTGTGAGCGAATCAGACCGCAAGCTCTCGGCGTATCTGAACGAGTGACGCCATGAAAAAAATGCTTCAGAAATGGAACACCAAATGCCTGCTGTGCATGCTCCCGAGCCTTCTCGGAACGGCGGTGTTCTTTGTAATTCCATACCTGCGTGTGCTGTATTATTCGCTGATAGACAACCAGTTCCGGCGCAATTTCGTGTGGTTCGAGAACTACGCGAAAACGCTCACGAACGAGTATTTCCTGCTTGCGCTGAGAAACTCCCTGCTGATAATAGTCATATGCGTGCCGGTGCTGGTGGCGCTGGCGCTGGTGATATCGCTGGGGCTTTCCTTCGGAATCCGCGCCGTGCGGAAAACGCGGTTCGCATTTATTCTGCCGATGGTAATTCCGACTGCTTCCGCGGTGCTCATCTGGCAGAGCGTATTCACCGACACGTCAACTCCGCTGCCGGTGTATCTCCTGTTCATCTGGAAGAACATCGGGATATGCATAGTGCTTCTGACAGCCGCATTCACCTCGATAGACGGCAGTATATTCGAAGCCGCGCGGCTGGACGGCGCCGGGAAATTCAAACTGCACACGAAAATCACTATCCCGATGATAATGCCGACGATTTTCTTCACGGTGCTGCTTTCCATCGTCAACAGCTTCAAGATATTCAAGGAAAGCTACCTGTTCTTCGGCACGAATTATCCCCCGGACCACAGCTACACCCTACAATATTACATGAACAACAATTTCCTCAAGCTGGATTACCAGAGCCTTGCTTCGGCGGCAGTGCTGACCTCGGTCCTGGTGTTCCTTATCGTCATGGGCGGGCTTGCAGTGCAGAGGAGGTATCGTCAGTGAAACGCCTTAATGCTGTGCTTTTTTCGGTGCTGGCGGTGGTATTCCTGCTGCCTGTCGCGGCTACCGTCGTGCTGTCGTTTTCCGTGGACGGAGCGGCTTCACTCCAGGGCTGGAGCGACCTGCTTTTCGACTGCTTCGTGTTCTATCCGCAGTTCTGGAACAGCGTCATTTACGCCGCAGTTATCACGCTCGTTCAGCTCGTGGTGATAATCCCCTGCGCTTTCGGATTTTCGCAGGCTAAGTTCCGGGGAAAGGGCGCGCTGTTCGTGTTCTACATAATTCTAATGATGATGCCGTTACAGGTGACTATACTCCCGAACTACATCGGTCTGCGTGACATGGGACTGATAAACACGCCGTTTGCGATAATCCTGCCGGCGATATTCAGCCCATTCGGCGTGGTCGTGATGAACCAGTACATGAAGAATATCGACAGCTCCGTAATTGAAGCCGCGCGGCTGGAAACCAATTCGGTGGTGCGAATCATGCTGGTTTCGGTGGTTCCGCAGCTTCGGGTGTGCATATTCGCGGTGGCGCTGTTCGTGTTCGCGGACTGCTGGAACATGCTGGAGCAGCCCATGCTGTTTCTCAAGGATACGTCGCTCCAGACCGTGCCGGTATTCATCTCGAATGCGGCGGAATATGCCGGAAGCGTTATGTTCCCGGCGGCGGTGATATTTATGGTTCCTGTGCTGCTGATATACCTGTTTTTCAGCGAGAATCTCGAAAAAGGGCTGACTTTTGGTGACCTGTCATGAAAACTAAAATCCTCATAATTATTACTGCTGTGTTCTTCGCAGTCATGCTTGCGCTTACCTTCACGTCACGGAGCATTCACGAAGCCGGGCTTCCGCATGTTAAGGCTGGCAGGCTGTCAGAAGCGGAGTTCCCTATTGAATTCACGGACGAAAACGGCGATGTCATGACCGGATTCCGTCAGGCTCCTGCGGTGACAAAAGAGCAGCTGGAGCAGGGCGTGTACGTCCTCTACACCGCCGAGAAAAACGGCGAAGTGCGCGATTTCGTACAGCGCGCGGAGATAGTCCCCGGCATTGAATGCGACGGGTATATTGAGGTGTTGGGCGGCGTGACGTCATACGATAAAATCGTCGTGGATTCCGACCGGGAATTCACGGACGGTGAAGTCATTGTGGAGAAGTGAGCAGCTAGATGTATCCGCTTTGGAGCCACATATAAAACCACCTTTCTGCCATGACAGAAAGGTGGTTTTTTTACTGCGTATTATGATGTCTGCATTCTCCAGCCCTCGGACTGCTCGCGTATCTTCACGAAATCCGCGTATCTGCCGGGCCGCGAGATAAGCTCCCGATGAGTGCCGCGCTGAGCGATACGTCCGCCGTCCACGACAAATATCTGCTGCGCATTCTCTATTGTTGCAAGCCGGTGGGCTATTGTGATGAGCGTCTTACCCCGGGCAAGCTCGGATATCGCCGCCTGGATAAGGTGCTCGTTTTCCGGGTCAACGCTGGCGGTGGCTTCGTCGAGTATGACTATCGGGGCGTCCTTCAGTATCGCCCGGGCGATGGAAATACGCTGCTTCTCGCCGCCGGAGAGCGACGAGCCGCCCTCCCCTATGACCGTGTCATACCCCTGCGGCAGGGACATGATGAAGTCGTGGCACTGCGCCTTTTTCGCAGCGGATATCATCTCCGCTTCCGTTGCGCCCTGCCGCCCGAAGCAGATGTTGTTGCGTATCGTGTCATGGAACAGATACACATTCTGGAACACCATCGAGATGTTCGCAAGCAGGCTGTCGCAGGTGAACTCCCGGATATCCGTGCCGCCCAGCGTTATGCTGCCGGAATCCACGTCCCAGAA